>LQYC01004494.1_pt1 | contig 28599 bp, 33 predicted proteins | sample 661771 | NCBI WGS metagenome assembly LQYC01 (sample SAMN03483023, study PRJNA281117) | bioreactor metagenome | isolation source: benzene-degrading methanogenic enrichment culture from a contaminated... | place: USA: oil refinery in Oklahoma | collected 2011-05
TTGATGGCCAGGCGCGAAGCGCCGGACAGAAAGCGGATGGGAATCCGCAGCACGATGACGCGGCGCGAAGCGTCCGCGCCATCAATGATTATATGTATCTTGACTAAAACCCTAAACGACGCAAAAATTGCTATATAAGACAACTATATTTTACTTTATGATTTAACCTTAACTATTTGTTATTTAAGTTTAATCAGCCAATGAACCATGGTTTCTGCTGTGGTGTTATACAGATCAATATAACACAACTTTTTTATCAGAGATTGTCTGCAGGACTTCTTACCCCCGCCGGGCCCTTATTAAAAACATGAGTATAAATCATTGTCGTGTGATCAACTAAATTCTAACACACCCCGTCACTTTGTGACACCCCTCAAGAGGGGATTATATGCATATGCTATAAAAATAAGAAAGGCCCATCGCTTTTTTAATCCGGCGATTTGGCCTTATTTTTCACCAATCATGAAAGCCCTCCCCATTAGGCACTCCTCTTTTATAGTGCAATTAACTTTTTTGGGGTTTGAAATTATTTTCCTTTTTAACCCTAACCAAAAAAAATGTCAAGAAAAAAAGGTCGAAGAGTCAAAGGGTCAAAAAGTCGAATAGTTGACCCCCCCCACTGTAGGGGCGCTGCTTGCCGCGCCCTGGTTAGATTTGGTCAGGGCAAGTCCTGCACCTACAGTTTTATTCATAATGCGTCCACATTCGAATAATTTTAACCGTTTTGAGGTCATCAAGAATCTGATAAACGAGACGATGTTTAATGTTAATTCTTCGGGAATATGCACCAGTGAGGTCACCTACGAGTTTTTCAAAAGGGGGTGGGTTCTGGTAAGGGGCTTGTCGAAGGATATCCAGTAAGCGCACGGCCGTGGGTTTTAGACCGGACTTCGCTATTTTCTTGGCGTCTTTTTGAGCCTGCTTGGTGAAAACCAGACGCCAGCTCACCAGCCCGGTTCCTCATCACACTTTTCAACCGGAGTCCTAAGACCTTTTTTGATAGACTCACGCATACCGGGTATGGAAGTAAGGTAGAGTGTTTCTTCTATCGCCCGCCAATCTTCCTCGGAGATTAAAACTGCTGAACTCCTCTTGCCAACGATTTGGACTGGTTCGTGGGTCTCTTTAACCTCATCAACAAGATTATATAACCGTTTTCTTGCTTCGGATGCCGATAAAGTTGTCATTTTTTATTACCTCCTAATCGTACGATAAATGGTACGTCATCATCTCTCAGATGTCAAGTCAATTTATGCGAGAAAATGCATATTAAAAAATTTCCAATTAAACCGGTCAATTCCACAAAACAAAAACGGCCTCTTACCTTTATATCCAGTAATCGGTTTAGATTTGGTCAGGGCAAGCCCTGCCTTTACAATGGCAATAATTACGCAAACATTGTTCGGAATAAAATAAATTCGCGCTTATGGAGGGAAAAAAATAGAACCCGTACTAATCAGCCTATCAGCCACTTAATCGAATCAAGGGCTCGTTCCAGATAAAAGCTGGGAGCAATTCCCATCTGGATGGTTCCGGCTAAGGTAATGATCAGCACAATCGCGATGGGGAGGGAATATTCGAGAGCCACCTCTTTAATCGGCTCTTTCATGTACATAATCACAGTAATCCGAAAGTAGTAAAAAACCGAAATCAGGCTGTTCATCACTCCGATGATGGTAAGCCAGATATAACCGGATTTAATCGCCGCGCTGAAAATATAAAACTTCCCCATAAATCCGGCTAACGGAGGAATCCCGGCTAAAGAAAAAAGGAAGATCGCCATTGCCGCTCCCAAAAAAGGGTATCGAAAACCCAATCCGGCATAATCAGCAATCTCAACATGAGCTTCTTTCTTGTGCCCGTAGAAAAGCACAATGCCGAAAGCGCCCAGATTCATAAACGCGTACGCCCCTAAATAGTAGAGCACAGACGACCAGCCCACGCTCCCGCCGGCAATAATGCCCACGAGAATATACCCCGCATGCGCGATACTGGAGTAGGCAAGCATCCTTTTGATATTCGTCTGAGATAACGCCACCACATTCCCCACAGTCATGGTGATAACCGCCAACACCCACAGCACATCTTTCCACTGAAATCCAATAAGAGGCAATGCGCCTCCAAAAATTCTCACAAAGGCGGCAAAGGCGGCGGCTTTTACTCCCACAGCCATAAAAGCGGTAATCGCAGTCGGCGCCCCTTCGTACACATCCGGGGTCCAGGAGTGAAAGGGGACTAACGCTAATTTAAACCCCAGACCAACCAGAAGAAGGGCAACCCCTAAAAGCAAAAGCGGATTCGTTCCCAAGTTTTTAAGGGCAATATACTGGGCAATTCCTTCAATCCGCGTTGTTCCGGTCGCCCCGTAAAGCAGAGCGATCCCATAAAGCAAGAAAGCCGCGGCAAACGCTCCCAACAGAAAATACTTAAACGCTGCCTCGGCGCTTTGTTCCACCCACTTTCGATAACCCGCTAAAACATAGATGGCGATTGAAAGAGTCTCCAGCCCGAGAAAAATTATAATCAGATCAAGCCCCTTAACCATAAGCAGCATCCCTATGGTAGCAAAAAGCACCAGCGTGTGGTATCCCCCCACATCCATGCCTCCCTCCCGAAGAGCCTGCATAGACATCAAGGTAACGATAAGGGCCACGCCCACGATGAGAACCGTTAAAAACTGAGTAAAACTATCATTGGTAATCATCCCCCCAAAAGCTTTGGTCACACCCCCCTCATCCACCAGCACAAAGATTAACGCCACTATCATCCCGAGCACAGTAAAGTATCCGAGGCTGTCTTTCTTCTTTCCTTTAACCACGAGGTCCAAGAAAATCACCATTACCGCAGTGCCGATAAGTATTAGTTCTGGTCCGATGGAATTCCAGTTTACCTCTGGTATTGTCATCCTATGCTCCTTGTTCTCCCTGGCTTTCAATCACGTTCAAAGCCTTGAAGGACACTTTTCCCTTCTGAACGGGGGTCTTCACGTTTACCCTTTGTTCTACCCTTTTTATCATTCCATTCACCGTTGCTTCCATGGGTTTAAGGAATGGTTTGGGATAAACACCAATCCAGATAATAAAAATTACTACGGGGATTAAAACCAAAAGTTCGCGCTTGCTCAAATCAGGAAGATTTTTATTTTTGGGATTCGTCACCTCGCCAAACATAACGCGCTGAAACATCCACAGCATGTAAACCGCGGCGAGGATGACGCCGGTTGCCGCAAACACCACGAATATCACGTTGGTCACCGAAGAACGGAAAGCTCCCAAAAGAATCAAAAATTCACCCACAAAACCATTGAGCCCGGGAAGCCCAATCGAAGAAAGGGTAACAATCATAAAAAGAGTAGCATAAACGGGCATCACCTTTGATAACCCCCCGAATTCCGCGATCATCCGGGTGTGTCTGCGCTCGTAGATCATCCCCACAATGAGAAACAGGGCTCCGGTCGAAAGTCCGTGGTTAATCATCTGCAGGATTCCACCTTGAATCCCCTGGAGGTTCAAGGTGAAAAGACCGAGCATCACAAACCCCAAATGGCTTACGGAGGAAAAGGCGACTAAGCGTTTTACATCCGCCTGTACCATGGCCACCAAAGCGCCATAAATAATTCCCACCACCGCCAGGAACGATATCATCGGCACAAAATTCACGAAAGCTTCAGGAAAAAGGGGTAAATTATAGCGGAGGAAACCATAGGTTCCCATCTTCAAAAGAACCGCCGCCAGAAGCACGCTGCCGACGGTAGGCGCTTCAGTATGCGCATCCGGTAACCAGGTATGAAAAGGAAACATCGGCACCTTGATGGCAAAGGCGAGTCCAAAAGCGAGAAAAAGCCAGGTCTGCACCGAAAGAGGCATCGTCAGCGCATACCATTTTAAAAGATCAAAGGTGTATTCCCCGGTAACATTCGCATGGTAAAAGTAAATATAGAGGATTGCCACGAGCATGAGCAAACTTCCCACCATGGTGAAAAGCACAAACTTTATGGCCGCATAAATCCTCCGCGCGGGATTACCCCACACCCCGATGATAAAGTACATCGGCACCAGCATCACTTCCCAGAAAACATAAAAAAGAAAAACATCCAAGGATACAAAAACCCCCACCATCCCCGTCTCCATAAGAAAAATACAAACGAGGAACTCTTTGACATGCTGCTTAATGTCTTCCCAGCAGGCTAACACGGCGATACAGGATAGAAAGGTGGTCAGCAGCACCAGCCAGAGGCTGAGTCCGTCGAGTCCCACCCGATAAGCAATCCCCAGACGCGGTATCCAGGAAAAATATTCGGTAAACTGCATCCCCCCGTTTTCCGTCTGAAACATAAAAAACAAGGGCAAGGAAAGGACAAACTCGACCAACGTGATAAAAAGTGCGACCCCTTTTAAAAGCTTTTCTTTCGTGTGGTCAATGAAAAAAAGCGCAACCACCCCGAACAAGGGTAAAAATATTAAATAGGTGAGGATCGGATACTCCATCAATTCTCCTTATACCACGTCGCCTTCATTTGCATATCTTTGTTGTCTCCTCGTCATATTCCTCGACGTACTAAAATGTACGCCTGCGTCGATTCCTCGTCGACGCCTCGATCTGCTTTTGAATGCAACGTGGTGGTATTAGCGGAAAAGGTAGTATGCTATCAGCAGTACTGTTCCCGCCAACATCCAGATTGCATAGTTTTGGACATAACCCGTTTGAAGCCGCTTAAGAATGGCGCTTAAACCGGTACATAACCTGCCGGCTCCATTAGCGGTTCCATCAATAACGTTCTCGTCAACCGAGTGCCACAGCCATTCTGAACCGCGACGAATGGGCTGGACAAAAATAGCATTATAAATTTCGTCCATATAATATTTGTTGAAAATAATCCGATAAAGGGTTTTAAACGTATTCGCAATTTTCCCCGGCACTTCCGGATTTTTCAGGTAAAGATAATACGCCAGGCTGATGCCCACAATCGCCACTCCCAGAGAAATCCCCATAAGCTCCCATTCCAGGACAAGCTCCTCCCCGTGCGTTAAAGCTTCAGCCGCCTGGGCCAGACCGACAAGGCTCAACCCTGCGGTTTGATGATGAACCGCAGCCGGAACCGCGCTGGTAAACACCGGCGCTAAAAATTCCTGGAACCATTCTCCTCCCCCCAAAGAGGGAGGGATACCGATCCATCCCCCGGCCAGTGAGAGCACGGCCAATACGGCCAGGGGTATAATCATCACCGGAGGAGATTCATGCACGTGTTTTGCCACGTGCCCATCAAGGCGCGGCTTGCCGTAAAAAGCCATAAAAACCGCGCGAAACATATAAAGGGCGGTAAGCAATGCGGTGATTGCGCCCACCAGCCATAACCAGGAATCCTTCTGAAAAGCTCCCCACAAGATCGCATCCTTGCTGAAAAACCCGGCCAGCGGAGCTATGCCGGCAATCGCCAGCGTTGCGATCAAAAAGGTTGAATGGGTCCAGGGAAGCTGTTTTCTCAATCCTCCCATCTTTCGGATATCAAGCTCTCCGGACAAAGCATGCATCACGCTTCCGGCGCCGAGAAAGAGAAGGGCTTTAAAAAACGCATGGGTCATAAGGTGAAAAATCCCGGCCGCAAATGCTCCCGCACCGCAGGCCAGAAACATATACCCGAGCTGGCTTATCGTTGAATACGCGAGCACCCGTTTGATATCAAACTGGGTAAGTCCCATGGTAGCGGCATAGAGCGCTGTTCCCACGCCTATTATAGCTACTACCCACAGTGATAAAGGCGATAAAACATAGAGAGCATTGCAGCGCGCCACCATATAAACACCGGCCGTAACCATGGTGGCGGCATGAATCAGGGCGCTCACCGGGGTGGGGCCTTCCATGGCGTCGGGGAGCCACACGTAAAGCGGAATTTGAGCGGATTTTCCACACGCTCCCACAAAAAGAAGCAGACAAATCATAGTAGCCGTAATGCCGCCATACGGAAGATACTGTTGAGCATTCGGGAATACTTTTAAAAAGTCGAGGCTCCCGAAGGTTACAAAAATGAGCATCATGCCCAATAAAAATCCAAAGTCACCAATCCGGTTGACCACAAACGCCTTTTTACCCGCATCCGCAGGAGCCTGGCGCTGGTACCAAAATCCGATCAGAAGATACGAGCACAGCCCCACTCCTTCCCAGCCCACAAACATCAGGAGAAAACTGTTGGCGGAAACCAGCATCAGCATAAAAAAGACAAAGAGGTTGAGATAAACAAAATACCGTCTGAAGCCTTCATCCTCATGCATATACCCGATCGAATAAACGTGAATGAGGAAAGATACCCCACTTACCGTAAGGAGCATCACCATGGAAAGCGGATCAACCAGAAATCCGAGGTTAACCACAAAATCACCGCTCGGGATCCATTGACACAAAATCACTTCCTTAACCCGTTCCGCGCCGGGAAGCTGGATAAGTTCATAAAAGGCACCGCAGGACATCAGAAAGGAACCCAACACCGTCAGCGAGCCGATAGTGCCGGTAAGCCCTTTAGGAAAACGTATCCCGAGGAGACCGTTTATTAAAACTCCGCATAATGGCAAAAATGGGACTAACCAGATGAGGTCCAGCATAATATCTTACTTTCTTACCATTTGAGTAAATTTATCTCATCAACATTGATGGTTCCCTTAGTCCGGAAGATGCTGATAATGATCGCGAGCCCTACGGCTGCTTCCGCGGCCGCCACCGTCATCACCAGCAGAACAATGACCTGACCATCCAGGGAAGATAAAGTCCGGGCGATGGCCACAAAACTTAAATTTACGGCATTGAGCATAAGCTCGATGCACATAAAAATCACAATCGCATTCCGCCGAACCACGACTCCAATCACGCCAAGCGTAAACAAAACCGCACTCAAAACCAGGTAGTGGGATAAAGGAATCATGGGGTTATTTCTCCTCTTTTCGTTTGGCTAAAATTACCGCTCCCACAATTGCGGCCAGAAGAAGAACGGAGGTGAATTCAAAAGGGAGCAGATAATCAGTAAAAAGCTTTTCCGCCAACGCCTGGGTATTGCCTCCGGCAAGGGTGTTCAAAGTCTCGATGCTTTTCTCTCCGGCTTTCCCCGGCAGCAGGTCAACCATCACGGTTACTCCAATTCCCACCAGCAGCGCGATTCCCAAAAGCACTCCCACCACTCTCTGGGTTCGATGTTTGAAAAGAAGCTCCTCAGCCCGATCAACCCTGAGGAGCATAATAACAAACAGGAACAGGACCATAATGGCCCCGGCATACACAATCACTTGAATTGCCGCGACAAATTCAGCATGCAAGAGAACATAGAGAGCCCCGAAACAAAAAAACACCAACACTAACCACAGGGCGCTGTGAATCGCGTTGCGTCCCATCACCACTCTCAAGGCGGCAATGATCGTAACCAAGGCAATAACGTAAAAAATAATTCCTTCCATTTTCTTAACTCATTTTCCGGTTTTTATAAGCCGTTCTTTGTCATAGGTTAAATCTTCGCGTCGGTATTCAGACAGTTCGTATGCCTGGCTCATAATAATGGCTGCCTTGGGGCATGCTTCCACACAATAACCGCAAAAAATGCATTTTCCCATATCAATTTCAAAAGTGATCGGATACTTTTCGTGCTCATTGCCTTCCCCGGCCTCGATGGTAATTACCTGGGCCGGACAAACCGTCGCGCAAAGCGAGCAGGCGACGCATTTTTCCTTTCCTTTTTCATCCAGCCGTAAAATATGTGAACCCCGGTAGCGTAGATACGGCTCCCGCTTTTCCTCCGGGTATTTCATCGTGACCGGACGGGTAAAGAAAAATTTAACGGTAACGCTCAACCCTTTTATCAGTGCCCAAATTCCTTTTATCGTTTCTCCGATCATACTTTTTCTCTATAAAATCATCACGACTGCGGTTACCGCAATGTTGACAATGCTCAATGGGAAAAGGACCTTCCACCCAAATTTCATCAACTGGTCATACCGGAAACGGGGAAAGGTTGCCCGGAGCCAGATAAAAATAAAACTAAAAATAAAAACTTTAATGCCGAACCAAATGGGGCCACACCACGCTGGACAGGAAATAAAGCCCGGTCCCAGCCATCCCCCGAAGAAAAGCGTTACGATCAAAGCGCTCATGAGAATAACACTCGCGTATTCGGCCATAAAGAAAAGCGCGAACTTCATGCTTGAATATTCAATGTGAAATCCCGCCACCAGCTCACCTTCCGCTTCCGGAAGATCAAAGGGAGTGCGGTTACATTCAGCGACTGCGCAAATAAAGAAAATTAAAAAACCGACGAACTGGGGCAAGAAAAACCATCCCTGGGTCGCCTGCGCCTGCACAATTTTAACTAAGCTTAAGCTCTCGGACTGCATCAAAACCCCGATCGTCGCGAGACCCAGCGGAAGCTCATAACTTACCATCTGGGCGGCTGACCGAAGTCCTCCTATTAAGGCATATTTATTATTCGATGACCACCCGGCCAGCACAATCCCATAAACCCCCAGAGAAGACAAGGCAAAAATATAGAGAACTCCGATATTGACATCAGCGATCCGTAACGGCATATTATGGCTAAAAATCCTAACAGAATCTCCAAACGGAATGACGGCTATTGTTAAAAGCGCGGTTGAGACTATAATAAACGGTGCTAAGTGGTATACCACTCTGTCCGCAGCAGTAACAATCACATCTTCTTTGAAAAAAAGCTTGATTCCGTCAGCGATCGGCTGTAATAACCCATACATCCCTACCCGATGGGGTCCGAACCGGCTTTGCATATGTCCCAGCACCTTCCGTTCCAGCCAGGTCATGTACGCCACCGATAAAAGCAGGGCGACAAATACAACCACAATTTTCAGCAACATAAATAATAATTCAACCATCTCCTACCCCTTGGTGATCTCTACCGGGCAATAGTTCTGATTGGCCATCAACTGATTCACTTTAGCGTCCCGAAAATTATTAGGAACAAAGACTACTCCCCGAGGAACAGCGGAACTCACTTTAACCGAAGCACTCATTGCTTTGCCGGACGAGGAGATCGTTACCTGATCTCCTTCGTTTACCCCCAGCTTTTCGGCATCCTCATGATTTATCTCCACCCACGCTTTGCCTCCAAGAACATTGAGCCCTGAATTAGTCGAGAGCGTACCGGAATGAAAGAACGCGGTCCCAGTTATTAAGGTAAAATTTCCCGGTTTGGGCTTTTCCCCGGTGGTGAGCGAGAAAGAAGCGAAGGAAGGAGTATTCTCCGTGCTTGACCACTGTATCCCTTTCCTTCCCAAACACTCATACGTAATCCCCTTATACTGCGGAACTAAAGAAGCAATTTCGCGCATGATCGCGCCCGGATGAGAATAATCCATAGGGTAGCCTATTCCCTGAGAGAGTTTTTGGATGATTTTCCAGTCCGGTAAGGCGCTCCGAAAAGGCAAAATCCCCGGGGAAAATTTCTGTACCCGCCGTTCACCATTAGTAAATGTCCCTTCTTTTTCCGCAAAGGTTACTGCGGGGAAGACATAGTCAGCCTTGGTCGCTACCTCAGTATAAAAAACATCTTGCACTGCCAGCCATTCCAATTTTCCCAATGCTTCTTCCCACTTATCCGGGAAGGGAAAATCAATGAGCGGATCGCATCCCATGACATAAAGCGCTTTTATTTTTCCTTCAAGAATACCCTGAAGAATTTCTTCTGCATTTTTACCCGGTTGTTTTGATATCGGCCTTCCCCAGACCTTTTCAAAGGACGCGCTGTTTTCAAGTCTCTGATAGCCGGGGAGGAGATCCGGCATCACGCCCATGTCGAGCATCCCCTGGACATTGTTTTTGGCGATAATCGGAATGAGACCCCGGTCTTTCTGGCTGACCTGCTCTGATAAAAGGACTAAATTGCCTAACGAAACTACTACCTCTTTGGCATGCTGATGAGTAAAAACATCATACCCAAAAACGATACATCCCGTTTCTTTTTTTGCTAAAATCGTGGCTACCTGATAAATCTGGTCAAGGGGAACACCCGTAAGCTCGGAAATTTCCAGGAGGGTTTTCTCTTCCAAAGATTTTTTAAGAATCGAAAATTGAGGAATCTTTTCGATCCGTTCTTTATTTCCCAAACCTCGTTCCAAAACCGCCTTCATGATCCCCGCAACCAAAAGCAGTTCTGTTCCCGGATAATAGCGCAGGTGCAGGTTGGCGAATTTATCGAGCTTGGTTGTCCTGGGGTTCGCGACCATGAGCGCGGCCCCGTGCAGACGAGCCATTCTCATAATCTTCAAGGCAGCGGGAGGACATTCCGCGCGCACATCAGCGCCGAGAACAAAAATGACCTGAGCTTTTTCCAGAGCATCAAATCCCTGAGAACTTGCGGGCAATCCCAGGGTTGCTCGCAACCCCCGCTCCAGGTTTCGGTAATTAAAATGAGCCGGGCTGTCAATATTATTCGTGCCGATAGCGGCCCGGAAAAACTTCTGAAAAAGATAGTTATCCTCATTGGAAGCCCGGGGAGAGCCTAAGCCAGCGATGCTCTCCGGTCCTGAGGACTTAAGGATTTTCTTTAATTGCTCGGCAGCGCTCCCGAGAGCGTCTTCCCAGGTAACCGGCACCTGGTCCTTGCGGCGCTTGATTAAGGGGGAATGAAGCCGGTTGTTGTTATTAATAAACCCAAAGCCAAAATTACCCCGGCCGCAAAGGTTACCTTGGTTATGAGTGTCTTCGTATGAAGAGGTAATCCGTAACACCTTGTTTTTGCGCGCATTCAGTTCAATCGCGCACCCGCCGCCACAATAGGGGCAGACCGAAGGAGTTTTCTCCAATTCCCAAACCCGGGCTTTGTACTTAAAGGGGCGGTTGAGCAACGCGCCGACCGGGCAGTGCGCAATACATTGGCCGCAAAACTCGCAGTTGAGCGGATATCCTCCCCGGGGGAGAATTTCCGTATCATATCCATGGCTCACCCATTCAATCGCCATCTCTCCCTGGACCTCATTACAGATACTCACACAACGACCACATCGGACACACCGGTTGTTGTTTCTCTCCACCAACGGTGAAAGATAGTCAATGGGTAGAGGAGTCGCGTCAACCTGGTAAGCTTCGTGATTGATCCCAAACTCAAAAGCTAAATCCTGAAGCCGGCATTCCCCGCCTTTGTCGCAGATTGGACAATCGAGCGGGTGATTAACCAACATAAACCGGATGGCTTCCTTCCGCAGGTTCGTAAGGTTTTCTGATCGGGTGGTCACCTTCATATCGGCTACCACCGGCGTGGTGCAGGAGGTAACCGGTTTCTCGTATCCCTCGATTTCCACGAGACAAAGTCGGCAGGAACCGATGGGCAGCAGTTTGGGGTGAAAACAAAGAGTAGGAATTTCTATCCCCAGGGCTCTGGCTGCCACCAAAATCGTGCTCTCCTTGGGGACCGAAGTTTCTTTTCCGTCAATAGTTATGGTTACGTTATCGTTCATTCTGTTTTCGTTGCGTAAAGAGCTACCCGATAGCATCGAAGGCACCGCTCTGCCTCCCGAATCGCCGTATCCGGCGTAAATCCTAATTCTACTTCGTCAAAACTGTGGATTCGGGTCTCCAAAGGAAGATGCCCCATTTTCGCTTTTGGAACCCCACCAACAATCCCCAGTTTCTCATTTTTATCATAAACGCCGATTTCCCTTACTACCTTTTCTTGGCGGCGGTAATCAGGAAGGATCATCTTCTGACCGGTCAAATACTGATCAATAGCGATGGCAGCATCATAACCAGCAGCTAATGCTCCCACCAACACATCCGGACCGGTCACACAATCACCCCCGGAAAAAATTCCTTCCTGTGAGGTCGCCATACTGTCCGCATCAACCACAATCGTGCTCCACTTAGTTTTTTCAACACCACTCCCTTCAGGAAGTAAGGAAAGATCAACATCCTGACCAATCGCCGGAATCAGCACATCGGTCTCGATAATAAACTCCGACCCCTTGACTTCCACGGGTCGTCTCCGTCCGCTTGCGTCCGGTTCGCCCAACTCCATCCGGATGCATTCAACCGCCTTAACCCGGTTATTCTCCGTGATGATCCGCTTCGGAAGGGTAAGAAAATGGAAGTTCACCCCTTCTATTTCAGCGTCTTCAATTTCTACGGGATCCGCCGGCATCTCCGCCCGGGAACGGCGGTAAACGATATTGGAATCAGTAAACCCTACCCGGAAGGCGGAGCGGACACAGTCGATGGCCACATTTCCTCCGCCGACCACGAGGAGCTTTTTCCCTTTATAAATTTCTTTGCCCAGGTTGATGTCCCGGAGAAAATCAACGCCTTTGACAAACCCTTGATAGCCGGCGTCTTCCCCCTCAACCCCCATCTTTTTGCTTAAGTGGGCGCCGACGCCGATGAAGATAGCGCGGAAACCCTGAGCCTTCATCTGTTCTAAAGTAATATCTTTACCCACGCGGGTGTTATACTGGATTTCCACTCCCTGTTTCTTTATCACATCGATTTCGTACTGGAGGATGTTCCGGGGGAGCCGGTAATCAGGAATACCCACGGCAGCCATGCCTCCGCCTTCCGGCAAAACCTCGAAAATTTTTACCGGGTACCCTTTTAAGCTTAAATAAAGCGCGCAGGCAAGGCCCGCCGGTCCAGCGCCGACCACCGCGACCTTATGATCTTTCTTGGCTTCACTTTTGAGCTGAGGCTCGATCTGGTGCTCAATCTCATAATCGGCGACAAACCGCTTTAGGGTCTTAATTTGAATCGCCTCATCCAGGTTAGCCCTTCGGCAATGGAACTCACAGGGCCGGATACACACTCGACCACACACTCCGGGAAGAGCATTTCGCTCCCGAATAAGGCTCAGAGAGTCTTCAAACCTGAGGTTTTTGATCAATTCAACGTAGGACGGAACATCAAGATGTACCGGGCACGCATCCATGCAGGGCGCCGTAACCTGGAAGTGATAATTCCCTTTGGGCAATTCCTTCTTCTCGGCAATCTGTTTTTCAAAAGCGGCTCTAAAGTGCGTGAGGGCATGGAGTATGGGGACCGGGCCGGATTTACCGACTTCACATTTCGCGCTCGTAAGAATTTTCTGACCCAGTGTTTCCAGAGTTTCTAAATCTTCTTTTTCCCCTTTACCTGAACAAATTCGAGTTAAGGTTTCCTGCATTATCCGGGTCCCCACCCGGCAGGGGATACATCGTCCGCACGAAGCGCCCTGAATGGCTTCGAGATACGCTCTCGCCATATCCACAATATTAAGACTTTCATCCTTCAGCACAATCCCGTCCCACCCCATGAAGCCGACAATTTTTTCGTTTCCGGCATAGACCTCCGGCAATTTTGTCGGCTCAGCTTCCTGGAATGCCTCCGAAGTCTTTCCCCGGTTGTCAACTACTTTGTGCGCCCAGCTGCTGAATAATACTTTTGCCATAATCTTATTTTTATTTACTTTACTTATCAATTTCGCCGAGAACAATATCCATACTGCCGATAATAGCCACAATATCAGCTAACAGTCGGCCTTTTGCCAAAGTGTCAAGCGCCATTAAATTCATAAACGAAGGGGTCTTGATTTTAACCCGATACGGCTTGGAACTCCCGTCGCTGACGATATAAAATCCTAATTCACCCCGCGGGGTCTCAATCGCCTGGTATACTTCACCTTCCGGCACTTTGAATCCTTCACTGATGATCTTGAAATGGTGAATTAAGGCGCCGATGTCAGTCATCACCTTTTCTTTTATGGGGGGAATGACATTTGCCTCATCCGCGTAAATAGGCCCGGGTTTAAGTTTTTTCAATCCCTGTTTGACTAAATCGATACTTTGTTTCATTTCTTCAATCCGCACCCAATACCGGTCGTACACATCCCCGTTTTTGCCCAGGATAATGTCAAAGTGATAGTTTTCATACCCGCTGTAAGGATTCGTCTTCCTCAAGTCCCATTTAAAGCCACAGGATCGTAACGTCGGGCCGGTTGTTCCCAGGTTGATCGCTTCTTCCGCGGTTATTTTCCCTACTCCCTTGGTCCGGTTGATCCAGATCGGGTTATTGGTGAGCAAATCCTCATACTCTTTAATGTGCTTGGGAAATGTTTCCGCAAACCCCGCGACCTTATCCCTCGCCTCGCTCATCAGGTCTCCGTTCACTCCGCCAACCCGGATATAGCTCGGATTCATCCGCGCTCCGGCCACCATCTCGAAGATATCCAAGATCTCTTCCCGCTCTCGGAAACAATACATGATCGGACTCATCGCCCCGATATCAAGAACGTGGGTTCCCATCCAGACCAAGTGGCTCTGGATCCTGGTCAATTCCGCCATGATGACCCGAATAACTTGTGAGCGTTCCGGCACCCGAAGTTCCAAAAGCCTTTCCACTGCCAGTGCGTACCCGAAATTGTTCACCATGGGACTGAGGTAATCTAACCGGTCGGTTAAAGGAATAACTTGATGAAAGGTCTTATTTTCTGCAAGTTTCTCAATGCCCCGATGAAGGTGTCCCAGGTAGGGGATTGCCTTCAGAATCACTTCGCCGTCAAGCTCCAGGTCAACCCTCAACACCCCGTGAGTGCTTGGGTGCTGGGGACCCATGTGCAAAATCATGGTTTCCGTGCGCAGGTGTGGGTTTAGTCGCGTTTCCGCCACTGCACTCCTCCTTCGTGTCCGGAGATTATCTCCGCCTTGCCCAGTAAAGGAAAGTCTTTCCGGAGCGGAAACCCATCAAATTCCTCAATCGTCAGCAGACGCATCAGATCAGGATTCCCCTCGAATTCAATCCCAAACATTTCGTGGCATTCCCGTTCCGGCCAGTCGGCAGCTCGCCAGAGACCAGTCATCGTAGGAACACTTTCATTTTCACCCACCTCGGTTTTCACCCGAAGCCGTTGATGCGTTCGGGTGGAATAAAGCTGATAGACTAACTCAAACCGCTTATCCTTTTTCCCTTGGTAGTCCACACCACCGAAGTCGGAAAGAAGATCAAAGCTAAGTTCCTTATCTTCCTTGAGAAGACGGCACACTCTCTTCACATCGTCCTTTTCCACGATTATCGCGGTCTCCCCGAAAGCCGTGATTATTTTTTTCACCACTCCGGGGAAGGCTTGTTCGAGTTTTTTTATCGCAGGGTGTTCCGTGGTCATAGTCATATTTCGATTACTTCCGGTCCGAAAATTTTTCGTGTTTAATCTTATTCTGGATCTGGATGATCGCGTGAATCAGCCCCTCGGGTTTAGGAGGACAGCCGGGCACATAAACATCTACCGGGATAATCCGGTCAACACCTTGCAGTACCGCATATGAATTAAAGATACCTCCGGTAGCCGCGCAAGCGCCCATGGCGATCACCCATTTAGGCTCCGCCATCTGTTCGTAAATCCTCCGCACGACCGAAGCCATCTTGTTGCTCACGGTTCCGGCGACAATCATCAAATCGGCTTGCCGGGGTGAGGCCCGAAACACTTCAGCCCCAAACCGGGCTAAGTCATACCGTGGCATACAGGTGGTCATCATCTCAATTGCGCAGCAGGCCAAGCCAAACGTAGCCGGCCATAAGGAAGACCTCCGTCCCCAGTTTACCAGCGACTCTAATGTCGTGGTGATGATATTTTCTCCCAAGTGGCTTTCTAATCCCATTCAAAAGCCCCTTTCTTCCAAACATAGATAAACCCGACCATCAAAAGAAAGATAAAAACCCCCATCTCTACCAGTCCAAATACTCCGAGCCTCCGATAGATCACTGCCCAGGGGTAAAGATATAATGCCTCAATATCAAAGAGAATAAAAATCATGGTGGTAACATAAAACTTGATCGAAAAACGTTGCCTGGCAGTGCCAACCGGATCAATACCGCATTCGTACGGCATGAGCTTTGTTTCGCTTTTCTTTTTTTGTCCTAAAAGGGCGGAAAGAAGAAGGGTTACTCCAGCAAAACCAAAAACAATTACCATGAGAATTAAAATTTGTGCGTATTCTTTAAGCATGGCGTTTGCTACTGAAGTAAAAAGAGAGGGGAATCTTGCTGTGTCCCCTAAAAGAAGTTTTAAAAAAAACTATTGAATGAATGGTCATTCACCTGACAAAGTTTTCTTAAAATACTAAATTTAAATTTTCGCTGTCAAGCTAAATTTTTTTATTTTTTTACCTTCTTCAATTACCCTGAAAAAACTCATTTATATTTAGAAAATTTATGCACTCCGTAGTATAATCCCCCATGAAAATTTGAAATGTTGCGCAAGACCCGGCATTGGGGACGGAATAAAGGAAATCTGGTTTTTCCCTTCACCCAAGGTGTGAACAATCTGGGAAGAATGAAAACCCTTTAAACAACAATCCAAACTTAATGCTAAAAAGCTTCTGCCAAGGGGAAATCACCCCGCATCGCCTCAAAAAGAGATCGATGCAACGAATCGTGCTCTTAAAATTTGTCTTGCTTAATATTCCAAAAAAACCAAAATTAAACATATCTAAAGGAAAATACTTCAAAATAATCGGCTTGTTCAACAGCCTGATAGGGCACAAAATCCGAGATTGATTTAAGCGAATCAATGGATTTGGTTATTTCGGTTTAAAAAATACGTCAGAAAGTAGGAATAGGTTTTTTTCTCTTCTGTCTATGGAAGTCATTTCTCTATGGAACTTTTTTAACACCGATTTTGGACACACCTCTCCCTTGGATTAGAAAAAAACCTTTTGGATCAGAATTGTCCTATATTTGGGCAAATTCCCATATCCTCAAACGAATATCACTGAAAAGCTGCAAAAACCTTCCGGGCAACCGTGACATCATGCTTTTTGCCTTCTGAAATGTAGGCACAGGTGGGTAAATAGCCATCGTGATCAAGAAGAAGATGAAGTTTGACAACGCCTTTTGTTCTGCGGAATTTTGCCCAAGGGAATAAATTAATAATAAACAAAGAGAGATAGTGGAACTGTCAAGAGAAAGGAGTTTGTTCTTGAATCGAAAACTGCGGTTTTGAAGAGCAACAGTGCTGCAGATATCAAGGGTATCGTAATTAAACATCTCCCATGGTCTATGGGCATTGTCATAAAAGAGCGTTGATTTCTTGGGGGCATTCTTCATTTCCAGATGTTTCAGCTTGCCCATGCAGCAGGCTAATCCACCACAAATCTCTCGCAGGCTCTTGGCGTGAGCCAATTGGCAAAATAACATGGCGACAAAGTGATCCCAAGAACTGTAGCTTTTGGCGTAGCGCTCGGCGTTGTTTTTTTGCCAACTCTATGGTGCCCCGTAAGGAGGATTTTTTCAATCATTTTTTCTAAAACCGTTCTTGGACAAAACTGGTACAAGAAATTTGATGAATTCGTTTTGGCTGCTCTTAAAAAATAAAAAGGAGGTAACAATAACATGGTAGAAGAGCCTGATCTGAAAAAATATGAGGCCGTTATAAAGGCAGAAGAGACCATCTGGCGGGGGAAAAACGTTTTGAGCGCTGGCGCAATACGATAGGGTTGTTTCTCGGTCCACTCGTAAGTTTAATCATATACCTTGTTCCCATGCCGGTCTTAACTCACACGGCACATATACTGGCAGCCATTCTCTCGTGGATCGTCATCTGGTGGATCTGTGAACCTGTTCCCATTCCGATAAGCGCATTACTTGGCGCCGTGCTCTGCGTCGTGTTCGGGGTGGCTGGCGCAAAAGTGGCGTTTGCCCCGTTTGCGGACCCCACCATCTACCTGTTTTTGGGAAGCTTTATCTTGGCGGAGGCCATGGCCCTCCATGGACTCGATAAACGCTTCGCCTATGTCATTATGTCTATGAAGTTCGTAGGTAACAGCACCGCGCGCATCCTCATAGCATATGGGTTTATCTGCTCATTTCTTTCCATGTGGATCAGCAACACCGCGGCGACGGCGATGATGTTCCCCATAGGCCTCGGTATTATATACGCCATGGGAGACATCGTCGCAAAACAAACAGGAAAGGATATCGATCCTACGAAGCTGCGTTTGGGACCGGTATGATGTTGATGGCAGCGTACGCCGCATCCACGGGCGGTATCGGCACCCCTGTGGGGACGCCGCCGAATCTTATCGGCATTGCCATGATCGAAAACTACTGCAAGGTAAAGATTTTTTTCCAGTGGATGCTCATTTGCATTCCCATACTGATACTCTTATTTGCCCTCCTCTTTTTCTTGCTGTATTTCCTGCATAAACCTGAGTTAGCAAATATCGAGGGGAGCCAAGAATAGGTGCGGCGGGAAAAAGAAAAATTGGGAAAATGGAAACCGGGAGAGAAAAATGCGGTATTCGCATTTACGATAACGGTTGTATTGTGGATTATACCCGGTATCCTGGCACTTATATACGGATCTGAAGCGCCGATATCCAAAGCATATGGCACGTGCGTCGCTGCCCTGATTGGGGCGGGGCTTCTTTTCCTCCTCCCTGTAAACTGGAAAGAGAGGGAATTTACCATAATCATGGAAACAGGCGATGAAAATTGACTGGAGAACGCTCCTTCTGTTCGGCGGCGGTTTGACCCTCGGCAACCTTATGTTTGATACAAAACTTGCAGAAGTTATCGGTACGGTATTGTTTCAGCTCAGTGGTGCAACTTCCGTCTGGGGCATTACGTTGGGCGCTATTTTCTTTGCCATCCTGGTGAGTGAGACCTCATCGAACACGGCTTCCGCGAATATGGTGGTGCCGGTCATGATAGCCCTGGCCCTATCCGCGGTGGTCAACCCGATACCTCCTGCCATCGGAGCAACATTAGGGGCAAGCTGGGGCTTCATGTTGTTGGTATCCAACACCACCGAACGCCATCGTATACGGTTCCGGCATGGTCCCCATTACGAAAATGATCAGGGCAGGCATCGGCTACGACATCGTAGGTGGTATAACCATATGGATTGGTCTCCGGATAATGCTCCCGCTTGTCGGCCTGGTGTAGGAGCAATCAGGCATATTTCTGGACGATTTCGGTCTGTTGAGGTATGGACATTACGAAATTAATATTAAACAAATCACCCGTCCTTGCTTTCCGGTAGAGAGGTCGGATTTGGTGTCTGTAGCGAGCAAACGTTAGCTATAATAGCCGGATCGGGTTTATTGATTGGCTGTGGTTGTTAAGGGATAGATAAAAAGAGAAGTCAATATTAAGAAAAATGAAACTGACCCACCGCCGAATCGCCAGGGTTAAGGGCGGCAGGCCTTTTTTGTTTTGGGGCATCGCCCAATCGGTTCAATCTGGAATTTTGGCTGGGTAGTGTACTGCAAAAAAAGCAGCGTTTGGGTTTATATGCGGATTATTATAAACATTGTCCGATGCACTATATTTATGATTGACAAAAACAAATAGGAGTATTACTATTACTGGTATTACATATTACCGGAGGTGCAATCATGAGAGTTACGATAAAAGGGCAAGTTACAATTCCCCAAGAAATTCGCGAAAAACTAGGGATAACTCCTGCCGTTGAAATTGATTTTTTAGAAGAGAAAGACCGAATTTATTTGGTGAAAAGGAAAGGCCCGACAAAAAAAAATCATAAATTCAGCAAATTGAGGGGAATAGCCAACGTTAAAATGACAACTGATGAAATAATGGCTCTTACAAGAGGAGACAAATGAAAAGGGTTTTAGTTGATTCGAACGTCATCCTGGATGTTTTTCTCAATGACGTGAAATGGGCTGATTGGTCTGAATCCAAATTAGAGGAATACAGTGATCACACCTCATTATATATCAATTCAATAATTTATTCTGAAATATCGATTGGATTTAAGTTAATAGAGGATTTGGAGTCTGCAATCAGCAAGGCCGGCTTCCAACTGCTGGAAATTCCAAAAGAAGCGCTCTTTTTAGCTGGAAAAGCTTATCTTAAATACAAAAGAAGAAAAGGGGTGAAAAAAACTCCATTGCCAGATTTTTTTATTGGCGCACAAGCGGCAGTATTAAATTTAGACCTATTAACCAGGGATGTTTCAAGATATCAATCATATTTTCCAACGGTAAAATTAATAGCGCCATCGTCATAATCATTTGATAAACATCAAACAAGTTTTTCCCCTGCAGAATGGTTAACGGATGACCATATTTCCCACTATTTTTCATTGACTTTTTTCCTGGGAAGTAATTATAAATATAAAACTATTACCCCCACCTGACTAATAATTATAGTACAAAGAATAGGTGTGGATGGAGAAGGGGCTTCCATGAAAAACAAAAAGAGAAATAAGGCCGAATTGCCAGATATAAAGGTGATCGGCCTTTTTTGTTTTAAAATTCCCTCGGACTCCCCTTTAAAAAACGGGAGAACCTGTTATTTATCCCCCTTTTATAAAGGGGGATATTTTATTGGTATTTTATATGGATTGGATAACGCGTTTTTGATATTATACGGATCTATATAAACATTGTTAGGCGTAAAACTTGACATTATATGCATACAATGTTATTTATATGCATAAGGAGGTGAATTATGAGAACGACACTTGATATACCAGAAGACTTAATTAATGAAGCTATGAAAGCTATTCATACTAATACAAAAACCAAGGTAATTGTTACCGCTTTAGAGGGATTGATCAGAAAATCAAAGATTTCCGGTCTAAAAAAATTTAAAGGAACAGTGGATTTGGACATTGATCTGGACGTCATGAGGAAGCGTCAATGCCGGTAATAGTCGATACTTCTGTATGGATTGAATATTTCAGGAGCGGGAATAACTCTATAAAACTTGATTTTCTGATTGATGAAGACCTTCTTGTTATTAATGATCTTATCCTTGCAGAATTAGTCCCGTTTTTAAAAGTTCAAAACCAAACAAATATTATAAAATTATTATTTAATATTAAAAAGTTAGATCTAACCCTCAACTGGGACCAAATTATTGAGTTCCAATTCAAGTGTTTAAAAAATGGTTTAAGTGGGATCGGCATTCCTGATTTAATCATTGCCCAAAACGCGACTCAAAATAGCTGTGAGATTTATTCGTTTGATAACCATTTTAAACTTATGAAAGACATCCTTAAACTCCAGCTACTTGATGAAAAATAGATTACGCCGAACCTCAGCTTGGAGAAGGATGCTCATTTCGCTTCATTAGCACCTTTCAAGCCGGCCGTTAGCATAGTCCTGAAAATAAAAATCGAGGGCCCCAAAATCTTAACAATACCAAACGGGCCTGCTAACAACCTAAAATAAACCCTTCCAATCCCAATATAATAAACCCGATAATGTGAGCTATCCACTTAAATCGAAGCATTTCTTTCGCAAAGAAAAACCCCATTGACTAATTTTCCTTTTTTTAAGCAAAGGGAGGAAAAGATGTCCTGACTACAACTCTATTGTTTGCGCGTTTCTTTGCGCGTTTCTGTTCTTTCAATTTTTCGTCAGGATATATTTGCCGCCATCTTCTTACCCATCGTTGAAAAAAGATTCAAAAATGTAGTCCCATCTATTCTTATTTAATAGTCGACTATACCATCTATTGCCCGTATTTAACCTTAAGCACCACATCGCCTTTTGGGTCATTTGGTTTGAGGTTGACCGCCTTGAGGGTGTATTGGTGGTTAGCGGGCCCTCCTGCCGGGCTGGCCTTTTGTTCGCCCACCCATACTTGCTCCCCGCGCCAGCCTTCGGGATTGGGGAGCTTCAACTCCACCGTATAGGGAGAGCCTTCGGTCAGAGGCAGTGATTTAATTTCACTGAAGCCGGATTTGGGATCAAATTTGTCCACCACATCCTTTAACGCTACTTCCCACCCCGCGTAACTGTCAGCCGCTTCCCAGTAAAGCTGGTTGATATGCCGGTAAGTGTTAAAGGCCGCCCGGCTTTGGATGTCGGTCCAGAAATAATTCGACCAGGTGACATCCTCTACCGACCGGACCATTTCCTGGAGGACAGGCTTAGCCACATCTTTTATTATTTTTCCAATAAAATCTCTTGCTCCCCGTACCCGCGGTTTTTTCAAAAGGGACTCCGTCTGATCATTAAGGCGGGTACATTTGTCGGATAAGGATTTCAGAGTTTGGAAATCTGAATACCTGTATATTCCTACTTCATTCTGGGCTTTTTTAACCGCGCTGCTGAGCTTTTTGGTATATATTTCCGTCAGTTTTTCGTTCGCCCATGACGAAATATGTTTATCCACCCGTTGCGTTACCTGGAAAAGCCAGACGTCTTTTACGGTGCGCTTGTACGCCATGTCGAACCATACGTCGGGGTTTGATTCATAAAAGCGCTCGTCGGCTTTCATTCCGTATTCTTCATAGATTCTTTTTTCCAGCGTCTTCAGCTCGTCATCCGATATGTGTTTAAATTCCGGAAAGCCTCCTCCCAACAGTGCCATGGCTAATTTCCCGCCCGCTTCGGTAAGGGCACCGAAAGGCCCCCTTTGGGCAAACGCCGAGCCAACGTCAAGAAAATAAAAGGCTGACTCGATGCCGGCCTGATAGTAAGAGGATGTCAGGATGGCCTTCCGCACCTCTTCTAAGGCTGCCACTGATTTCCACGCAGCCTGGTCAAAATTCGCAAACGCCTTATCTTTTTCTTTTTTGAGGGTATCCCTGAGCTCTTTCAACGCCTTGCCCTCTTCCTTAATTTCCTCTATTTTTTCCAGAGGGAGCCACTTGGACCATTGCCCAGCCACATTTCCCTGGCTGTCCTTCACCAGGATTTCTTGTACCCAGGGGCTGTTGTCTAGGACAAGACCTTGCTGCTCTTGCAGAATTTTATTCAGCTCCGCTTCCCGGAGATTGAGCTCATTTTGATTGAACGCCAGTTCATTGAGGGCAGTTTTGATCCGGGATTCCTGGTGTTTCAATTTTTTCATGGTCTCGTAATAGTCGTCCTTGAGGCGTTCTTGCTTGGATTGATAGTCCTTTTCGAATTCTTCTCTCTTCCGTTGAAGCTCAGCGAGGCTCTTTAAGGTCTCGGTGAGCTTTTTGTTGGTTTCCGCTAATTGTTTGCTTTTGCTTTGAATGAGGTTTTGTTTTCTGATTTTGCGGTTTTCCAGCTCGTCGATTTCCGCCTGGTGCTTTTCTTTCAGGGGAAGCAGTTCCGTTAATTTAGCCTCAATGTCAGCCAGCTCTTCTTTCAAAAACTTCACCTCGTTTTCAAGAAACCTTTTCTTCTGCACTAAATTATCACGCTGCTCCTCCAGGCGGGAGCAGCCGAGTCCGCTGGTGCTGGAGTCATTGAGTTCGACGCCGGATTTATGAACGAGGGCGACTCTTTTTGAATACCCGTCAAGCAGTTCCTGGTGTTCCTGGTGAACGGCTTCCAGGGCTGCTTTTTTCTCTTTTATTCGTTCACTGAAATAGGTAATATCGCCTTTTAGCTGATTGATTTTGGTTTGTAATTCCCGCGCCTGCCGCAGCCAGGCTTCGATATCCTCCTCAATGCGAACAATACGAAATTCCCTCTTTGCTTTTGCTTGCGTCAAAACAATCGGTTTTTCGTAGCCGGCGAAAACCTTTCTCACAACCTTTTCATCCGGGTTCCAAGTCACGTTAAAGCCGGTAAAAGTTCCATCGAGGGATAAGGTTCCGTCCGGTTGCCGGCGGGGGGAAAGAGAAAGCACAAAACTTGCCTTTCCCTTTTCACCCGAAGCGATGATCCGGCGAACCCAAAAAGGTTTGGGGTCAGTGACCGCATCGGGATGCGCGATATGGTGTTCAGCTTCTATCGTCCAATTGGCCATCATACCTTTATGGACGATCTTATAGTTGTTTTCATTAATACGCTCGAGAGTGATGGTTGCCTGGGGACCGCCACACATGATAGGTGAATGCTTAATGGTCCATGCTCTTCCGAGGTTATCGGTCCACGTGCCATTGAGGTCGATCCGCTCTTTTTCATCGCAACCGACTGCCAGGGCCTCAACCGCGCCGGTTTGGGGCAAGTGGGTTCGGAGAACTATCTTCCCTTGTTGGTCCTTCTCCTCGACGATATCAGTATTAATGCGGATGATATAGTCTCCGACACGCTCTTTTCCCTTACCCAGGGGAGAACCATTGGCATTACCTTTTACGATCACGGAAAGCTTGCCCTTGACTTTATCCCAGGTTGCCTGAATGGTACGGCTGTGCTTTCCTTGAAGGACAGAAGTACTCCAGGTGCTGCTTCCCTCTGTATGGGGAACGCTGGAGGGCACGTCCTTCTTGGTACCGGAGCCGAAACGCCGGTAAAGATCGGACGAGGTTTCCTCCCACGCGGCACTATCCGCCCTGCTTCCCTGCTCGACCGGCTTTGCAGTACCAAGCTTGCTGCAGAGGTCGCTCAAAAGGGCAGCCGCCTCATCTGATTGCTCTCCGGCATTTTCCGGGTGAGGAAAGCACAGGGCGAGCAAACCGATTATGGTGAAAAATAAAATTATTTTTTGTTTCATGATGACCGGTTCCTCTATTTATTCGGTTTTTTTTCTATCTTTACCCAGTCGAAATAAACCGGGGTTTTACCACCATCACCGGCATAGTTTTGATATACCCCTATAACCAGACTGCCTTTGAGACGAATCATGGTTAATTTTTCCAGCTCAATCCATTTTGACTCCTTGTCACCCTCCATCATAATACCGCCGATATAGCTCCGGCCCTCTTTGCGGAGCCGCAGCAGCAAAGGCTGCGGTAACGCCTTTATTGATTCGCTGAAGGGACCTTGAATGTTTGACTCCCAAAACCTCTTCCGGAATTGAACGCTCTTGCCCTGGGAGTTCTTTATTGCTCCCACGTGGCAAAAAGCTGCTGAACTGCCCCTATCAGAACACTCTTCGGTCATAACAAGAACAAAGTTATCCGGGTTCTCGTACGTCCCTAAAAAGATTCTCTCTTGTTTGGTCTGAAAATTAACCGTGACTTTTGTGGTCATCACCCAGTCGCCTTCGGGAAGCGGGGTCGTCAGGCGGAAAAGGTTCTCCATATTTTTGTCTGCTGGTTTTGTCTCCGAAGAACTGACGACCAGGAGTTTCCCGTTTTTAACCGCAAAGTTATCATGGTGAGGGTTGATGACTTCCCAGTGATTTTTAAGCGTAGTGCCATCAAAGGTATCAATAAAATCGGAACGGGTTGTTTCTGATAGAGCCGGCTTCGGGGCTTTGGCCTCGGTTGCCTCAGCCGGCTTTTCCATCTTCGTGCCGCCTGCGCATAATAAAAACGAGGTCGATAACAAAAATGTTAAAATGAGGGCTGCCGATTTATTCATTGCTTACCGCCTTTCATTAATACAGGGTGAAAAAAGCTAAAGACGATATGAGGCGGTTAACAGGTTATTTGAGCTTTTCTACCTTTACCCAGTCGAAACAAACCGGGGTTTCCCCGCCCTCGCCGGCATAGTTTTGATACAAGCCAATGACCAGGTTGCCCTTGGGGCGAAGCAGGGTGAGTTTATCCAGCTCAATCCATTTTGGCTCCTTGTTCGCCTCCATCATAATACCGCCGATATAGCTCGTCCCCTCTTTGCGGATTCTTAAGAGCAAAGGCTGCGGCAACGCCTTTATTGATTCGCTGAAGGGACCTTGAATGTTTGACTCCCAAAACCTCTTTCTGGAGGGAACGCTCTTGCCCTGAGAATTTTTTATTACTCCGACGTGACAATAGGCGGCGGAACTGCCCCGGTCGGAGCACTCTTCGGTCAGAACCAGAATAAAGTTGTCCGGGTTCTCGTAGGTCCCTAAAAAGATTCTCTCTTGTTTGGTCTGAAAATTAACCGTGACTTTCGCGCTCATGACCCAGTCGCCTTCGGGAAGTGGGGTCGTTAAACGGAAAAGGTTCTCCATATTTTTGTCCGATGGTTTTATGTCTGAAGAATTGACCACAAGAAGTTTCCCGTTTTCAACTATGAAATTATCAGTGTTTGGATTGATAACCTCCCAGTGTTCTTTAAGGATGTCGCCGTCAAAATCATCGGAAAAGTAAAGCTCGGTCTTCTTTTTTTCCGGCGGTTTGGCCACGACATCTTTAACTTGAACAATAGCTTCCTGGAAGCCTTTGGCATTTTGCGCGTCAAAGTACCGGCCTTTTCCTTCCTTTGCAATACACTCCAACTGCTTCCGCTCTTCAGCCGATACGTCAAACCCCACCACATGAACCTTGAGGTTTACTCCTGCTGCGGCTAACTTCTTCGCTCCCTCGCACGGGTCCCCGTCACACGTTTCCTTCCCGTCCGACACGAGAACCACAGAGTTTTCCTGTCCTTTGAAAGACGCGAAAAGCGGCAACGACTGTTCGAGTGAATAGGTAAGTGGCGTCATTCCCTTTGGTTTAAGGTTCTGTACCTGGCTGGAAAACTTTTTCGGGTCATTCGGAGCGATTGCAATCAGGGTCTCCACATCCTTGCAGTCTTTTTCAGAACGGTGACCGTAGGTCATGAGTCCGACATTGATATCAGCGGGTAGATTCTGCACCAAATTACTCAGGACTTGTTTGGCGGTGGTTATTTTCGGAACCTTATCAACCTGGCCCCACATCGAGTTGGAACAATCCAGGATAAAAAGGACATTGGAAGAAGCAAGACAAGAAGAAATATAAAAAGTGAGGAGTAAAATTTGCAAAACGAAAACCAAATAAAATCTTTTCATTTTTTTCCTCCTTTTAGAACATAAATTGTTTATGGTTTTACCCGAAAAGAGCGTAGCGATATTAAATAAGTATTTCGTTAATGAAATACTGGTTTGAATTTCGTTAAGCCTCTCATATACCTCCTCGCAATGAACTTTATATCAAGATTCGGAGCATATTTCAACAAAGTCTATATGACTCAAAAAGCACCCCAGATGAAAATGGTAACAGTTAGGCCCCATCACATATTTCACCATTACCCTTTCCGCGAACAACCTAAAACAAACCCTTCAAATTCCAATGCAATAACCCCCAAAAACCTCATGCCTCTTGCATGATTCGAACATGCGGTCCTATCCTTTCCCTCTCCTCTCCAAACAATGCTCCATCGTCGCCAAACTCGACACCCCTTCCGCCAAAACCAAAAAGCTCGAAGCCATCTACCAGCAAAAACTGGCCGACTTGGAAGAATTAAAAAAATCGGTTTTGAACAAGGCCTTCAGCGGAGAGTTATGAAACCGTTAATTGTAGTCATTTTATCGTTAAATTAACGGACATTTGACAAATAACCGTTAATCAGTTATATTTCCACCATGGCAACAACAAATTCTATAAAAAACAATATCAAAGTTCTCAAAACGGAATACGATCAGCTTCGTAAGGGCAAAGAGTCTTTGCTTAAAATTATTGATGAATCCGAGCTTTCGGAAAGCGTTTTCAATTCAAATGCAATCGAGAATTCTACCCTTACGCTCAAAGAGACCGAGCGCATTTTGCTTGAGCTTGAAGTTTCCCGTAATGTTTCGGTACGGGAAGTTTTTGAAGCAAAAAATCTCGCGCAGGTGATGGAATACAGCAGAAGTAAAGCCGGCGAAGCGGAGCTTTCCATAGACATGATTCTGTTCCTGCACAAAATGCTCATAGGAAATATCAATGACGCTATTGCGGGGCGTTTCCGCACAACGGGCGAATATGTTCGCGTGGGAACGCATATCGCTCCGGTGCCGGAACATGTAGAAAGAATGATGGAGGCGATTCTACTGGAATTTTCTGCGGATCATACTAATTACTTTGCCGACAAGATCGCAAAATTCCACCTGGATTTTGAAACAATCCATCCGTTTTGCGACGGTAACGGAAGAATGGGGCGCGTGATCGTCACTTATCAGCTTATGCGATTTGGTTTTCCAAACATTATCATACGAGACAAAGAGAAACAGAATTATTATAAATCATTCGGTGAATACCACGATTCAAAAAATACAAAGACTATGGAGAAAATTATCACGCTGGCTTTGACGGAATCACTTCATAAAAAAATTGCCTATCTTCACGGCGATGAGATAATTCCGCTTGCAGATTTCGCAAAAGTACATCAAAAATCAATTCATGCACTTCTTAACGCTGCCCGCAGACAGACTGTTCCGGCTTTCCGTGAAAAAGGCGTTTGGAAAATTGGAAATTATAAACCATGAATGATGAAAATAAATTAGGCTGGATTGCCAGATATAAAGGTGATGAGCTTTTTTTGTTTTAAAATCCCCTCGGACTCCCCTTTAAAAAAGGGTAGAACCTGTTTATTCATCCCCCTTTTCTAAAGGGGGATTGAGGAGGATTGTATTGGTGTTTTATATGGATTGTATAACGCGTTTGGGATATTATACGGATCAGTATAAACAATAATAGAACTTTCTTGGAGGTTTTTATGAGCAAACACGGATCATTTTCAGGAAACCCGAAAACCGAATGGCTCGTCGACGAAAATGGCGCTGACCGAGATATGGCTCTCATTGAAGAGTTTTGGTATCTCGATCCAGGTGGAAGGAAATGGGCAGCTCCAAAGGGAAGCGTCATCAATGGCGCCAGTATGCCTCGCCCTTTGTGGTCCACGGTTGGCAGTCCTTACACCGACGATTATCGTCGTGCATCAATCGTTCACGATGTTGCCTATGATGATCCAACAGTTCAAAGAAAAGATGCTGATATTATGTTCTACTTTAATTGAGCGAAAAATCATGCTGCTTTCTTTAGTTTTGCTGTTGCCAGAGATGCAAGAATCTTATTGTAGAGTTTTTCAGTGGCAAGGT
>LQYC01000041.1_pt1 | contig 28322 bp, 26 predicted proteins | sample 661771 | NCBI WGS metagenome assembly LQYC01 (sample SAMN03483023, study PRJNA281117) | bioreactor metagenome | isolation source: benzene-degrading methanogenic enrichment culture from a contaminated... | place: USA: oil refinery in Oklahoma | collected 2011-05
AGATCAAAATTAAAGTGATCCTCTATAACCTCTCAAGAATGATGTTAACAATTTCAGTTCTTATTCGTATTGAGGAATTCTACAGAGCCACAATTACAACAATCGGTTGCGTGCAGAACACTTCAAATCCTGCCAAGGTAACAACCGGTATTCAGGCATCCCCGACAGCAGTTTCTTCTGCCGGCACCCCGGAAATATCGCCCGCTCCCGGAACGACCGCCGCTGGTACAAAAACCAGTATTGTCACACCTCCCGTACTCACCAAGGTCATTAAAGACAGTGACCTGCTATTCTCATTAAAAGTACCTGAAAATTATTATGGGGCGACGAGAAGGTTATCGAACAGGGAGGGTTACTCGGGAATGATCTTTGCATCCGATATCGTAGATAAGAGTAACAGGAATCCGCAGTCAATTGAGAACTCTACCGACGATGGGTTGTATATACTAACCTATGGTATCGCGAGGAACCAGGACCAGGATCTACGCAACTGGATCCGCGAACACTGGGTAAAGCCTGTCGAAACATCAGTTGTGATAAACGGGATCAAGTACACCAGGTTTGAGACAGGTTCGGGCATTAAGAGCGTTGCATACATTGGTTCAAAAACCAGTGCCAATGAAAAAGCATACGCGGTTGCCATTATCTATAATGTTGATCCGTCAGCAACCAAGCTCGGGATCGAAGGTCATGACGCAATGGTGAATTCGTTCCGATGGCTCACGATTAAAGAGGCCGGAACCACAACAGGTGAAGAGACGCAAAAAATATAAGCGCGGTTTAGCCCTTTCATCCTCGCTCGACGCCCTCACTCCCCCGCTGGAGCAGCACCTGGACAGCCTTACGGTCCGGATCACCCACATCCTCTCGGGTACCCCAGTGATGAAGTGATAAAGAGTGTCACACGTCATGCCGGCACAATCCACCCCACGATGAGTTCTTCTCATCCTCGCGATTTGAGGGATTATAAATCCCACCGGGTCCATCCTTGTTTTTATCATAATTCCTGAGAACGAGCCTCCATGCAGTTGATCCCTGCATACGGTATTTAATGAAAAACGTGAATATTATCGTTTAACAGAAACCAGATTGGACAGAAGGTGTGGAGATGCTTTTACAGAACGATGACAAACTGGCACAGGTCCTGAACTCGCTGCCGGTACTGATATTTTTTACAGATCCTGACGGTGTATTTCTCTGGAAAAATAAGATATTTTATAAATTTTTCACGGGCTTGAAAATATCCGGAGGAGTAAATTCCATTGGTGATCTTTTTCCGGAAGATAAAGAGGAGTTCTCCCGCGATATTCACAAAGTCGCCTCAACCGGTGAGCCGAAGTACGGGATCATCCGCCGGATCGACACCGCAAAAGCCGGTGCAAAAACCCTGAAGTTCAGTATCCTCCCCTTCAATGGCAGCGGAAAGAGAAAATTTGAAATCCTTGTATTTGGGACAGACATCACCGAACAGGCCGAGATGGAACAATTGAAAAAGGATGCTTATGACCAGATCGAGAGAAATATCGAACAGTTCGCAATATTGGGAGACCACCTTCGCAACCCTGTCACTGGAATTGTCGGGTTCTGCGATCTGCTTGACGACAAAACCATCGCCCAGAAGATCATTGGACAGGCTAAAGAGATCGACCGCATCATCACGCAGATAGATCAGGGCTGGATCGAATCGGAAAAAGTCAGGACTGTTATTAAAAAATACTATGATGTCGGCGTAAGCGGGACGCATGAACTCGTTGCCCGTGCGATTCATGAAGAATATATCTCTCAGCAGAAGAAGTTGGGGATGACCCCGGAAACAAACCCCTCGATGCGCCCCTGGAACGAGCTGTCCCGCCACCTGCAGGATGCAAACCTCAAGCAGGCTGACGATGCGTGGAAGAAGCTGCAGATGATCCAATGTGCTATCGGTTTTGCCATAAAACCGGACGAGCCGTTGTTCAGGTTCCTCCCCCAGGAGATCGAGATGCTGGCTGAACATGAACACCAGCGCTGGATGGATGAAAAGGTAAAAATGGGGTGGAAATACGGGCCCGAGACCAATGATAAGGCAAGAATTCATAATTGTATAGTGCCGTGGGAGGTTCTGCCGGACCATGAGAGGGAAAAAGACCGGGATGCGGTCCAGGCCCTGCCGCAAATCCTTGCGAAGGTACGGTTGAAAATTATCCGGTTCGAAGAAAAAGAACCGCAAGACTATATGTGATTTTTGTCATTCGTGGACAGGTAAATCCTTGAATCGTATGTTCGGATTATAGGGAAAGGCTAATAATACAAAGACCACCAGAAAACAATGGATAGATAATTCGGAATAAAATATTGGGATGCTCAGGATATGCCACCTCCAGATGAATTTTCCCGGCCCAATGTAAACCATCACGATGTCTTCATCAGCTATGCCCAGCTTGATAAACCGATCGCCGATGCCGTATGTGCAAAACTGGAATCCCGCCATATCCGGTGCTGGATTGCACCACGGGATGTGCCTCCGGGGAAAAATTTCCCGGAAGCAATCATCGATGCGATTGAAGAGAGTAAAGTTGTCACGCTGATCTTTTCATCGCACGCCAACAATTCTCCTCATGTACTCAGGGAAGTCACCAAAGCCGTGAACAAAGGCTGCATCATCGTCCCGTTCCGGGTTGAAGATGTCGTGCCGTCCAAATCGATGGAATACCTGATCAGTGTCCCGCACTGGCTGGATGCAATTACACCTCCACTCGAGAAGCATATTGATGAACTGGCTGGTAACGTTGAACGAATTCTTTTGTCGTCAAAGGAACCTGCAGTCTGCGCGTCCTGTAAAACACCCCTCTCGTCCAATGCCCTTTTCTGCGAGAACTGCGGGAAACCTGTAACTGCAATTGTGCCCCAGGCTGCAACGCCGCCACCGCCACCAGTTGCAGAGCCATTGCCTGAAAAACCCGTGGATAAGCCGGCCAAGGTAGCGGAGGGGGAGGCACCCCCATTACCGGTTTCACCTAAGGCACATCCGGGGCGCAACCGGAAGCTGCTCATCGGTGCCGGCATCATTGTTGCCGTGCTTGTTGCCCTGGTCTTTGCGTTTATCATAAATCCTGCTACACTGCTCCAACCTATCGGAATTTCGATCAACGGGGGTGCAGCTTCACCCGTTACTGCAACGCCGACTCCCGTGAACTACCGGAGCGGGAACGCACCGATCAATACCGTGATTCTGACAACGGTACCGACACAGGTGCTTCCCGAAGGAAACTCGCTGACCATTGTCGCAGAAAAAAACCCCGTTGATGCAGAAGTGGTTGTCAAGTTCGAAGGGGGTCGCGGGCAGGGGCTTGTGCTGGACAACCAGGTGATCCTGACGAGATCCGATGGGACCGTCACACAAGGGAAACTGGACTTTAGCCGGAAACCGTCAGAAGTCACCCTGCAGGGAACCCGCGGGACGGACCGCTTGCAGGTGATCGTGACCATGCGTTCCGGTGCAACCTATGCAATCGTAGACCAGTTGCTGCCATACCGGGTAAGGGGATAAAAAAGGAATTTTTTAAAATTTTATTTTTCATTGGGTTCCGGCCATCAGTTGATCCAGTCAAGTATCTGGTTTGCCGGCTCATGCACCCTTTTTTGGCCAATTTTCTCCTTGACACGTTTTACCGCCTCAATTGCGGGTGATGGCCTGGGTTGCTCATACCGCCCGTAATCCATATAGTCATTTGCCATGGAATCATCGACAGCAATCTCCTGCATAAGCAGGGTGACCGGATCTTCCTGCGGGACTGGATCCGGTGTGTCCGGGATTCGGATCAGGTTGTGTATCTTTACCGGTTCCGGCGTCATTGACGGTTCCTGGAGAGTTATTGACGGGGGAGCGATGTTGATGAGGGGGGGCGGTGCTGCAGAAGGGACCTCCGGAGCCGGTGAAGATGTGCCTGAACGCTGGATTAAAAAGTTCACGAAGTCTTCGACCTCGCGCCGTTGTTCGGGTGAAAGCCGGTCCAGTTTGCTCTCGAGCGATTCCATATGTCCTTTTTGTCCTCCTTGTAGTGATCAATATCTCGTTTTTGGTATTAAGGAAAACCGGTCGGGAGCAGGAGCATCAGGCCCATGTGTGCTGGTACCCCCGCTTCTCCAGCACCTGCCCGTCGCAGAGCACGCGGCAGTCTGAGGTCACCTCGCCGATAACAGTATACCCGACCCCGGCAACAGGGTGCTTTCCTCTGGGGCAGGTGAATATCAGTTCGTAGTCGCCGCCACCATGGAGCGCGAGCTCCCGTGCCTGTGCTTCCGGTATTCCGGCAGGGAGCGGCAACTCTGCCGATTCGATCCGAAATCCGCAGTTGTTGGCATCGGCAAGGTCGTACAACGAGAGCGCAATCCCATCGCTCACATCCATCATCGCTGACACACCCGCACACCCGAGTGCCTGCCCTTCGGCGACACGGGGCTGCGGTTCAAACAGGGCTTTCCTGTGTTGCGGGTACCCCTCAAGAAATGCCTGCGCCTGCCCGCAGGTGCCGGTAACACATACGAGGTCTCCGGTTTTAGCACCAGTGCGCCGTACAAGGTGTTCGTTTCCGACAAAGCCCAGCCCCGTGCTGACAATGGTGAGTTCGCAGTGCCGGTCGATGTCTCCGCCGATGATCTCAGCCCCGTATTTTGTACAGCAGTCCTGCGCACCCTGCATGACGCCGGCAAGCTGCTCCCACCGGTCAAGCCCGACAGCAAGAAGCACGTAGCGGGGGGCTGCCCCCATGCCCGCGATATCCGACAGGGTGACAGCGGCGCTCATCCACCCGATCTGCCAGTCGGTCATTCCGCCAACAAAATCGGTCGTGGCATGGAGCATGTCTGTTGTCACCACCATCACCTGGTCGCCAAACGGCAGTATCGCACAATCGTCGAGGCAGCGGTCCCGCCCTACAATCCCCATCACGGTTTTCAACAGCGTCCGGTCATCCACCCTTGCGCACCTCCTTACCCCGTTCGCTCTTGTACTCCTTGAAGATGTGCTCGACCATTGCTGATTTCTTCGCCCGTTCACGCAGCTCCTGTTCCTCACGCCACCGGTCGAGCGCGGCATCGAGTGCCTCTTTTGGCACGCGGCCGATCTTTCCTTTCACCTGTGCGTGGGTCTCCGTACCGGAGAGGAGCGGGACTCCGGACTCCCTGAATGAGGGGAGCATCTGCGGGTCGCATGCCGCAAGAGAGGGGGCGGATACAATGACTGCAGTAACCCCGGCATCAGCAAGGTCCTTGACCACGCTCCTGCCCCACCCGTCGGTGCGGGTGACATAGATCACATCCCCTTCTTCAATCCCTGCCTCCCCGGCGAGCTGGAAGAGCCCGTCTTTTGTCAGCGCATCCAGCACCTTGACAGGGACGGCTTCTCCTTCCAGGGTAATTTCCTCTGACTCTTTTTTTCGCCCGAGCCTTTTTTTAAGGGATCTGTTGTGCCGTTCCTCTTTCCTGAGGCGTTTTTTGAGGCTCTGGATAATTGTATCCCGCTGGACAATACCGGTATCCCTTGCAAGCTCTGTGTCCCGGGCGGTGTGGACACGGCGCAACCTTGACTGGAGGCGCTGGATCTCGTAATTGCGTTCCTTGATCTCTTCCTGCAGCTCGGCAACATAAGTGCGAAGTCGTTTTACCATCCCGTCAAGCACCCGCACCCTTTCGTCATGTTTCCCATCGACTGTAACCACGGGTCCGGTAGCAGATACGGGCGCTTCCACTTTGACCTTGAGGTCCCCGAGCACCTGCTCCAGCGCCTGCCCGCGGATCACCCGCGCCCGCACCTCGTCAAGGTCATGACCGGGCGGCACCCGCTTTGCAAGGTTCTGGAACTTGTTTCGGTACTGCCGGTACGCGTCGAGCGCAGCCGAGAGCGCGTCACGCTCATGGTCGTTTGCGTACTGGAATGCAGAGGTCAGGTCTATCTTTGATTCCACGCTCATATCCTGCCGGGGGGAATGCGCGATTGCGGAGAACGCCCGCCGGATCTTTTCCACCGAAAACGGCATCTCCTGTACATCCGAGGCAATGATCAACGGTTTTCCAACCTTGTATAGCGATTCAACCACATCGGACATGTTCATCTGCCGGGAGCTGGCAAGATGGAGCAGGTTGCCGTCAAGGTCAATTGCAGCAACAGCGGTGGTCGTACCAGGGTCAATCCCCACGATAAGGTACCGGGGCTTCCCGGTGAGCGGGCGGAACCTTATCCTGTCTAGCCGTTTGCCGCTGATCCGAACCTGAACATCGGCGCCGCGGTACGTGGACACGGGGATCTGGTCCCGCACGGAAAATACCCGGAATGCGACACGGCTGCACCCGCCGAACGCCCGGGTCTCCTTCTTCTCGTACCTCAAGCCGGATGCGATCAGGATCTGTTCGATCTCCCGGCCTTTGCGCTGCACTCCGCCATGGATCTTCCTAACATACCGGTTCTGGCTCCATCCGCCCTTGCCCGGGGAGCGGTGCCGGCTTACCACGACCTCGGTCTCGTTCTCAAATGCTATAACCTCGGCACCGGCTCCAAGGGATGCGACCTGGGCCGAGGTCCGTGCCTCCGCGAAGGGATCAAACCGGTCGAAGCTGATGTTGTAACGGGCTGCAACTTTTCCGAGCGTCTCCTTGCGTTCGCCGCCTGTTACCTGAACAAGGCGTGTCTGCGGGGGGAGGTGCTGGAGAAAAAAGAAGAGTTCGTGCTGGTCAGCTGCAATCTCCTGCAGGCTGTCCACAGCAAGGATATCGGGCTGTTCAGCCGAGAGCAGGCGGAAGAGCCGGAACATCGAGACTTCGCTTTCGCTCGCTATCAGCTGCCCCTCCATGCGGACAAGGGCGTACATGGGGCGGCGGGACTTTGACCGTACTGAGCCTTTGATGATGTCGATTCCAAAGACCTTCAACCGGTCACGCATTCTAACGTGTCCTCCGGGCTGGATGCGACCTTGTATTTTCTTTTGAAATATGCCAGGATGTTCCCGATATCCCTCTGCAACACCTGCTGCGCATTCGGGTGGCCGGATTCCACCCACTGGGGCCAGTCGATGATGATGCACCGCCCATCCTCGACCATGATATTGAACTCTGAGAGGTCTGCATGGATGATCCCCGCCCTGTAGGCCGAGCGGACGTTAGTTAAGATCTCGTCAAGCATCTTTTTGGGGTCATCGAGCCGGCACCGGTTCAGGTTGGGCCCGGCAACAAGCGACATAACCACCGCATGCCTGTTCCTGTCCACAGGCACGGGCACGCTCACTTTCGGGTGCAGGGCACAAAGGGCCGCATACTCCCGTTCAGCAGACCGGCTGGACGCGAAGATCCACGGGAAGTGCCCGCCGTCCGGCATGTACTCGCGGTTGGTCCGGGCTGACGCAAACGACCGCTGCCCGACCCGGTGGAACTTGATTGCAACCGGGCAGAGCCCGATCGCCTCGTGCACAACCGACTCCTTCCCCTCGCCGATCAGGGAACCGAGCGCCGAGATCGTCCCTTTCTTGGTGAGCGCGTGCAGGGCAAGCGTGTCATATCCCCCGGATACGAGCGCGTACCCGTCATACGGTACCGGGTTGAAACGTACCATCCCCCAGCCGATAAGCCGCCGGAGCCGGTAGTCCGTCTCCGATTCCGACAGACCGATCGAGGTTTTGATCTGCTCCAGAGGCACCCACGAGTACCGCTTCATCCAGCGTTCGATGATGGAAAGGATGCGAAGTTCGTACTTGTGCAGGGAGCGGATATGCTCGGCGGAAACGGGCATGTCAACACATTGGTTATGTGGCGGACTATAAAATGCTCTTTGAGGTTTGCATTTGTACCGTTGAACACAAATTTAAACATCTTTAATCATCCAGTTTTTATCGGACAAACGATGCGGTGCGACAAATGCAGGCGCGGGGCGATCATACTACAGCGGTATTCGGGGTTGCACCTCTGTGAAGACCATTTTATCGCCGACTTTGAGGCAAAGGCAAAACGCGCCATCCGCACCCACCACTGGATGAAGAGCGGCGACCATATCGCGGTGGCGCTCTCCGGGGGAAAAGACAGCAGCTCCCTGCTCTATTTTTTAAAAAAACTGACCGCACAGCGCCGTGATATCACCCTGTCGGCGATCACGGTTGATGAAGGCATCGGGGGATACCGTGACCCTTCCCGGGCAGTACACATCGCCGGATCGCTGGGAACCGACTGCATGACCGCGACATTCCGGGACGAGTACGGTGTCACGGTCGACGAGATCGTGGCAAAAAAGGGTGACGCCTGCTCCTGCTCGTACTGCGGAGTGCTCAGGCGCTCGCTGATTAACCGGATCGCACGGGAGCAAGGCGTGACAAAACTCGCGCTGGGGTTCAACCTCGATGATGAGGCACAGTCGGTGCTCATGAACGTGCTGCGGGGGGACATCGGCCGGCTGCTCCGCCCGCAGCGGGAAGTCGCGGGCATGGTGCCGCGGATCCGCCCGTTCATATACATTCCGGAACGCGAGGTCGCGCTCTACGCCCACCTGCACGTGAAGGGATTTGAACGGGGGCGCTGCCCCTATGCCCACAACGCCCTGCGTGCGGATGTGCGGGCGATGCTCAACGACTATGCGTTCCGGCACCCGTCCACGAAATATTCACTGGTGAACGGCGGCGAACGCCTTGCTGAAGCCAGGGTAGCGGTGAGCGAAGAGATCCGGACCTGTGAACAGTGCGGAGAGCCCTGCGGCATCACGTGCCGGAGCTGCCAGATCATAAGGGAGGTACTCGGTAGTGCCACATAAACGGGGCGCACTCTGGAGACTGCTCCGCGGCTCGCCCGGAGCCCAGATCGGCCTCTATTTCCTCGCGTTCGCGATGCTGATCGGGTTGTACACATCCATATTCCATTCCCTGTACCCGGTGCTTGAGAACAAACCGATCAACTGGATAACAGCCCTGCTCTTTGTTGTGGAATCCATGACAACTGTCGGGTACGGGGATCTGTTGCCATTCACCAACGACCTCACTGCCCTGCTTGCCATCCAGATTATGATCTCGGGAGTCATCATGATCTTCATCGTCGTCCCGCTCCTCCTTGCCCCGTTCCTCACAACGTTACTGGCACCTACCCCGCCCCGCAGGACACCCCATGCCCTCAAAGGGCACATCGTGGTCATCGGGTATGATGAACTCACCCGCTCGCTCATTGAGAGCCTGACAATTTCGGATCATGACATCGTCATCATTGAGCAGGACAAGACAGAAGCACTCGGGATCGCTGCCCAGTTCCGCAGACGGGCCTTCGTCATCTGGGGCGATTACACGGATATGGCGACATGGTCGGCGGCGCATATCGCCAATGCAGCGTTTATTGTCATCTGCAAGGATGAACGGGATACGGCAAACATCGTCCTTGGCATACGCGAGATGGCCCGCGGGAAGATTGTTGCCGTCGTCGACAAGCTCTCATTTGACCGGTACCTCCGGTACGCGGGTGCGGAGTATGTGCTCTCCCCCAAACACGCAACCGGCAGGATACTTGCCCGGCATGCCGTTCTCAACCCAAGCGGCGACACCGCACCCGAGATCCCCGGACTCGAACGGTTGAGTATCAACCTTGCCGACCACCGGGAGCGCGAACTCCTGCTGATCAACATACCAGTAGTCACCGGGTGCAGGGCGGCAGGAAAGACCATCGCGGAACTGGAACTTTTTGAACGCTTTGGCGTCCTCGTCCTCTTTCTCTGGAAAAGCGGGACATTCAAACCTTTACCGGATGGTTCGGACATCATTGACAACACCACCTCGCTCTTCCTTTTCGGCAGGGCAGACGGGATCGCTGCAGCGATCATGGGGGAATTTGACAGCGACTGGCGCACGGAGGCACTCGCTGTCATCGCGGGTTTTGGCGATGTGGGGGCTGCCGCATACCAGGAACTCAGGTCTGCCGGGATCTCGTGCATGGTTGTCGACGCCAAAGGGCATGGCGTCGACCAGGTTCTCGGGAATGCCGAAGATGAAGAGGTGCTAAAACAGGCAAAGATTGCGGAAGCACAGTTCTGTATTGTTGCTGTCAACGATGATGATGTGAACATCTTTACCACCCTCATGGCACGCAACCTGAACCCGACGATACGAATTCTTGCAAGGGCCAACGAGCAGGTATCGGTCGATAAACTGTACCGTGCCGGTGCAGATTATGTTGCCATTCTGCCAACCATCGGGGGGCAGATCATCGGGCGTATACTTCTCTCTGATACCGTGACCATCCTGCTCGACCTGCCCAACGGTGAAAAAGTAGTGATGAAGCACGTGATGACTCCCTCACTGCCAACCGTGGGATGGGTGAAACACAAAAGCGGGGTCAGGATTATCGGGATCGAATCGGCAGACCGCTCGGTTGTCGCACCACAGGACGGCGAACCGCTCCGTGAAGGTGATGCGGTGATCGCGATCGGAGAGACTGAACAGCTGAAGCGGCTGATACACTTTGTGAAAGGAGAGTGAATGATGGGAGAAGATCTTGGATGCAAAATGGGGCAGGTCGAACAGATGATCAGGTACGCGTACTGGACGAGCGGGTGCACCGGAATCGTCGTCGGGGTGAGCGGCGGAGTGGACTCTGCAGTCGCTGCTGCGTTCTGCTGCCGCGCGATCGGTCCCGAACGCGTGCTGGGGCTCTCCCTGCCCGCATCCGTGAGTGCCCCGCAGGATGTAAAGGACGCTTTGGAACTATGTGCACAGCTTGGCATGAAGCATCGCACCATCAGTATCGAACCAATGCTCGGTTCGTTCCGGGCGATGCCGGGGTTTGTGCAATCCCCGTATCTCCTTGGCAACCTGATGGCACGCATACGGATGACTGTGCTCTACTACCATGCGAACGCTGACCACCGGCTCGTCTGTGGCACTTCCAACCGGAGCGAGTACATGCTCGGGTACTGCACCAAGTTCGGAGACAATGCAGCAGACATCCAGCCCCTCCTCCACCTCTATAAAACCGACGTGTACGTGATCGCACGGGAACTGGGGATTCCGGAGAGGATAATAAAAAAGGTGCCTTCGGCGGGACTCTGGGCGGGGCAGAGCGATGAAGGCGAGATCGGGCTCTCGTATCCCGAGATCGATACAGCACTGAAAAATCTTGAACAGAACAATGGGGCGGCATCAAACCCTGCCGAAGAAAAAGTGCTTGCGCTGGTGAAGAAAAGCGGGCACAAACGCCTCGGGGCACTTAGCCTTTCAGCAACACCGACAGGATCCCGACAAACTTTTCCGGATGGTTGAGGAACGCGAGCGCGTCCTCGTTGCCAATCAGGCTGTAAATGGGCCCTTTGCAGAACCGGTGCTTTCCGCGCCCGCTTGCGGCATCCAGTTCCCGGATCGGCGGGACTTTTTGGTAATGCGGGTTCTTTATGAGTTCCCCGGTGGTCATTTCGTAATACGCAGCACCATGCAGTGTCTCGTACTCCCCGTAATCGCTCTCAAACGCTGTTGAGACAATATTTGCCATAGAGAGCGTACTATCGGGTGACGGGTTGATCGAGACATGTCCATAACCCGGCGGGACAATAACAATATCGCCGGCTTCTGCGGCAATGCGTACGACGTCATCGAGAGTGCGGGACTGGACAAGGTAGTGCACTGTTCCTTCCAGCACCTCGTAGATCTCTGGGTACCCGACACCATGGGCATTGGAGGGATGGTAATGACCTTTAGTCTTCACGCACTCACCGCAGAGGTCATGCGGGGGGATGACGGTGAGGTCATATCGCAAGTGGTGGGCGTGCAGCCATTGCCAGTCCGCATCGGACCGGGCAAGGTCGCGGTACATAAAATAGAGGGGCAGCTCGCACGCACATTCAGGTTCGGCAAGGACGGAGCGCATTTCCCTGATCGTCCGCACCGATGGTTCAGGAAGCTCCCCTTCCCACCCCAGCATCACTTTTTCTTTCGCATTACAAGTACATAATACCCAGCGCCTATGATCCCTGCAATGATGATGAGCAGGATCAATGGATTTGAGAGCGGGCTGGCTGTGCCGGAACCTGCGATGACTTCTACTTTGACCTTGAGCGTGTCCGAGACTTGGCTGTTGGAGAGCGTGTCGCGGTACCTCACCTCGCTGTCCAGCGAATATTCCTTTGGTATCGCCGCATCGTTCACGCTGATGCCATACCGGGCTGTCGCGGCCTCACCGGGTTCCAGGTTCCCGAGGTATGCGGTGTCATCGTTGCTTGAGAAGGGGTCAACGGCCGTGATCCGTGCCTGTGCATTATAGACCGTGGTATCACCGGCGTTCCGGTAGTCCACGAGGATCACTCCCTTTGAACCGGCAGTCACCTGCGGCGGTGCCGACGCCACGAGGAACTTTGTCTTGGCGCCGACGGGAATCCCGAGGGTATACGGGAATGATGTGATTACCGCTCCCTCCTTGTTTTCATAGGTTACTGCCACGTCAACCGGGTAGGTCTGCTTCTCCGCATTGCCGGAGACCGCGACCTTGTACCGGCAGGTGATGACCTCTCCTTTCGGGAAATCGCCGATAAAAACACTGGTATCTGTAGGGATGATCGGGCTTGCCCCGTTGCGGGTAATCTTCACCGTTGCCTTTTTCCCGTCCTCTGAACCGGTATTTTTTATCCTGATGTTCAGGTACCCTTCCATCCCTACGTTCAGGTTCTCGGGCGTTGCTTCCAGTACATCGATATCCACGCGTGGTTTGATCTTTACAACAAGCGGGATGGTCTTGGTCACCGATTTGTACATGAACAGGATGTTCTCGCTTGCTTCCTGCTCGGACGATGCGAGGTATTTATACTGGATGGTGAGCGGAAGCTCGTACTGGCCTTCTGTTGCATTATTCAGAATTTTTGCGTTGACCTTCACGGTAACCGTACCGGTACCGTTGATGTCGCCCACCCTCTGCGGATCGGTTTTGATGATGATGGGGGCGTTTCCTGATGAAAGACCGATGGTCACGAGTTTTGCGGTATTGGGCAGGTCGTCGCGCTCAATGGTACCGGAATTTACGAATTTGAAGGTGTTGAGGCCGTTGTTCTGCACGATGATGCTGATAGTCGCATCCTGCCCGGGTGAGAACTCGTTGGTGCCGGTGATTGCCGCCGACAGGTCCGGGCTTGAGCCGATATACTTTGTTGCGGCGATGACTGGGTCGGTGCAACATACGAGCAGTAACATGAGGGCAATTGCAGGGCGGGCGTACATGAATGAACTCTTTGATATTGTCGTTTGACTTTGTTACTTGTTGTTGTTGTTATAACAACATTTAATATTGCAGGATATAAAGGAATGTTTCATGGTCGAGCCCGCAGATGAGACCGTACGGATTGCCAATTTTTTAAAATCCCTTGGTTTGACAAAATATGAAGCCCTTGTCTACATTGCGCTCCTGCGGATGAACGATGCAACAGCAACAGGGATCCACGAGATCTCTGGCGTACCGCGCGCATCAGTGTATCCGGTCCTTGACCAGCTCAAGGAAAAGGCACTGGTATCGGTATCGCAGTCTTCCCCAAAAAGGTTTGCCGCGCTGCCACCGGAGGAGGGGATCCGCAACCTGCTCTCCCGCATCGAGCAGGATGCAGCACATGCAAAAACAGCACTGGAGACAATCCACCGGGAGCGCCTGAACACCGAACGGGCGGAGCAGGAGCTGATCTGGAACGTGTACGGGATCTCCGCCGTCCAGAAAAAACTTGTCGAGCTCCTCTCCCATGCACGGCACCGGGTACGGCTCATGGCTCACCCCCGGATCCTGTCTGAGGATGTAAAAAAGGTTCTTTTCCAGAAAGCCCGGCAGGCCACCATCGAGATTGTCACCCATGAATGGGACGGAGGGATTGTCAGCGGCATGACGGTATATGAGAAAAAATTACCAGAGATCCCAAAAGAGTTTGACCGGGCAAAGGACCTGATGGCGGGTGGAATCTTTATCATCGACGATCACATGGTCATGGTCGTGATGGGCTCCGGGGACGAGGATGCGGTTGCCCTTTATTCCGGATCGGTCGGATTTTTACGATTTTTTATCAGGTATTACAATTTCATCATCGAATGGGCAAAAAACACGGGCAGATAAAAACGCCGGATTGTTTTTAGTAATCCCGGATCTCGGTCATTTCTGAAACATCCATCAGCCCTTTCATGGCATTTGACTGCACCCAGCGCCCGCCTTCCTTGATCGCGGCGATCGGGTTGGTGCCGCCAACCGCGGCGATTGCAATGAACTGGGGGCTCACCGGGACCCCGAGCAGCGAGACGTTTGGCACCCCCACTTCCAGCACTCCGATAAAACTGCTGTCGGAGAGCTGGTCAAGGACTTCACCCACACGGGACTCAGCCTCCATGTGGAATTCCCGGATGTTTGCAAGGATGTTGCCGCTGCCCCGGCGCATAACATTTGTCACCGATGTGAGCCGCTGGTAATTGAGCACCTGCAGGGGATCAATTGTCGTATATTCGTACAGGATCATGTGGGTGAAGCGGATGGGCGTCCGGTTCTCGATCTCCACGACGCCCCCGCCGATCGGGTTGACCGGGATACCGTGCCGGATCAACAGCCCGTCAAACGTGACGCTGCAGACGGTGCAGATCGCAGTCTGTCCCTTAGGGACAACAAAATCGTCCACCCGCGCACCCGATTTGTAAAATTTCACCAGCCCGCTTGCAGCGACACGCGTCGTGTAAGCGTCTTTTAAGATCCCGATAGCAAATTCGAGATCTTCGTTTTTCACAAGCGAGAGGTTATAGACCAGCCTGCCCTCGTGGGTATCAGGGCGGTAGGTCACCTGCATGGCAAAATCGTCGATGCTGTGGTTTATGAATTTGAGCTGAGCGGTTTCCTGCAAAACCATTGTATTAATTCTCCGACACGACAATAGAAAAATTGTTCTATAAGACCATGGAAATTTATGTATGATGGAAGACGATATGCGGGAAAAAGCCAGGAATGCGATGCGTCTCATTCTTGAAGCGGCACGGTTCGAGGTGGATGAGGTGGATGAACCGCTGGATCTCTCAGCAGTCCGTGAAGGCACCTGCCTTCTGGTACTCTGTTCCAATGAAAAAGGCGTCATCGCCCAGTTTGACAAGACCAACTACAGCCTTATGGTCAACGACCATGAGATGACCTGCAAGAAACTGCTGTTCACCCTCGAGAAAGAGATCTCAACCGAAAACTGTGTCCAGTGGGGCGTGGACGAATTCGTCCGGTATGCCGGCGAGGCGGTGCTTGCCGATATCCTTGACCGCGAACTTGCGCTGGACCTCTCCGCTACCCTCGCGAAGAAACCCGCGGTCACCGCTGCCGGAGGGGTGGCGGCAACAGCTCCGCAGGCACCGTCCGGTATCACGATCCCCCATTTCCCGGTCAAGGTCAACGAGCAGGCGGCGATCCGCACGGCCGGTATTCAGGGGACGGCAAAGCTCAGGTTCATGCCGTACTTCCTCTTCCACTACACAAGCACCGGGGAGCAGGTGTACAAGGACCGCCGCATCCCGTTTGATGCCGACGGCTGGGGCGCAATAAACGCGATCAACGGCATCAAGATCGAGCTGGACGGAAAACAGGTAGTTGAGGACGAGATCCCCGCGGGCGCCGAAGTCTCCGACCCGCATATCGCAAAAGAGGAGGCCGCGGAGCGGATCGTGAGCGAACTCATCGAACGCCTCACCCAGAAAGTCCGCATCAAGCAGGAGAAAGGGGATGCGATCTTCTACGAGGAGAAGATCCTCAAACCCGACCGGAAGAATATCAAGGTTGACGCAAAGCAGGTCTTTATCCCGGTCTGGCAGATCCGGGGCAAGAAGATTGTCGAAGTAAATGCCTTCACCGGTGAGCTCCTGTCAGAGCCAATGGACGAGGGCGTCGAGGTATTCTGAGAGCGGAGAGGCAAACGGAGATTTTTTTTAAATTTTTTTATGATAATAATTCTTGGCGGGGGCCCTGCAGGGAGGATCGCATCGATCCGGCTTGCAAATGCAGGGAGGGATGTGACCCTTGTCGAATGCGGCGGGATTGGCGGGCAGTGCCTCCATTATGGCTGCATGCCCGTCTGCGCTCTCAATGATGCCGCCCGGTTCATCCGGCAGGCGCGCCTGTTCCGGCAGATGGGGATCTCGGGGGAACCCCCTGCGATCAGTTTCCCGGCACTGCTCAAAGAGATGCAGGCAATCCAGCAGAAGATCGCCGGTATTCTCGACCACGAGACCCGGAGCGCCGGCGTTGGGATTACATACGGAAAGCATGGCAGGCTCTTGGGCAGGCAGGCATTCATTGGCGACGAACCGGTAGAGAGCGATGCCGTAATTGTTGCAACCGGCTCCCGTCCGAATGTGCCGAAGGTGGAGGGGGTCGGCCTCAGCGGCATCTTTACCCCGCATACTCTCCCCCTCGCCAAAAACCTTCCACGACGCCTTGTTATTGTTGGGGGAGGTGTGATGGCTGCAGAATACTCGTATATATTCAGTGCGTTTGGAAGCAAGGTCACCCTGATCAGCCGGAGCGGCTTTCTCAAATCCATCGATAAGCACCTGCGCCCGCTTGCCATCAGGGAACTTGATGACGTTACGATCATGGAAAACACGCCCCTCCTCTCTTTTGAAGGGTGCTCGCAGGTCACCGGAGCCAGGGTCGGGAGTGACAGCGGCGAGATGACGGTGCCTGCCGATGCGGTGCTGATCGCTGCGGGACTCGTGCCCCGTTCCGAGGCGATCGAGGGGGTGAGGAAAGGCACGGCAGGTGAGGTGATCGTAGACGATCATATGCGGACGAGCGTGCCGGGCGTGTATGCAGCCGGTGATGTGACCGGGCCGCCCTACCTCACGCCGATCGCACGCCATGAAGGGATTGTTGCCGCGGACAATATCCTTGGCATCGACCGGAAAATGGATAAGCGGTTCGTCCCGCAATCGATCAGCCTCGACCACGAGCTGGCGTTCTGCACAACGGGCAGCACGACGGCGATCTCAATGGCGATGCCGGGGCTCGCCGGGCCCGGAACGTTCTGGCATGTCCCTTCCGGTACCACGGGGCTTGCCAAAGTGATGGTCGAGCCGGACACCGGCGCTATCAGCGGGATCTGTGCCGCAGGCCCGGGCGGCGGGCTGATCGCAGGGTATCTCGCGTTTCTCATGCGCGAGGGTTACACGGCCCATGATTTTGAGGAATTTATCGAGGTGCACCCATCAACCGACAGTGTGTACGGGCTCCTGAAGTACGCATCGGAACAGCTCAGGCGCCGCTGGTCGTAGGTGGATACCCTTATTATACAAAATGGCGGGGCACTTCCCGATGCTGATGGTATTATTACCGTTGGAATTAAAAAAATTACGATACAAAATCCGCAGGTGATACCCCTGCCCCCTGTGATACCAGGAGCCCCCATGACCGATTCCGAGGACCAGATATCATTTGACCAGACCCGGCTTGACAAGGTGCGGGCACTGCATGAACAGGGTGTCGCGGTCTACCCGCATTCCTTTGACCGCAAGGACACGGTGCAGGAGATCAAGGCCCGTTTTGCAGGTGCCACCCATGAGAAGAGTGCCGAACGGGTGACCACTGCCGGACGACTGTATATCATCCGCAACCATGGCAAGACGCTCTTTGCCGACCTCGGGGATGAGAGCGGGAAGATCCAGCTCTATATCCGCAAAAACGACATAGGGGAGGATAAGTTCAGTTTCTTCAACCAGTACGTGGAACGAGGTGACTTCATCGGCGTGTCCGGGCATGTGTTCCGGACAAAACTCGGTGAGATCACGATCTGGGTGGACAATATAACGCTCCTGTGCAAAGCGGTCTGCCCACTGCCCGAGAAGTTCCACGGGTTAAAAGACATCGAGAAGCGGTACCGGCAGCGGTACGTCGACCTGATTGTCAACGAGGAAAGCCGACAGACGTTCCGGATCCGGAGCAGGGTAATCGCCCTGATCCGCCGCTACCTTGATGAACGGGGATTTCTGGAATTCGAGACCCCTATCCTGCAGCCGGTCTACGGTGGTGCAAACGCCCGCCCGTTCACTTCCTACCATAATTTCCTTGACCAGAAGCTCTTCCTCCGGATCGCACCCGAGCTGTACCTGAAACGGCTGGTTGTCGGGGGATTTGAGAAAGTGTTCGAGGTCGCCCGCAACTTCCGCAACGAGGACATCGATACCAACCACAACCCTGAGTTCTCGATGGTGGAGATTTACTGGGCATACCGGGACTTCCGGGACATGATGAAACTTACCGAGAATTTCATCACGAGCCTCGTCTGGGAGATTTGCGGCAGTCTCGACATCATGTTTGGCGAGACGAAGATCAGCTTTGTAGCGCCGTGGAAGAAGCTGTCGATGTCTGATGCGGTCAAAGAATATGCTGGCATCGATATCTTTTCAAAGAGTACAGACGAGCTCCGCACGCTCGCACAGCAGCACAACCTTGACGAGTGGGAGAGCCCGCAGAGCCAGCGGGAGTTCCTCGTGCTCTTCTTTGAAGGGATGGTGGAGGAGAAGCTTGTCCAGCCCACCTTCATCTACGACTTCCCGATAGAGAACTCGCCGCTTGCCAAAAAACACCGCGAGAAAGAAGGGTTTACCGAGCGCTTCGAGCTCTTCATCTACGGAATGGAGATCGCAAACGGCTTCTCCGAGCTCAACGACCCGGTCGACCAGAAGGCCCGGTTTGACGCGCAGGACGAGAAGCGCCGGCATGGCGACCTTGAGGCGCAGATGATCGATTATGATTTCATCAACGCATTAGGTTATGGCATGCCCCCTACGGGTGGCGTCGGGGTCGGCATCGATCGTCTGGTGATGCTCCTGACGAATAATAACTCGATTAAAGAGGTCATCCTGTTCCCGCAGATGAAAAAGGTGCAGGCAGAGGGGCAGCCTGACGAGAAAAGTCCTGATGTGAATAACCCCTCATAATCCTTTCACAGCTCTCACAATGCGGATGAGGTAGTCCGTATAATAAAAGATCCCGATAATTATTGAGATAATAACTATTAAATCGAAATTTTTCCTCTTTTCAGTTAATATATCGTACAGTAAAAAGACGATGAGGCCGGTGATAAATCCCCCAAAATGTGCAATACCATTGCTGATGGTATTGCCAGCAGGCATAAACTGGCTTTCCAAAATCCCAATGAGCACAATTAACGCTACCATGATCGTCATAAAAATATATGATATGTAATAACGCCAGACAGCACCGGCAAATGCTTCCTTATGATCAAATTGTTCCAGTTTACCGCTCAGGAACCATGTTACAAAAATCATGAGAGCATAAGCAAGAAAGGCCGCATTGATACCGGAAAATCCCTGCCCGCTGGTATCTGATCCAAAAAAATGCCACAGCCCAAGGGTCAGAAATGAGCAGATTACAGGTACAAGAAGGAGCGAAACTCCGGCAATAAGGAAGAACCTTTTTCTGTTGTTCTCGAAGGCGAAGATTGCGAGTATCGTAATGTAATAAAATACCATATTGCCGATCATATGGGGAAACAATTGTGAATGGGTATATTCGTTCAGAACAAGAGTATGCAGATTCAGCAGATTCGACGTGTGGAATATCAGGGTTTTCTCTTTGATGTCCTGTGGCAGAGCAAAAACCAGAAGGAGGAGGAACGGTATGAACCCGAAAAAAAACACCCAAACGGGAGAACTCCAGGCCTTCAGGTTATTTTTCAATTGATCGGATTTTGAAACCTGTGGCTGTACCGGGGCCGGATCCATTATAGATTAGCGTAATCTACAGAGGAGATTAAGATATTGGATGCTTTCTTATTCGTGACAGAACTGTTATCCCAGCGTTTTTACAACATTTCTCCATGACATCCAGTGAAACTCTCGTAAAACACCATCCCCACGAGGTGTTCTCCGCATCCCGCGCCGGACACCTCGACACCCGCCTGCGCCGGTTCATCTACCGCCCGGACCGGCTTGCTGAACGGTACGTGAAACCCGGCAACCGGGTCCTCGATTTCGGCTGCGGCCCGGGGTTCTTCACCCGCGAGTTCGCAAAGCGGGTTGGTGACACCGGCACGGTGATCGCAGCGGACTTACAGGAGGAGATGCTCAAAATCCTGCGGGAGAGACTGGAGCCCGAGGGCCTCCTGCCATGTATCAGGACGCACCGGTGCGAACCGGACTCTCTTGGAATATCCCAAGACTATAACGGGACGATTGACGTGGCCTTCGCCATCTTCGTTGTTCACGAGGTGCCTGATCCTGAAAAACTGTTCCGGGAGATCATGGCGCTTGAAAAACCCGGCGGGACGTTCTTCTATTCGGAGCCGCCGTTCATCGTCTCCGGCAAAGAGTTCCGGGAGAACCTTGCGCTGGCGGAGGAGGCGGGGTTCCGGCTTGAGGGGACGAACTGGTATTTCGTGAACCGGGCAGCGGTGCTGAGGAAGGAGTGAGGCGGGGGACCCCTCTCTGAACATAACTGGGGAGGGGGGCTCCCCTAAATCAGGATCTACCATATCCCGTCGGATCCGTGTTCAGCCGGCCGGTTCCGGCTGATTCGTAGAAATAACAGACCGGTTCTTCAGAAGATAACCGGGATATAGGCTGCAAGGTAGAATGGAATAAAACATGCCAGAACACCGAGAACTACGACAACGATTGCCCTTTGTATTAAGATCTGACATGTATGCTTTATCGCGTAGACCCAGACGCAGCAGCACCAGAGCAGGAAGGCGTAGAATATGATGGCGCTGACTGTCGCGGGATTGAGCAGGATGTTAGTGTGATATTCCGGCTGGGTGATGAGAAGGGATATCACGACAAGGCTGACAAGGCTGGAAACTACCCACGGGAGCATCCCGTACCCGACATTCTGGAGCAGGGCCGGAAACGATCCGGATTGGGAGAATAGCCGGGAGATCAGGTACAAGATCACGGCTAGAAGGATCCAGCCGAGAGACGGCCACAGGACGTAACACCTGATAAGGTACCATGCATACCCCAGGACGGGGAAATGCATCCAGTTGATCGAACTGTCAAATACCATCGTGTATACGATACTGAAACATAAGGGGATGATCGTGCCCAGCAGGGAGATGGCGCATCCTCCTGCAACGATGATCACCGGCGGGATCAGGTTGACCTTCTCCAGTGCGATGTTTTTGAAAAAAGTATCCGGATAAAAGAGGAGATCTTTGAACCCGGATTTCATATTAGAAAGTAGAGGGGGGAGATAATATATCAGAAGGGTTATAGGGAGATTCTCCCACCTCAAAATTTCTGGGAGGGGGTACTCCCCCACCTTCGTACACAAGTGGGGGGAGCTGGTATGAGCAACACCGACCCAATGGAGGGGGCTGAGGGGGTACCTCGATCTAAGCGGGTGGGGGATACCTTATGGCATATGAGTGGGGGTACCCACCCATTTTCCACAAGAAGAGACGGTTGCTGCGATGAAGTCTCCGTCGAAGACCAAAAACCGGAACAGGGTGGGGGTACCCCCTCATGTGCCCAAAGGTGGGGTGTGGGTCATCGTACTCAAGACCCCTCACGCGATTGCGAAAGGGGTCTCGGGCCCAGTGTGTGGGGGGTATACCCCAGGTCCCCAAGTGGGGGGTGCCACCCTGTTGTCGTCGGGAGGTTTCCGGGAATTGGGCTGGTGTGGGGAAAAACGAGGGGGGTAAATGGTTTTGGAGGTGGGGGTAGGGGGGAGGCCTGTTGTCGCCATGCCTGATCATTTTGGAATTTTTTACACACAATGAGATCATGAAAGATTCTTCCTCCACTCATCCCATTTTAGCTAAATTAAATACGCCCATAACAACTCTGGATTGTATTTATGGGCTTGGAAAATTCCCCGTTTTCCTATTTTGAAATTTATTCAGCCAAGCCCATACCCTATGAAAGCCTACACTAGTATGTCAAAGGGCGCCCCGAGACAATCGGAAGAGGTTCATCAGAACCTCGACGAGGAGAAGGGAGGCGTAAGCCGACCTTCGAATTGTAGAGAAACAAAAAAAGGAGAAATGAAAAACATGGCAGATTTCACGCAAAATTCAAACGTGAAAAGTGCGGTTCGCAACCTTGCGAGCCCAATAACCGACGTGGCTGCATTAGATGCAATCATCCAGTCGGTCATCCTGAACAATCCGTTCGGGTGTGTATCGTATATGAGCTCGGGCGTCAACCACCCGCCCGTAGAAAAGTCAAGAGAGTCCTACACGGCCAAGTTCGTGTACCAAGACGAGAACGCAAAGCGGATCGGTGTCGGGTCGGAGACCTACAACACCATCGCCGGCTTCAACAACGGGATTGCCGCAGTGCTCGCCAACAGTGCCAATATCACGGCACACGGCGGGACCCTGACCCATAACGCGGAAGCGGACACGTACTCGGTGACGCTGAGGTGCCACGACCCCACAGGAGAGATGTACTTCGTGACATTCTCCCGCAACCGGGTGACGATCTCGTCATTCACGGACGAATCGATCCAGACCGTGATCGAGACATGGGCCGACGGCGTATCGGCACTCGCATAAGGTGAGTTGCATGGACACAAGTTACGGAGTGACGAGTGTGCAAAAGAACAACGTTCTTCGATTAAAAGGAGACCAGAAGAAGTAACCGGCGGGGGATTCATCCCCTGTCACCTCTCTTCTTCCCTGGTATCAGATATTAGTTCCCTCTCCTATCCCGATCCCGGTGGAAATACCTAAAAAAGATAATCCGGCAGATTCACAGACAGACCGGCCGGTAGCTCTCACCTGTGGTACGGCTCGCCCCGCATGATCCGGAACGCACGATAGACCTGTTCCAGCAAAATCAGCCGGACCATCGGATGCGTAAATGTCATGGGAGAAAGCGACATCAGAATATCGCAGCGGTCCATCACAGCAGGGGAGAGCCCAAGGTCCCCTCCTATAATGAACGTGATACGGCTCTGACCGCCGACCTCGCGTTTTTTCAAAAATCCCGCCAGATCTTCACTCGAAAACTGCTGCCCGTTTACCGCAAGGGCAACGGTGCTGCTCCCGTCTGTAATTGCAGAGAGGACGTTCTCGCCCTCACGGGCAAGGACCTGCTGCTTCTGTGCAGGTGATAGATCATCCGGCCGCTTTTCATCGGCAATCTCAATGACCCGTATCTTCACGTACGGCTGCAGGCGTTTAATGTACTCAGCGATGCCTGTATTAAGATAGGGCTCTTTGATCTTTCCGACTGCGACAATACTGATCTGCATGCGCAAATGATCTCCTGATTTTGGGGATTATACACGATGCCGTACTATTGGGCGCCCATGGCGGAAAAAAAGATTACTTAAGGACTACTTTTTTTTCGTTTGTTTCGTCTTTCTGAGATGACAGGACATCCACCATAACATCCTTCATCATTTTTTTCATGAATTCACGCCCTTCTTCGGTTGCCATGTACTCCTTGAACAGTTCTTTGAACTGTCCCATGTCGAGGTGATTGTCCACAAAGCTTAATAAAGCTTGTGTGATGCAATCGGAGACCGTTGAAAACTTCTTTTCCTCATAGACGAGTTTATTAACTTTTTCATAGATATTGGGCGGCATTTTGTAAGAAATTCCCACCCGTTCACCCCGGTTCAACGGTCCCTTTCCATTCATTCCTTAAAAGTTGAGCGAGGATAGTATAAAAAAATTCTCGATATTTCTTAAGTAATACTAAAAAGGAAACATTTCTATAGGTATTACATAAAGAATACAATTATATCGGGGCGGACGTTCCCGGTCAGGAGTGTTGGATGATCGACCTTTACCAGTATTTTATCAGCATCCGGTATTACTTTATCCTTGAATCGTTGGTGTTCCTCTCATTACTCGTTGTCACCATGTTGAAATTTGGGAAGAACCTGCAGGGTAAGGACCGTGCCGAATCATGGTCAAGCCCGGAACCCGCCTCAAAATTATATGGCTTTTCCGCATTCCTCATCTGGGGAACCGGTGCCGGTATGGTTCTGAATTCAGAAAAATTCCTTGTAATCATCGGTATCTGCCTGATCGTTGCCGCCCTCCAGCTCGCGTTCCATGTTGACCTCATAACCATGGCTGCATGGTGGCACTCAAAGACCGGGAAAACGATGATGGGACTCGGCTCAAAAGCCGACAAGACAAAACACAAACTGTATCTCCTGAATGCAAAACAGAGAGGTAAACTCTGTTTGGAAAAAGCAAAAAACCGAGGATATATCTGGCGAAACCGGATCATGGAACTCCAGTAAAATTTCTCTTTTCATCCTTTTTAACAAAAAAAAGATGCCTTAAATATTACCAAAGTCAATTTCTTAGGAAGTGGTCCATCCTGTCCATCAGGGAGTTTTCGGCATAGTCCCCGATGACTTTGTTCTGATTCCCGGCAGCAGGCAGGGCTACCGGGACCACGTTAATGCGGCGTAAACCAGTCTGTAACTGGTTTTTACAAAGGTCAATTCAACTACGGATGGTTATGGATGATATTGAACCTGGCAAATTTCCTGTATCGCTCCTCTGCAAACGGTCCCGGGATCCGCGCAGCCCTCTGGGTGCAGGGGTGTCCCATCCACTGCAAGGGCTGTTATAACGAGGAGTTCTGGTCGTTTGAACCGAAGATGGCGGTAGAAGTTGGTGCACTGGCAGAACAGATCACAAGGATCGAAGGGATCGAAGGAGTGACCTTCAGCGGCGGGGAGCCATTTTCACAGGCAGAAGCACTTGCACAGCTCGGGCAGGTTCTAATCAAAAAGGACTTAAATATCATTACATTTACCGGCTACCCGTACGACCACCTTATAACCGGAAATGATCCGGCATGGAAGGAATTGCTTGATGTAACCGACCTCCTTATTGCCGGGCCATATATCGCAGAGAACCGTTGCGACTCTGCGCTGTTTGGGTCTTCGAATCAGTCTCTAATCTTTTTGACCTCCCGGTTCAAAGGCCACCCGGATCTTGGCCGTGCTGCAACACAGAAGACGGAATTCATCATCGGACCGGACGGGACCGTCATAACAACAGGCTTTCCGGACAATGAGACCTTAACGGAGATCTGGTCCTAGATCCAGCGGAGGTGAGGTGACATGTCGCATTTCAGCCGTTTAAAAACCCAGTTCAAGAGCAGGGAGGTTCTGACTGAATGCCTCCAGGAGATGGGGTATGAGATTGAGACCAACAGGACGATTAAGGGATACGCAGGACACGAATTTGTGGACTTCTCAATAAAGACAAAGAATGGTTATGGGATTGGCTTCCGGTTAAACGACCAGGGCACCTATGACATCATAGCCGACTGGTGGGGGGTCAGAGGGACAAAGCAGGAGAACCTAATTGACGGGCTGCAGGAACGCATAAACAGGATCCAGCGTGAATATGCCATCAGGATGGTGATGGAGCAGACCCGGCAAAACGGTTTTGAGATGATCGAGAGGGCTGACGAGAAAGACGGGTCAGTCCGGATTGTCGTACGCAGGTGGGCGTGATTCGGAATGCCACAACACGAACCTGATTTCAAAAAAAGGATCGAGATCTACCTGCGGGCAAGGATCACCCTCATCATTATTGTAACTCCTGAAGAGGAGCGTGTCATAGGGATGGTCAAGGAAGTATGCGACCAGTGGACCCCGCCACGCCAGTGCCTCTCATGGGATGTTGTCGAGGGTTTTTGCGCAGTCTCCGGGGCAAAGACCTTCAACAGTTCGTCAAGGGACCTGCTCCTTGCACTTGATGATATGAACAAGACAGACGAGAATGCTGTCATCATGTTAAAGGACTTCCATGACTTCTGGAACAACCCCCCGATCAGGCGCAAGATCCGGAACCTTGCCCAGAAGTTCCGGTACAGCCGGCGTTCCATCATCATTACCACACCGGTCTTAAAGATTCCGGACGAGATCCGCGACGAGGCTGTTGTTATTCATCTCCCTCCTCCGTCAGCTGATGAACTTGAAAAGGAACTTGAAAAACTGGTTCAGACAAGCGGGATAAAGATGTCGCTGACCTCGTTGGGACGGGAGAAGCTGATCCAAGCATCCCTTGGGATGACTCTGAACCAGGCACGGCGGGCGTTTGCAAAAGCTATTGTCACGCACGGGCAACTGGACGACAGGGATATTGAACTGATCGTTGCCGAGAAAAAAGATATCCTCTCACAGTGTGAAGCCCTGGAATTCTACAGCATTACAGAAACCCCGGATCGTGTGGGCGGGCTGCTGGTGTTAAAAGAATGGCTCCGGCTTCGCGAGCGGGCTTTTACAAGGGAGGCACGGGAATACGGGCTCCCGGCCCCAAAAGGGATCGCACTGATCGGCATACCAGGGACCGGCAAGAGCCTGACCGCAAAGATGATTGCCGGGCTCTGGAGGCTCCCGCTCCTCCGGCTCGATGTTGGGGCGCTCTTTGGGAGCCTCCTTGGTGACTCGGAAGAGCGGACCCGGAGGGCCCTGACCCTTGCCGAAACAATATCGCCGTGCATTCTGTGGGTGGACGAGATGGAAAAAGCCTTTGCAACCGGTTACGGGGATTCGGGGACAAGCCAGAGGGTATTTGCACACCTGCTCACCTGGATGCAGGACAAGACTGCCCCCTGTTTTGTGGTTGCTACGGCAAACAACATCTCTGCACTGCCCCCTGAACTGTTGAGGAAAGGGCGGTTTGATGAGATCTTCTTCCTCGACCTCCCCAACGCGGCGGAGAGGAGGGAGATCTTCACCGTGCACTTAAAGAAGAGAAAATGTCTCCAGGATGAGTTCGACCTTGACCTGCTTGCAAAAGCGTCTGAGGGGTATGTTGGTGCCGAGATCGAGCAGACCATCATCGATGCCATGTACCTTGCATTCAACCAGAACATGCGGAAGATCACGACCGATGACATCCTTGCCTGCCTTGCCCGGCAGGTCCCGCTCTCAAAGTCCAAACGGGAAACAGTCGAGGCTCTGCGTGCCTGGCTGAACGAGGGCCGTGCCATATCCGCATCCTCAATGGAGGGGATGAAAGCCCCGGTTACCTCCAATATCCAGCTTGACCCTCTCCGTTAATCCCGGCATTGAACACATATGCACGCATACCTGACAGCCCGCCAGAAGAAGATAAGGTCCTCACTCCCCCTTATTGGCGGCTTTATAAGGATGAAAGCCGCCAAGACTCTTGCCAGGGACGCCTCCCGCGGGGATACCCGGGCAGTCCGGATCCTTTCGGATGCACTCATTGCGTCAGATGACCCGGTTGTCAGAGATATTGCAGAGGGTTCTTTATCGGGTTTAGGCACTCCTGAAGCAATTGATGCATTCTGCGAATATGTCATTTCCACCAATGCTGAATCCCTCCTGAAAATTGTAAAAAAGAGAGGGTATTTTCCAAAGCATGATGAGAGGAAGGCGCTCTTCTTTTTTATCACAGGGCAGTTCCAGCAGTACGAGGACCTCGATTTTCAGGATGGCCGCCCTCTCCTCAGGAAGGCACTTGGGAGTTCCTCATTTGTGGTCCGGAAAAGGGTGCTTGAGACAGCACGCCGGGCGGGGCGCAGTTACCTGTTAAAAGATGTCTTTACCGGAAAGGAGAACCGTACAAGGATTGCAAATGTCTCATACAGTGAATGGAGATCGCTCATCGATGAATCTGTGGCTCAACAGCAATGGGATGAACTGTGGGACCTTCTGTTCATTTCGCCGCCCGGGTTGTCAGCTGAGATCGCACAGGTTCTTAATAAAGCGAAATGGATGCCAAATGATGAGGATGTGACACTCTGGTCTGATTTGAGGGTATCATGTCCCGAAAAACCGTTGCATCTCCATTTCACTGACAAGGGGTGCAGGACTCTGGACGCCCGCACCGACTGGGTAAACTGTCTTGCCATCTCCCCGGACGGGAAGATCCTTGCAGGCGGGACACGTGAGGGTTCGGTCCGCTGCTGGAGCCTGCCATACGGGAACCGGGCAGCCACACTCAAAGGACATGCGGGTATAGTCTCCTGCCTTGCCATCTCCCCGGACGGCTCCATGCTCGCAAGCGGTGGTAGCGATGGTACGGTACGCCTCTGGAACCTGCCGGGCGGATGTCCCGGGCCGGCCCTCCACCACCATGCCGCGGAAGTTTCCTGCCTTGCCATCTCCCCGGACGGCTCCATGCTCGCAAGCGGTGGCAGCGATGGTACGGTACGCCTCTGGAACCTGCCGGGCGGATGTCCTGCAAGAGAGCTGGCGGGGCATACCGGAATGATAAGGTCGCTTGTCATCTCCCCGGACGGATCCATCCTTGCAAGCGGCAGCAACGACAATACCATCTGCCTGTGGAGCCTGCCGGAGGGTAACCTTATCCAAAAGATGACAGGTCACTCCGACTGGGTCAGATCACTTGTTGTCAGCCCCGATGGGTCCATCCTTGC
>LQYC01000102.1_pt1 | contig 27974 bp, 24 predicted proteins | sample 661771 | NCBI WGS metagenome assembly LQYC01 (sample SAMN03483023, study PRJNA281117) | bioreactor metagenome | isolation source: benzene-degrading methanogenic enrichment culture from a contaminated... | place: USA: oil refinery in Oklahoma | collected 2011-05
AAAACAGGGAGTAATTACGCCTTTAGCACCACTAGGATTAGAGACCTTGCCTTGCGAGCCAAAGAGCCAAGTTGAGCTTGGTTCGCCATATCAAATGAATGGTCAAGTTGCTGAATTTACTACCAATGGAGAGGGATTATACATTACCGCAAGGAGATTCCCTCATAGCGGGTTTTCGGGATCATCGCCTGGTTCTACAGCTATTTTTATGGGTGATAGTTCCGCCTTGCCTGAATATGATTCGCAAAGAGACATTACTACCAATACGGTAAAAACAATCAGTCTTTCCGAAACAAAATATGCTGAATTTGAGTTGCCGGCGGGGAGATATTGGCTTTGGTCAAGCGCGGGCGGCGATATCGTGGTCTACAGTTGCGATCCCAATGGCGTGAGCGACCCCAAGCCGGTGCGGTAGGAAATAAATTTGTTTTGGTTGGGGTTGTTGGTTTTTATGCCGAAAACAAAAAGTGAATGATGTTTTTACCAAGTTTTTTGCAAAGAGAGAGGGTGAGCCCGCTCTTTTGTTTTTTGGGGTTTTGTATTATATAATTGATTATAGCCTTGGATTATGAGGCGATTGTTTTTTTGATTAAATTTTGCGTATAAATGAAATTGATATCGCAAGGCGGAAAGAATCTATTGTTCGCGGCGGTTGTGGGTCTGGCGTTTGCGCTGGCGCCGGTTTTTGTTCGGGCCGACAGTTATGGCGACAGAAACACTTTCAATATCGATAAAACCTATGATTCCGCGGCGCGGACGAAGATATTGTCGGATTTGGTTTGGGTGGGGGACAAGATATATTTTTATGTCGACGAACAATGGTGGAACGGATTGGATTCCGCCGGCAAGCTTGAATATAGCGCGAATTTCAAAAACTTGGACGCGGAATTTTCAAAAAATATTTATCCCAAACTCACTTCGGTTTTCGGCAGCGATGTCAATCCGTCGGTCAATCGCGACGGCAAGATCACGGTGCTGTTCCATCCCATGGTGAAAGATGCCGGGGGATATATCAACACCGGCGACGGATATTCAAAATATCAGGCGCCTTTATCGAACGAGCGCGAGATGATCTATTTTAACACCCGGTTCGCCGATTCGCCGCTGGCAAAATCATATCTGGCCCACGAATTCACCCATTTGATAACTTTTAACCAGAAGGATCGTTTGCGCGGCGCGGCGGATGATGTTTGGCTCAATGAAGCGCGCGCCGATTACGCGTCAACCATTTTGGGGTATGACAATCCGTTCGCGGGAAGCAATTTTGAACAGCGCACGCGTTCGTTCGCGGCGGATTCCTCGAAAAGTTTGGTGGAGTGGGCCAACAAACCGGCCAATTACGGCGCGGCGCATTTGTTTATGCAGTATCTGGTTGATCAGTACGGCATCAAAATTCTGACCGATTCGATGAACACTAACCAGACCGGCATCGCTTCAATCGATTATGCTTTGCAAAAGAACGGATTCGATATTGGTTTTACGGCCGTGTTTCGCGATTGGCTGATCGCGCTTTCCGCCAACGATTGCCGTTTGGGATCGCGGTACTGCTACAAATATGCCGACCTGCAGGCATTCAGCATAGCGCCCCGGATCAATTATTTGCCTAATTCCGACCGGGTGTCGCTCACGGTGATGTATAACACGGATTTCTTTTCCGGAAATTGGCAAAAGATCGTGGGCGGCAACGGCAGTTTGAAGCTGGATTTTTCCGCCGCCGCCCAAGCGAAATTCCGCGTTCCTTATCTGCTTTGTTATGCCGGCGGAGGCGAATGCGAATTGGGAGATATGGAAATCGCCGGCGACGGTACCGGCGTTTTGAATTTATCGGATTTCGGCCGGCAATACGCGTCGCTGACGCTGATGCCGTTCGCGACTGGGAAAACCTCCGGGTTTGACGATTCGGCCGGGAATCAGCAATCCTATACCTTTAAAATTTCAATTTCGCCCAAGGTAATTTCGGGGCAGGATGCCGGAAGCGACGCCAACGGCGCCGCGAATATCCAGGCATTGCTGGCGCAGATTGAAGTCTTAAAAAAAGAGATCGCGCGGGTTTCGGCGATATTGGCGGCGCGGGCGGCTTCGGCAACCGCTTTGCCTTCCGGCGGCTATTCGTGCGGGAGTATAACCGCGGATTTATATTTTGGCGTTGAGAACCATAATCAGGTTTCCTGCCTCCAGCAAGTGTTGAAATCGCAAGGAAATTCGATTTATCCGGGCGGCGCGGTGACGGGCCGGTTTTCGATCGACACGCGGGCGGCCGTGGTCAGGTTTCAGGAAAAATACGCCGCCGAAATTCTCGCGCCGTTGGGATTGAAGACCGGCACCGGCTATGTGGGTTCATCAACAAAGGCCAAGATCAACAAGATATTGTCATCAAATTAAAATTATGAATCTGCAAGATTTGATCGATCAAGGGAAAGCGAAGGTCGCGATTATCGGGATGGGTTATGTGGGATTGCCGCACGCGGTGGAAATTGCCAATGCCGGAATGCAAGTTTTTGGTTTGGATATCCAGCAGAAACGGGTTGATTCCCTCAATCGGGGCGAATCGTATATCCAGGATGTGAAAGACGCGGATTTGCAAAAAATTATTGCTGCTGGAAAGTTTAGGGCCTCGGTTGACTTCTCGCCGGTCAAAGACGCGGATGTGGTGATTATTTGCGTTCCCACGCCGCTGGACAAATATAAAATTCCCGATATTTCCTATATCAGGGATTCTTCGCGCGAAGCCGGGAAATATCTGCGTCCCGGCCAGCTCATTATTCTGGAAAGCACGACCTATCCGGGCACGACCGACGAGGTCTTGTTGCCGTTGTTCGAAGAGAACGGCTTGAAATGCGGTAAAGATTTTTATCTGGCGTTCGCGCCCGAGCGCATTGATCCGGGCAACAAGCTGCCGCTCAATGAAGTGTGCAAGGTGGTGGGCGGGGTCACGCCGGAATGCACGAAATTGGCGGCGAGTTTCTATTCGCGGTTTTTGAAGCATGTGCATCCGGTGTCGTCGGCGCGAGCGGCGGAGATGACCAAAATTTTGGAAAATACTTACCGTCTGGTCAATATCTCGATGATCAACGAGATGGCGATGCTCGCGGGCAAAATGGGGATTGATATCTGGGAAGTGATTGAAGCGGCCAAGACCAAGCCCTATGGATTCCAAGCCTTTTACCCGTCGCCCAAGGTGGGTGGGCACTGTATTCCGTTGGATCCGTTTTATCTTTCGTGGAAAGCGCGGGAATATAATTTTTGGGCGCATTTTATCGAACTGGCCGGCGAGATTAACGAACAAATGCCGCATTACACGGTGTCGTTTGTCAATTCGGTTTTGAATCGGAAAAACAAATCGATCAAGGGTTCGCGGATCCTGGTTTTTGGCGTGGCTTATAAAAAAGACATCAATGATCCGCGCGAATCCGCGGCGAGCGAAGTGATTTCGGATTTGATGCGCAAAGGGGCGGTTGTCGATTATTACGATCCGTTCGTTCGGGAATTCGCGATTGCTCCGGGAAATTACTTGATAAAAAATACGGAACCGGTGAAAATGGAATCCATTGATTACAATCCGGAATCGCTGAAAAATTACGATTTGGTTTTGATTTTAACCGACCATTCCGGTATTGATTACGATGAATTGGCGAAATCAGCGAACTTGGTGGCCGACACTCGCAACGCCATAAAATCGCGGGATTACAAAAATGTTTTTTGGTTCGGAGTGACGGCGCCGAAAAACAAATAACCAAGACCATCTAAAATATGAAGTACATTGTTATCGGTACAGGCTTTATTTTCCGCAAACATTTCGAGGCGATCCGGCAAACCGGCGGCGAGATCGTTGATGTGTGCGATATCACCCACGGCCGGGGAGAGGAGTGGAAAAAAGCCGTTAAAAATCCGGACGCGGATTGTGTTGTAATTTTGACGCCGAACCATTTGCATTATCCGATCGCGATCGCGGCCAACGACGCGGGTAAAATTGTGTTGTCGGAAAAACCGCTGGCGATAAAATCAGCCGATGTGAAAGATATGGCGGCTCGAAAAAACATCTTCGCGGTTCAGCAGCTGCGCTATCATCCCGAAGTTTTGCGGCTGGAAAAGGAAATTACGAAAGACCAAAAATATAAAGTTGACATCGATATCTTGGTGTATCGCGACCGGCATTATTTTGACGGCTGGAAAGGCGATATGGAAAAATCCGGCGGCCCGCTGTTCGTGTTGGGATCGCATTATTTCGAGTTGTTGCTGTACCTGTTCGGGCCGGCTCTGGAGGCGAGAATGGATTTTTTTGACGGCAAAACAGGCCGGGGTGCGATCAAAGGCGCGAATTACGAATGCGACTGGCGGGTGTCGGTGGACGCCAAGATCGACGAACCGTGGAAGCGGGAATTTATCATCAACGGTGAAGCGGTGAATTTTTCCGCCAAAGAAAATCTGGCCGAAGAAAATTTGCACCAATTCGTTTACCGGGATTTGCAAAAAGGCAAAGGCATAACGCCGGCCGATGTCTTGCCGGCGATTGAACTGATCGAAAAATTATATGGATCCTATCATTCATAAAACCGCGGAAGTGTCGCCGCAAGCCAAGATTGGCAAAGGAACAAGAATATGGCATAATTGCCAAGCGCTGGCCGGCGCGGTTATCGGAAAAAATTGCACGATCGGCCATAATTGCTTAATTGCCGCCGATGCAAACATCGGGAATGGCGTTAAGATCGAATCAAATACCGATATTTGGGGCGGCGTTACGCTTGAAGATTATGTTTTTGTCGGTCCGTCGGCGGTATTCACCAACGACCCCCATCCGCGGGCAAAATATCCCAAAAAAGATTTTCCCGCTTACGGCGTGTGGAAGCCGACCTTGGTCAAGGAAGGCGCGACCATCGGCGCCAACGCCACGATTGTGTGCGGGGTAACGATTGGCAAAAACGCGTTTATTGCCGCGGGCGCGGTGGTGGCCAACGATGTGCCGGATTACGGATTGGCGATGGGAGTGCCGGCGCGTCCGGCCGGGTGGATGTGCGAGTGCGGCAATAAATTGGTTTTTAAAAATGGCAAAGCGGCTTGCTTGGTTTGCAAACGAGGATACTCTAAAAAGGGGATTAAGGTGGCACCCACTCAATAAAAATATGGATTTTTTTGACCTGAAAAAACAGTATCATAATTTGAAGGCGGAAATTGATGCGGCGGTTTTAAAAACGCTTGACAGCGGGGTTTTTATCGGCGGTTCGGAAGTGGAAAATTTTGAAAAAGAAATCGCGGAGTTTTGCGGCGCCAGACACGCGCTCTCATTGAATTCGGGTACCGACGCTTTGGTTTTGTCGATAAAAGCTTTGGGGATCGGCGCGGGCGACGAGATCATTGTTCCGGCGTTCACCTATTTTGCCACGGCCGAAGCGGTGGCGATCGCGGGCGCGACACCGGTTTTCGCGGATATCGAAAAAGACGGGTTCAATATTGATCCAAACGAAATTGAGAAAAAGATTACTTCCAAAACAAAAGCCATAATTCCGGTGCATCTTTTCGGCCAAGCCGCGGATATGGACGGGATTTTGGCAATCGCAAAAAAACACAATTTATTTGTCATCGAAGACGCGGCGCAGGCGGTGGGCGCCAAATACAAGGAAAAATTTGTCGGGACGATCGGCGATATCGGCTGTTTTTCCCTTTTTCCGACCAAGAATTTGGGCGTTTGCGGCGATGGCGGTTTCGCGCTGACAGATAACGATGATTTGGCGCAAAGGGTCAAGCTTTTGCGCGCGCATGGCGCCAAGCCGGAAGACAAATATACGCATTTGGCTTTGGGTACGAATTCCCGGCTGGACGCGATTCAGGCTGCGATCGCGCGGGTTAAGTTGCGGCATTTGAATGAATTCAATAAAAAAAGAATTTCCAACGCGAAATATTATAACGAAAGTTTGGATGGATGCGGTGTCGGATTGCCAACGATAAACGATGACGGATCGCATGTGTTTCATCAGTACACGATCAGGACGGCCCGCCGCGGCGAGCTGGTGAAATATTTGAAAGAAAAAGGCGTTCCGACAATGGTTTATTATTCGACGCCTCTGCATTTACAGCCGGCATTCGCTTATTTGGGTTTTAAAGAAGGAGATTTTCCGGTTTCCGAACAAGCCGCCAAAGAAGTTTTGAGTTTGCCGATCTATCCCGAATTGGATCGCGCCGACCATATATCGATTGTTTCGGGAATGAAAAGTTTTTTTGTCGATTAATTATATGGCGGATAAAAAACAAAAAATAATTGCCATTATTCCTGCGCGCGGCGGATCAAAGGGGTTGCCGGGGAAAAATATAAAACCGTTATTGGGGAAGCCCCTTATTGCCTGGACGATTGAACATGCAAAAAAAAGCAAATATATAGACAAACTGATAGTAAGCACAGATGACAAAAAAATTGCAGTAATTTCAAAGAAATATGGGGCAGATATTCCATTTTTAAGGCCGAAAGAATTGGCTCAAGATAATTCCTCGACGCTTGATGCGATTGTGCATGCAATTGGATGGTTCGAGGAAAAGGGAGAATGTTTCGATATTATTGTTTTACTGGAGCCAACATCTCCCTTAAGAAAGAAAAACGACATTGACGACGCAATCGAATTATTCATTAAAAATTACGAGAGAGCGGATTCATTGGTGAGTCTTGGCGCCATCCAGCTTGAAAAACCCCAGATAGCGAAAAAAATCGAAAAAGATTTCGTTATTCCATTCGTTAAAACAAAACACGCGTTTCACCAGAGGCAACAACTGGCAAAGGCTTATTTCCCTTATGGGGTGATTTATATCGTGAAAACAAACGCTTTAAAAAAAACCGGCACATTCTACACGAAAAAAACAATTCCTTATTTTATCGAAAGATGGCAAAATTACGAGATTGACGATTTATGTGATTTTATATGTAATGAGGCGATCATGGAAAACAAACTAAATAATAAATCAATATGAAATTTTTAATAATCGGATTGGGCTCAATGGGAAAAAGGAGAATTCGCAACCTCCAGTATTTAAATGCGGGGGAGGTTATCGGTTTTGATTTCAGCCGCGAGAAGCGCGATGAAGCTGGCGAAAAATACGGCATTAAAACTTTCGAAAACCTGAATGACGCGCTGGCTCAAAATCCAGATACGCTTATAATCTCCACGCCGCCCGACAAGCACAATGAATATATCAAACTGGCGATCGAGAAGAAAATTTCCGCGTTTGTCGAAGCGAGCGTTCTGATCGAGGGGCTGGAAGAGCTGGACGCGTTGTCGCGGGAGAATAAAGTTTTCATCGCGCCTTCCTGCACTTTCCGGTTTCATCCGGCGATTGCCAAAATCAAAGAAATTGTCAAAGGCGGCGAGTATGGCAAGGTGACCAATTTTGTTTATTACCTGGGCCAGTATTTGCCCGATTGGCATCCCAACGAGAGCATAAAAAATTTTTACGTTGGCAAAAAAGAAACCAGCGGCGCCCGGGAAATGGTTTCTTTTGAACTGACCTGGATCACCGATATCCTGGGCCTTCCCGAAAACATCACCGGATTTTTCGGCAAAACGCTGGATATGGGCGTTGATATCGACGATACCTACGCTTTCGCAATGGACTTCGGCGACAAATTCGGGAGCATGCTTATCGATGTTGTTTCAAGGTACGCGACGAGGAGCTTGACATTGAATTTGGAGAAAGCCCAAATTTTCTGGAGGTGGGACGAGGATTGCGTGAAGGTGTACGAGGCCGATAAAAAAAACTGGATCAGCATTCCTTATAAAAAATTGTCCGCGGCGCTCGGATACAACGAAAATATTACCGAAGAAATGTACATCGAAGAAATGAAAACTTTCGCCGATGCCGTCAGCGGGCGGAGTGTGTTTCCCAATACGCTCGAAGACGATATCAAGGTTCTGCGATTATTGAACAGGATAGAACAAAAACAAGCGCTATGAAAAAAGAAATAAAAATAAAAAAGGGAACCGCTTTATGGAATGAAGCCAAAAAAATCATCCCGGGAGGAAATCAGCTGCTTTCGAAAAGATCGGAAATGTTTTTGCCCGACCAATGGCCTTCTTATTTCAAAAAAGCCAAGGGCATAGAAGTTTGGGATTTGGACGGAAATAAGCTTATCGATATGTCGCATATGGGCGTCGGGACCTGCGCGCTTGGTTACGCGGACAGCGATGTGAACCGGGCCGTGAAAAAAGCGATTGATGAAGGCTCGATGTGCACCCTGAATTCGCCCGAAGAGGTTGAGTTGGCCAAATTGCTGTTGAAACTCCATCCTTGGGCGGAGATGGTACGATATGCGCGGACGGGCGGAGAAGCGCTGGCGGTGGCAGTGCGGATAGCCCGCGCCCACACCGGCAAGGATACCATCGCTTTTTGCGGTTATCACGGATGGCATGATTGGTATCTTTCCGCGAACTTGGCCGGTAGCAAGAATTTGGATGGCCAGCTTATGCCTGGGCTTATGCCTCTCGGAGTTCCGCGGGCTTTAAAGGGCACAATACTGCCGTTTAATTACAACAAGATAGAAGAATTGGAAAAAATAGTCCGGGAAAACGACATCGGCGTGATCGTGATGGAGCCGCAAAGAGAGCACGAACCGCAAGTCGGTTTTCTGGAGGAGATCCGGCGGATAGCGACGCAAAAGGGAATTGTTTTGATTTTCGATGAAATAACTTCGGGGTTCAGGATGAATGTCGGAGGAATTCATATGCTCGCCAAAGTTTATCCGGATATCGCGGTGCTCGGAAAGGCGATGGGCAACGGATATCCGATGGCGACTATAATCGGAACTAAAAAAGTTATGGACGCGGCGCAAAACACTTTCATTTCCAGCACTTACTGGACCGAGAGGATCGGGCCGGTTGCCGCGCTGGCCACGATCAGGAAGATGCAAAAATACAAAGTTCCCAAGCATTTGTGCATGATCGGCAAGCGGATAACTGCCGGTTGGCAGAAATCGGCCAAAAAACACGGTTTGGCCGTTAAAACATTCAACATTCCTTCGTTGGCAACTTTTTCTTTTGATTACGGAGAGAACAATCAAGCGATGCACACTCTGTTCACGCAAGAAATGCTGAAAAGGGGGTATCTTGCGTCCAAAAGCGTTTACGCGACTTATAGTCATAAGCCAAAAGATGTGGACGCGTACCTTGTTAATGTCGATGAGGTTTTCGCTTTGATTAAAAAAGCCGTCGACCAAAACAAAGTGAATAAATTATTGAAAGGGCCAGTTGCCCACCAAGGATTTAAAAGATTAACTTAAGGCGTATGGCTGTTTTCAAAATAGGCGATAAATCAATAGGCGAAGATTGTCAGTGTTTTATTATTGCCGAGGCGGGGGTGAACCATAATGGCGATATTCTTTTGGCAAAAAAGCTTGTTGACGCGGCAAAGCGGGCCGGGGTTGACGCGGTGAAATTCCAGACTTTCAAAGCCGAAGAAATCGTGACGCCAGACGCAAAACAGGCGGATTACCAGTTAGAGAATATTGGTAAGATTGAATCGCAGTATGAAATGCTTAAGCGGCTGGAATTATCCTATGAAGATTTCCGCGAATTGAAAGCCTATTGCGACCGTGCCGGTATTATTTTCATGTCCACGCCGCATTCGTGCAAGGCCGATGTTGATTTGGCGGCCGAGTTGTGCCCGGCAATCAAAGTGGGCAGCGGCGACTTGACCAACAAGCCGATACTGGAGTATATAGCATCAAAAGGCTTGCCAATGATCGTTGCCACGGGCATGGCGACTATGGAGGAAACCAAAGAAGCGGTTGGCTGGATTCTGCCAATCAATCGACAATTGGTTATCTTGCATTGCACGACCAATTACCCTACGCCTCTTAACGAAGTTAATCTGCGGGCGATACGGACAATGCAAAACGAGCTTGACATTATGGTGGGCTATTCCGACCACACCGAAAAGATTAACATTTCTCTGGCGGCGGTTGCCTTGGGTGCGCGCGTGATTGAAAAACATTTCACGCTAGACCGTAACATGTTCGGACCGGACCACAAAGCATCTTTGGAACCGGATGAATTGAAGATATTGGTTGATGGCATTCGGGGAGTAGAGGGGCGGATGGCTCAAGGGGAATCAGCGGAAAATATCATTCTCGGATTGGATATTGAGGCGGCATTGGGAAGCGGGATGAAAATTCCCGCTCCAAGCGAAATGGAAACCGCTAAAATTGCCCGGAAAAGCATTATCGCGACCCGCGATATCGCGGCGGGCGAAATCATCGGTGAGGGAATGTTGGCAATCAAGAGGCCGGGTACGGGAATCGCGCCGAAATTTTTGCAAAGCATTGTCGGCAAAAAAACAGTTGCGCCGATTGCCGAGAACGAATTGATTTCGCGGGATAAATTCGCCGAATAGATATCTGCGATTCAAGCGCGATCGGCTTGGATTTTTTTACTATTTGAATCCGCGGCTCATCGGAGTATTTTCAAGGGTTGCGAACTTCGACGACTGCGAATGAGGCAGAATGCCGCCGGTTTTTCCAATTGAGGCGGCATGGCGATTATAATTCCAATGACTCAACCATCAATCAACAGAATTGAGAGTTTGGACTGGTTGCGCGGTTTAATGGCGATTTCGATCATGTTGTATCATTATGTGTCGTGGGAATTCGCGGTGGTGCCGATTGGCACTGTTTTGGGAAAACTTGGCATATATGCGGTTTCAATTTTTTTTATTTTGTCCGGTTTAAGCTTGGCGCTTGTTTACGGTGATTACATAAAAGGCGTTAAATCGTCAATCTTTTTTCTTGTTCGCCGCGTTTTTCGCATCTGGCCGGTATTGTGGATTGCGGTTGCCATTTTTGTTGTCGCTTCCGTTTATAATCAAAAACCGATTGATTTTTACACTATCGTACTGAATCTCACGACACTTTTTGGATTTATTGACCCTAGCCGCTATATATCCGATGGGGCGTGGTCGATTGGGAACGAAATGGTATATTACGCGATGACGCCCGTTGTTATTTTGCTCTACAATAGAAAGCTCCTATACGGAAATATTTTCTTCATTTTTGCTATTATTGTCGGGCTATTTTTTTCTTTTTCCCAGATCAATAGCCAATCAACCCTCGTAAACGAATGGAATAATTATATTAATCCTTTCAATAATCTCTTCCTATTCATTTCCGGAATTGCGCTTTATTATAATCTTAAAGGGTTGATAATAAAGAAAGAAATCAACTTTATATTTTTGTCTATGGTTGTCTTGCTGTTTGTTTTTGTTGATGTGAGGGGTGACGCAATCGCGATAACAACAGGGATTAACAGAATATTTTTTTCCGCTTTTTCAATCGCCGCCGTGCTTCTTTTTTGGAAAAGCGATTTTGATTTGCCGAAACCGGTTAAAAAGCCGTGGACTAACATATGCCTGGCGGCGTATCCGATTTATTTATTGCATCCATTTATTTTGGAAATTACCAAGATTGCTACTGGTAAAATTATGCCGGTGGACCCATTTTTTATTATTTCATTTTCCGTTGCGGTTACAATTCTGGTCTCGATAATCATATATAAATTTATTGAAAAGCCATTTATAAGGCTAGGCAAGAAACTGACTCTCGGCGAGGATATCGCTTCTAACCAGCCGGTTTGCCGAGCGTTAATTATTGTTAAATGACCGGAAGATGATATAGTGATTTATTACTCATAATCGGCGGTTATTTTCGGGCAGATGATTGGAATAAAAATAATTGGCGGAATAAACAATTCTCGTATGGAAAAAGAAAAAAGAAAAATTTTATATATATCCGGAACGAGGGCGGATTATGGTTTGATGAAGGAAACGCTTTTCTCGGTTCAAAGGTGCCCGGGAATCTCGGTTGAGATTGCCGCCACTGGAATGCACTTGATGAAGGAGTTCGGGAGCACGATCAAGGAAATTAAAAAAGACGGATTCAAAGTCCATAGGTTTTTGGCGACATATCAAAAAGACAATCGCATATCCATGGCAAAATTCATCGGATTGTTTATCGATCAACTGTCCAAAAAAATAAGCCGGATAAAACCCGATATTATATTGATTATGGGTGACCGGGCCGAGATGTTGGGAGCGGCGGTTGTTGGGGTATATGCGGGAATTCCTGTCGCCCATGTACATGGCGGAGATATCAGTTCGACGGTGGACGAAATAAGCCGTCACGCGATTACGAAACTGTCTCATATTCATTTTCCCGCCACTAAAAAATCGGCGCAAAGAATAGTAAAAATGGGGGAGAACTTAAGCCGGGTGTTTATCGCGGGCGCCCCCGGTTTGGACGAAATTTTAAATGATGAATTGTGCGCGCCCGAAACGCTGGAAAAAAAATACAGTTTGAATTTTTCCCAACCGGTTTTAATGGTACTCCAGCATCCCGCCACTTCAGGCGAAGATGCTCCAAATCAGATGAAAGAGACTATGGAAGCGATACTGGAAACGGGCTGTCAGACAATGGTTATTTATCCGAATTCCGACGCGGGCGGCAGAAAAATGATAAAAGTAATTGAGAATTATCGAAAATATCCGTTCATTAAAATTTTTAAAAATCTTGACCGCAAAGATTTTTTAAGCCTTATGAAGTTCTCCAGAGTTCTTATCGGCAACTCAAGTTCCGGGATTATTGAAGCACCGTTGTTTCATTTGCCGGTGATTAATCTTGGAGAAAGGCAGGAAGGCCGGGAACGGTCGGAGAACATCATTGATACTGTCTGTAAAAAAAATGAGATAATCAAAGCAATTAAAACAGTTCTTTCCGATAAGGCTTTTTTAAAAAAAATTAAAAGATGCGGCAGTCCTTACGGTAACGGTTTCGCCGGGGTGAAAATCGCCCAAGTTCTGGCGCATATCCCGATCAATCAAGCCTTATTGCAAAAGAAAATAATTTACTGAATTAAAATATGGAGCAAAGATTTGAAAATTGGAAATATCCTCAGATTAAGGAAGGCAAACCCACGAAATACAATTGGGTTGTTCAGCATAAAAATAATTTGTCGCTTGGTTTTGGTTCGGATATCGGGGCATTTACCTACATTAACGCCAAAAACGGGGTTGTTATCGGTGAAACGGTACAGGTCGGGTCGCATTGCTCAATCTATTCCGTATCGACGATTGACAACAAGGAAGGAAGGGTGACTCTGAAAAAAAATTGCAAAATAGGATCCCATTCCATGGTGATGCCGGGTGTTACCGTGGGGGAGAATTCCACCGTTGGCGCTTTTAGTTTTGTGAATGAAGATATTCCGGATAATGTGATTGCGGCTGGCATTCCCGCGCGGGTGATGAAGCCGGTAAGTTGAATAATAAAGCGGCGCTAAGATATGAATACCAATATCGATTCCATCGTCATTAAGGAGGACAGCACCATTCAGGAGGCAATGGCTAATTTGGATAAAAGTGGTGTCCGGGGCGTTTTTGTCGTTGGCGATGGCAAGAAATTATTTGGGGTTATCACCGATGGCGACATACGCCGTGCATTGTTGTCGGGAAAGGATTTACAGACCAAGGTTGGAGAAATAATGAACACCAATATGGTAACATCCACCCGCCAAACTCCGGCCGACCAGATATTGGATAAGATGATAAAAAATGGCATTCAATTGATTCCGATTGTTGATGATAAAAATGTTATTGTTGATGTTGTGCTGCTTCAGGATTTGAAAACGATACCTCTTTCGAACCCCGATATTACCCGCAAGGAGATTGATTTGATAAACCAAGTCCTTTCCACTTCAACTTTAAGCATTGGGCCCAGGATAAAAGAATTTGAACAGAAAGTTGCCGATTATATCGGCGTTAAGCATGCAATAGCGGTAAACAGCGGTACCAGCGGTTTGCACTTATGCGTGAGAAGCTTGGGTATCAAAGACGGCGATGAAGTGATTACAACGCCTTTCAGTTTTATTGCGTCGGCAAACTGCGTTATTTTTGAAAGAGCCATACCGGTATTTGTTGATATCGATCCGCGCACTTTATGCATAGACCCGGAAAAAATTGAAGAAAAGATTACTTCGAAAACCAAAGCCATATTGCCGGTGCATGTATTTGGCCATCCTTGCGATATGGAAAAAATTATGTTTATCGCCAAAAAACATAATCTGGCGGTGATCGAAGATGCTTGCGAAGCGATCGGCGCGGAATATAAAAACAAAAAAGTGGGATCATTCGGCGATTGCGCCGTTATGGCGTTTTATCCTAACAAGCAGATAACAACCGCCGAAGGCGGTATGGTTTTGACCGATAACGATAATATCGCGTGTTTGTGCCGGAGTATGAGAAATCAAGGTCGGAGCGATGGCGGCGCTTGGCTTTCGCACACGATGCTTGGATATAATTACCGTATGAGCGAATTGAGTGCGGCGCTGGGAGTGGCCCAGATCGGCAGAATAGGCGAGATATTGGAAAAACGGGAAAATGTGGCAAGGCGTTATAGCGATCGGCTGAAAAATATGAAATGCGTGAGAATTCCCTATGTTTCCATAGATACTAAAATGAGTTGGTTTGTTTATGTTATCAAACTTGACGATAAGTTATTTTCCCGAGAACAAAGGGACACGGTTATAAAGAGATTGGCGGTGGAAGGTATTTCTTGCAACAATTATTTTCCCGCAATCCATATGGAGCCTTTTTACGCAAAACTTTTTTCATACCGCGAAAATGATTTTCCAATTACCGAGAAGGTTTCCGGTTCAACGATTGCATTGCCTTTTTATAACAATTTGGCGGGAGACGATATCGATTATGTTTGCGATAATTTGGGAAAAATTTTATGTTCGGCGCGATAATGTTTTTTGATTTTTCCGTTGGTTGATGGCGGGGTTAATACCCCGACATCAATGTATTTTTTTATTCCGCCGAAAATTATTTTATAGTTTAAATATGTTTTTTAGCGAGTCGATTTCTTTTTTATCAATACCCCCAAACGAAATAATTAAAACTCCATAGATCAGGGCGCCCGCGCCTATTGTTATTATTGCCGAGATCGCGGTATGGGGGGAAAAATATATTAGAAAAAAAGACATTATCGTCGCCGCCAGGAAGCTTTTTGAGATGAATTTCCAATCAATTTCTACGGAAAAATTTCGTAAAACATAATAACTGGTCGCGGCCAACACCAATGCGTAGGTGATGAGAGTTGTTATGGCTGCTCCAAGAATTCCCATTTTGGGTATGAATAAAAAATTCAATCCGATATTGGCTAAAGAAGCGGCTAGCCATATCGCGCTTGTAATGTGGGTTTTCTTGAGAAGCGAGATAATCTGCGAAATGATCGCGTAGATGCCGGAAAATAACATGGCAAGCGCGACAAACGGAACTATATAATAAGAATTTTGCGAAATTTCCGGCGTTGAAAAAAGATCAAGGATCGGACGGGACAAAACCGATAATCCGAATACTGATGGAATACACAACAATAGAAAATATTTTAAAGAACACAAAAGATATTTTTTGACTTCTTCAGCCCTGTTTCCATCATAAAGCTCGGATAATTTAGCGGGTAACGCGAAACTTAACGGAGCGGCGAATAACGCGATTGCGTTGCTGAGCATATTGGCGGGTGCATAGTAACCAACATAAACGGTTCCTAAAAAAATTCCGATTAAATAGCGATTGCTTGATTGAACGATCCATGTCGCAAGATTGCCGGGGATTAGCGGCAATCCGAAAGTCAGATAGTCTTTTATTCTTAAAAAACGGGGGATAGTCACGCCGATTTTCTTTATAACCAAAGAAATCATTATAAAAAAAGTCAATAAACGGGCCGCCAGAAGAGAAAGGATTGCGTTTAGTATGTCGTGAGTCCAAAAAAGCGTTAAAGAAACCAAAATTATTTCTGCCAATATTTGGAAGATAAAAAAGAAAGCATACTTCTTGATTTGCTGAAAGGCGCGGAAGATGTTGAATAAAATTTCATTTAAACCGGAGAATAGCAAGATGACCGCCAGCAAGACCGCAAAAATTTTTTTTTGTCCGAAAAAATAAGACACAGGCTCGGGAAAAATATTCAGTATAATAGCCGCGATAATGGATATTACGCAAACCAATGCCAACGATGACCAGATGCCGTCTTGAATGTTTTTTTTATTTTTTTCTCCGGCCAAGAATCTAACTAGCGTATATGGCAATCCTAAGGTTAAAAGGGAAACGGCGAGGGTAATGGTGACTTGGAGTTGTGTCCAAACGCCGTAATTTTCAGCTCCCATTAATTTTGTTATAATGGGCAGGATGATTATTCCTTCCAGCGCATAAAAAAGCTGTACCATGGCCATAATCGCCACATCTTTGGTGAATTTTTTATAAGACATAAGTCTAATCAATATAATGGATCCAATCTACGCTCAAGCTCTGAAAATATTGAATTTGTTGGAAGCCAAATGCGGAGCGTACAGCCTTGAAGCCGGCGGCATTCCAATCTGGTGGTTTGTCAGATATAAGTTTTTTTTGTCTCTTTTGGAAAAATTGAATTCTGCGGCCGTCGAAAAAGAAGTTTCGAGATATCGCGCGATTCCGGTTCGCAATTTCATCAATACGATTTCGTTTGGATTAAGATCTTTAAAAAGTTTTGCCATGATTGCCGCTGGCCATAAAAAAAAGCCGGTTTGGTTGCTTGCTTATTCCGGTGACTTGAAAAAAACAAAGAATGGCAAGTTCGAAGATATTAACATTGATCCAGTTTATCAGAAATTAGAAGAATGTGCCATTGTTATTGAAATGCCTTCGCTTATGGCCAATGATTTCCATTCATTTTTGCATCGCAAGGAAGCCTTTTTCTTTGATGCCGCCATCGCGGTATCAATAATTTTCAATTTTGCGAAATCAAGAAAAAAGCCGGTGATTGTTCAATGGGAAGAGTTCAACAATCTTTGCCGTCAGACGGATTTTGGCCATGATTACCCGTCTTCGGATTGGATTTCCGATAAAATCTTCGGATTGATAAACCAGTCATACGCAAAAGTTTTGTATCAAATATGGGCGGCGAAATTTTTCTTGAAAAAATTTAAGCCGGATGTCATTGTCGAAACATCAAGCTATGATTCCGGGATGATGGCAATAAATTTCGCGGCGAAGAAAATGGGCATCCCGGCGATTGAAATGCAGCACGGGATAATCACCAACGCGCATGCGGGATATATTTATTCCATCCCGCAAGAATATGTATTTTCCAAGCCTCTTCCGGAAAAATTCATGGCGCATGGACGGATATATAAAGACATTATTTTGGCTTCGGGCAATGAGTTTTCGTCCAAGGATATTGTTATCGCCGGGAATATGAGAATGGAAAAATTCATGAGGGAATCTTTGTCCGGAAGAGAAGCGATAAGAAAAAAAGTGCGCCAAGCGCTGGGAGTTGACGAAAATGCGTTTTTGGCGGTGGTTTCAAGCGAAAATTTGCCGAAAGAAGGATTTGCGCGGATTATGGAAGAGACTATGGCTATTTCGGAAGAAGATTTATTCATTTGCATAAAACTTCATCCCGCGGAAGATGATTGGAGGCAGGCTTATGGCAATATTCTTTTCCATCCGCGGGCAAGATTTGTTACCGACGGCGATATCGACCTTTACGAACTTTTAGTTGCTTCCGATCTTCACGCGACCACTATTTCGACGGTCTTTCTTGAATGCTTGGCGCTTGGCATTCCCAACATAATTATTGAAAGCCCAAACATGGGAAGTGTGTTGGATTTGGTGAGTTATTGTGGCATATCGCCAGTGAAGACCGCGGGAGAATTCGTCAAAGAAATTCACAAAATAAGAAGTGACAAAAATTATAAAACGGGAATGATAAAAAAAGGAAAAGAAATCGCGGAACGTTTTTTTACTCCGACCGGATATCCGGAAAATATTATCGCCCGGGAAGTATTGAAAAAAATAAAAAATAAAAATTGTTTTTATGATAACAATTGTTGATTATGGAATGGGAAATCCGCGGTCGATGGCCAATATGCTCAAGCACATCGGTTTTGAGGCAAAAGTTACTTCGGATATCGGCGAAATCGCGGCGGCGGAGAAATTGATTCTTCCCGGGGTGGGCGCGTTTGATGCCGGTATGGATCAGCTTGATCGGACGGGGCTAACCAAGGTTCTTAACGGGAAGGCGCTTGAAGAAAAGACTCCAATTTTGGGGATATGCTTGGGTATGCAGTTGTTTACGCGCGAAAGCGAAGAGGGCAAAAGAAAAGGATTGGGTTGGATTGCCGCGAAAACGGTAAAATTTAATTTCGACGAGTTAAGGGACGGCAAATTAAAGATTCCCCATATGGGTTGGAACACGGTTAATTTGAAAAAAGAAAGCAAGCTTTTTTCGGGACTCGAAAAAGAAGCAAGGTTCTATTTTGTTCATTCTTACCATTTGGTATGCGATGACGCGCGCGACGCGGTTGCGGCGACGAATCACGGTTATGATTTTGTTTCGGCGGTTGAATATGGTAATATCCTGGGAGTCCAATTTCATCCGGAAAAAAGCCACAAATTCGGGATGCGCTTGTTGAAAAATTTCGCCGAATTATACTAAGGAGGTTTTCATAAATAATATCCACATCCTGCTTGCATCTTCGCCCCGTCTTCCGTTTTTCCTCGGTCGCGAAATTTTTAATGTAGCCAATACTACATTTCAAATTTCACTCGGTCGAAAAAACGGAATCCGGAACAAATCTGGCAACCAATCTTATGGATATTATCTATGAAAACCTCCTAAAAAACATGTTGTTGACAAGAATTATTCCGGTACTGCTTCTCAAGGGCGGCGGGCTGGTCAAAACGATAAAATTCAAGGATTCGGTTTATATCGGCGATCCGATCAACGCGGTGAAAATTTTCAACGAAAAAGAAGTTGACGAGCTTGTTTTTTTGGATATTGAAGCGGCGAAACTTGCGAAACCGGTTGATTACAAAAAAATTTCGGAAATTACCAACGAATGTTTTATGCCGCTTTGTTACGGCGGCGGTCTCGATTCGGTGGATCAAATGAAACAGATTTTTTCTTTGGGCGCGGAAAAGGCGGCGATAAATTCATCCGCCTTTAAAAATCCGGCCTTGATCAAAGACGCGGCGTTGGTTTTTGGCAGTCAGAGCGTGGTCGTTTCGATTGACGCCAAAAAAAATTTTTTCGGAAAATATGAAGTTATGACGCGCGGCGGATCGGAAGGAACCGGAAAGGGAGTTGTTGAATGGGCCGAGGAATGCGCGCGGCTGGGCGCGGGAGAAATATTGCTCAACTCTATTGATCGCGACGGTACTATGGTAGGATATGATATTGAGCTCATCAACAAGGTGAGCGGTTCGGTTTCGATTCCGGTGATTGCTTGCGGCGGCGCGGGGAAAAATTCCGATTTCGCGGCGGCGCTGGAGGCGGGCGCCAGCGCGGTTGCCGCGGGGAGCCTGTTTGTTTTTTATGGAAAAAATCGGGCGGTTTTGATTAAATATCCGGTTCATCCCGGATTTGGAATGAACGGCGACAATGCCGATAAGTAATATGGCACAGGAAAGAAAATACCAAATTTGTTCCCGGTGCGTTATGGATACCAGCGATCCGGGCATTATTTTTGACGAACAGGGCGTTTGCAACAATTGCAAAAGCTATTTTGAGCGCGTTGCCCGAGAGCTTCATTATGACGAAAAGGGGCGGCAAAAATTGCGCGCAGTGGCGCAAAAGATCGCGGCCGCCGGGAAAGGCAAAGATTATGATTGTATCATTGGCGTTAGCGGCGGGGTGGACAGCTCTTTTGTCGCTTATCATGTCAAGCGGTTGGGCTTGAGGCCTTTGGCGGTTCATCTGGACAATGGTTGGGATTCCGAATTGGCGGTGGACAACATCGAGAGAATTCTTAGGAAAATGGATATTGATCTTTACACAAAAGTGCTTGATTGGGAGGAATTCAAAGACTTGCAGTTGTCGTTTTTCAAATCGTCTCTCGTTGATTGCGAAATTCCCACCGATCACGCGATTATGGCCACGCTTTACCGCGAAGCGCGCGCTCGAAAAATAAAATATATTATCACCGGCAGCAACCTCGTCACGGAAGCGGTGATGCCCATTGGCTGGGCGCGTTTTAAAATTGATTGGCGGCTGATTAAAAGTATCCAAAAGATGTATGGCGGCAAAGCATTGAAAACATTTCCTCACATAAGCTTGGTTGACCTTGCATACGCGACTCTAATCGATGGTATTAAAGCTTTTCCGCTTTTGAATTATGTTGAATACGATAAAGAAAAGGCCAAACAGATACTTGTTGAAAAATTTGGATGGAAAGATTATGGCGGAAAGCATTATGAATCGGTTTACACAAGATTTTATCAAGGTTATATTTTGCCCAAAAAATTCGGCATCGACAAGCGCCGGGCGCATTTTTCGGCGCTCATCTGCGCCGGCCAAATAGCGCGCGCGGATGCGTTGGAATTTTTGAAATCGGATCCTTACGCCGACAAAAAAATGAGTTTCCGGGACAAGGAATATGTGATAAAGAAATTCGGCATAACGCCGGATGAATTCGAAGCGATTATGCGTTTGCCGGCTAGAGATTATAATGATTTTCCCAACGATTATCGATTTTATAATGCGTTGAAAGGAGTAGTCAAATTCGGCAAGCGGGTCGCAACCATTAACTAATCGGAAAAAATGGAAATTTGGCAAATCATACCGGCAATATACGCGTTAATCGCCGTTTGCGTATTCATTTTTATCGCGCGCAAGCCGAAGTTTTTCTGGTTATTTTTTGTTTGCATTACTGTTGGCACGGCGGGATTGATAATGATCCCGAAAACGCCTTATTGCGTTGCGTTGGTTGATGAATTGCTGACGGCGGCCGTTATCGGCGGAGCGGTTTTGGCTTTGATTTTAAAAAAAGTTAAAATCGTTAAAAAATCTCAAACGAAGTTGGAGCAAATCCATTGGGCGTTGTTTTTTATTTTAGCCGGTTATATGCTTTTTCAGAGCATCCGAGGGTTGGTCCTGTGGCAGGACATATTGCTTTTGAGGTGGATTTGTTTTTATGTTTTAATTATTGCCGCGGCTTTTTTGACTTCAAACACGGATTTGCCGGCACCTAAAAAATCGGTGTTGATTCGCGCGATATTATGGAGTTGGACGGTTTACCTTCTCGCGTATTTGTTGCACGGATTTATTATTCAATATTTTTTCGGAATTTCGTATCTTAGCCTGACGGTGCAGGGCCTTCAATGGGCGGGTCCGAACGGTGCGTTGCTACCGGCGATTGTAACGATTCCGGCGGCGTTGCTTTATTTGCGAAAAGGATTCGGGGGCAAGCAATGGCTGGGTTGGGCGGTGTTAATTCTTACTTTGGTAGCCGGGTATGTTTATGAATCGCGCGGTGTTTTTGGCGCGATTGCCATATATATTATTATTTCACCGACAATATTGGGGTTGCGCAAAGTTATTCCCGTCGGTTTGATCGGAGTCGTTTCGGTAATGTTGTTTTATTGGGAAAAATTGGCTCTTTTCGTCACGCAAATGTTTGCCAGCGCCACTTTCAGCTATGCCGGCGATGCCGGTCGGCTCGCGATTGTTCGGGCATCGATTGACGCGATCTGCCAGCGTGTTGACACTTTTTTCTTCGGCTACGGTATAAACTCCCATCATTATGTTTTGGCCCCGTTTATGAAAGCGGCGGGCCATCCGACGGTTGAGATGAGTCCGGATTATTCATTGCCGGTTTTGCCGGGCCAGAATTTTGTCTATAACTCGCTTGGCGGCTTGCCGGATTATGTGCGCGTCACCGGTTTCGGAAGTTTGCTGACCGATATTGGCATTATCGGCGCGATATTATTCGCGGCGGTTTTCTTCGTTTCGGCATTAAGATTGATAGCCATGGTTGAGGCGAGAGGGCGTTTCGCGATGTTGGCGTCTTTAGGTTTAATTATATGCTGGTTGTTTTTTTCGAAAATCGAAGACATAGTTCTGATTTGGTTTATGATTATGCCGTCGGGATTGGCTTTGATGTTGGCAAAAGACAAGGACGACGGTCAACTCAATACCGTTTGACGCAGCCGTAATCATTGCATAAATGAAAGAATCATTCTCAACCAACGCTCTAACGACCCTGATTACGCGGATATTGTCGGCGGTTTGCACGATCGCGGTGTCGATATCAATCGCGCGGATTTTTGGTCCCGCGGGCAACGGAGTTTATTCGCTGGCGGTGGTTTTATCTTCCGTGGCGACAACTTGCGTTTTGTTCGGATTGACCACGGCAACAGTTTTTTGCGTTGGCAAGAACAAATATCCTTTGGGACAGGTGATTGCCGGCAATGTTTTTATTTCTCTTGCCGCGGGAGCGCTGGGGGTGTCCGGAATTCTGCTGGCCGGGATTTTTTTCGGCGGTATCTTTGGCGGAATGGCGCTTTTGAATATCGTTTTGGCGATCGCGGTGGTGCCGTTGGCGCTGGGATTTAATCTTCTTTCCCATATATTGATCGGATTGGGAAATATCCGGGCGTACAATCGCATTTCATTATCGCAAAGCCTTGTTCTTCTGGCGCTGGTGCTGGTTTTGCCGCAATTTTTAAATTTGGGGATCAGCGCCGCGATTTTGGCCTACGCGGCGTCATTTTTTATTGCCGATATTTTGTTTGTTCGCGCCACGGCCAAAGAGGCGGGCGGAATTGACTGGCGCCTCAATCGGGATTATATCAAAGATGTTTTCAGCTACGGATTAAAGATTTATCCTTCCCATATTTTTTCGTTTTTGAGCACCCGGGTCAACTTTTTTCTGATCAACGCGTTTTTGAATCCGGCGGCCGTGGGTTTGTATTCGATCGCGGCCGCGCTTTCCGAGGGTTTGCTGATTTTTGCCAAATCCGTGAGCACGGTTTTGATCTCGCGCGTGGTTTCCGAAACCGATCCCAAGAAACTCAAGGAATTCACGCCGCTGGTTTATCGTTCGGTGATGTTCATAATTTTTCCCGCGATTCTGGCTATGGCGCTGATTGCCCGGCCGTTGATTTTGCTGGCGTATTCGGCATCGTTTGCCGACGCCGTGGAGCCGCTTCGGATATTGCTGATTGGAGTTGTCGCGTACTGCGGCTGGGAAATACTTTCCAACGACATTTGCGGCCGCGGCCGGCAGATAATCGTCAGCTATATCAGCGCGGCCGCGTTTTTCTCCGGTATTATTTTCAATATATTCTTTATATCTCGATGGGGAATAATCGGCGCGGCTTGGGCCGCCGATGCCACTTATTGTTTAATGTTTTTTTGCGCGGCGATCGCGTATAAGATCATTTCAAAAAACAGTTTTCTTGAAATTATTTTGCCCAGGAAATCCGATATCGGGTTGTACCGGGATTCCGCGATTGATTTGTTTAAAAAATTGAAACCATGAAAATTTGTTATATTGCCGACGCGGCCAGTCCGCATTCGCTGCGGTGGATAAGCTATTTCGCCGAAAACGGCCATAATATCGATTGGATATCGACTTCCAAGCCGGAAGGCGTTTTGCCGCCCAATGTCAGATTTTATCTGATAAAGGACAGCCGGTTCAAAAGTTTTAAAATTATCGCCAACGCGCGGGCGGTGCGCCGATTGGTTAAAAAGATCAAACCGGATATTTTGCACGCTCATTACGCGGGCGTTAACGGAGTATTGGCTTGGCTTGCCGGGTTCCATCCTCTGGTGATCACGGCATGGGGGTCGGATATTTTGGTCGCGGCGCGAAAACCGGCGATGAGGCTTTTGATCGCGCCGGCAATGAAAGATGCCAACTTGGTGACCTGCGACGCTTTTCATTTGAAAGACGCGATAATCAGGCTGGGAGTACCCGAACAAAGAATTAAAATTGTCAATTTCGGGGTTGAGGCCGATATTTTTTGTCCGGGTCCGGCCGACAAGGAACTGCAAAAAAAATTGGGTATTGAAAATTGCCCCTCGGTTGTCAGCGTGCGCAGTCTTGAGCCGATTTATGATATTCCCGCTTTGTTGAAAGCCGCGGCGATCGTGATTGAAAAAATTCCCGCCGCCAAATTTGTTATCGGCGGCCGGGGGTCGCTTGAAGCGGAATTGAAACGCCAAGCAAAAGATTTGGGGATTGAAAGCAATGTGATTTTCGCCGGATTCATTCCGCACAATGATTTGCCGCGCTGGTTTCGCAGTTTTAACGCCTATGTTTCCACTTCGCTTTCGGATTCGGGCATTGCCGGCAGTACGGCCGAGGCGATGGCTTGCGGTTTGCCCCCGGCGGTTACCGATTCCGGAGAAAACGGCAAGTGGATCGAAAACGGCAAGAACGGTTTTTTGTCGCCGGTTAAAGATTATGCCGTGTTGGCGGAAAATATCATTAAAATTTTATCCGATCGCGAGATTACAACCAAAATCGGAGAAAACGCCCGCCGCACGATTATGGAAAGAAACGATTACAAAACCCAAATGCGGCTGATGGAAGGCTTGTATAAATATTTATTGCCAAGGTGATTGCGAAATAAAATTAAATGCCAACAAATTCAATGGCTTCGATTTTTAAAAAAATTAACAAGTTTGAGTTTTTATCGGCCGTGGTGTATTTGTCTCTGGCGTTGTTGTTCGCCTTTTTTTACCGTTACCAGTGGAATACCGACGGACTGGCCTATCTTTCGATCGCGCAAAAATACGCCGCGGGAAATTTTTGGCCCGCGGTCAACGGTTTTTGGAGCCCGTTATATTCTTGGTTGATCGCGATCTTTATCGCGTTTGGGATTCCGGCGATGGTCGCGGCGAAGATCGTTGGCATTTTGGCCGGTTTGGGATTGCTGATCGCGTCAAATAAACTTTTGGATTGTTTTGATCTGGCCGGGCGCGCCAAAAAAATGATTATTGCCGCGTTGGTTCCGATCGCGGTTTATTGCGCCGTGTCGCTGACCACGCCGGATTTGTTGTTGTCAGCGATTATAATTTTTTACTTAAGTTTTATTTTCCGCGAGGATTGCATGGCTAACAATTACGGGTTGTGGTGCGGCATTTTGGGCGGATTGGCGTATCTTGCCAAAACTTACGCCTTTTTATTTTTTATTGTTCATTTCGCGCTGTTTGGCGCGATTTTCTTCTGGCGGTCAAAAACGGTTGCGGAAAGAAAAAATATTTTCCGCAATTTTATCGCCGGAACAATGGCGTTCGCGATTATCGGCGGCGTTTGGATCGCGTTGATCTCCGCCAAATACGGAGAATTCACCATCGGTCGTACCGGAGCGTATAATCTGGCGGCCTACGGTCCGGGCGCGGAGGGAGATCCGCTGGATTATCTTGGCTTTCTGCCGCCGGCGGATGAATATTCGTTGAGCGCGTGGGATGATCCGGGATTGATCGCGGTTCCGGTGGCTCAAAAGGTACCGTTCGACGAAAAAATCCGGCATTACGCGCTTAATGCGATCGCTAACTCCGGAAAGGCGTTCATCGGCATCTACGGGCGGTTTTCGCTGTTGGCGCTGGCCGCGCTGGTTATTTCGATCGTTATAATTTTCAAAAGCGGTTCGCGAAAGATTTTTATCCGCGACCATATTTGTTTGGTTTTGACGATCTTGATATTAACGGCCGGGTATCTTCCGATTCATATTGAAGAACGCTATATCTGGGTTGCGCAGATATTGCTGTTGGTATTGGCGGCGAAAATCGTTGATGATTTTGGATGGTTAAAACAGAATCCGAAAATAAAATCGGCGGTATTGTTTTTTGCCATTTTTTCTTTTACGCTGATGCCAATATACAAACTTGTGTCCCGCGTGGATACGGGCCGGGAAGACCGGCGGATGTATTTACAGTTGGAAAATTCCGGCGTGAACGGGAAAATCGCTTCCAATGCCGAATGGTCAAGGTCGCTTTATCTGGCGTTTCAGTTTCGGGGACAGTATTACGGTATTCCAAATTTCGAACTTGGCCGGGAAGATTTGCGTTCGCAACTGTTTGATTGCGACATTGACTATTATATTGTTTGGAAGGCCGCCGGCGCCGCGCCTGAATTTTTAAAAAACAAACCCGATATCAGCATGGGAAAAGTTGCCGGGTTGGAGATTTATCGGTTAAAGTAATGGTATGGACAAAATTACATTGCCATTGGTAACAATTGTAATTCCTTGCCGCAACGAGGAAAAGCACATCGCAAAATGTCTTGATGCGGTTTTGGCGCAGGATTATCCCGGCGGCCGTTTTGAGATTATTGTTGTCGATGGCGCCAGTACGGATGGCACGCGCCGGATTTTGGAAAGTTACGCAAAAAAAGACCGCCGGATTCGGATGCTGGATAATGAAAAAATATTCACTCCATTTGCTTTTAACCTCGGCATACAAAGTGCCAAGGGGGAAGTTGTCGCTATAATGGGGGCGCACGCTGATTATCAAAATGATTATTTGTCCAAATGTGTTTACTATCTGAATGAATACGGTGCCGATAATGTCGGTGGCCGCATGATTACTCTATCGAGAAATGGCACGATAATGGGCAAGGCGATTGTTCGGGCTTTATCCAGTCCGTTTGGCGTGGGCGATTCCCATTTCCGCATGAAGTCCAATGAACCCAAATGGGTGGATACGGTTTTTGGCGGTTGTTACCGGAAAGAAATTTTCGACAAAATAGGTTTTTTCAATGAAAAATTGACGCGCGGCCAAGATATGGAATTTAATGTCAGATTAAAAAAATCCGGCGGTAAAATATTGCTGGCTCCCGACATTATTTGCCGCTATTACGCGCGGTCCGACCTTAAAGATTTTTTTATTCACGATTTTTACGGCGGCACATGGGTTATCTTTTCGCGCAAATTTACCAAGGAATCGCTAAGATTAAGGCACTATTTGCCCGCTTCGTGTTTTTTATTTGCGGTTTTATTCGCGGTTGCCGGGTTTTTTTGGCCGGGTTTTTGGCCGGTTTTGTGGTTTTTGGCCGCGTTTTATATTTTGCTTAGTTTGTTTTTTTCTGTTAAAATTTCCGTAAAAGAGCGCGATTGGCGCTACGCGTTTTTGATGCCCGTCGCGTTTGGATCGCGCCATTTGGCTTACGCGCTGGGATCAATGAACGGTTTTTTAAAATTAATCTTTACGAAATAAATAATATCAAAATGGAACAGCGAAAAATCAAAGAGAGGGAGCACGCGAACAATTTGAAGAATATGTTGCGCCGGGCTGATGACGCGGAGGCCGCCGCAGATAATAAAAAGTTTTATTCAATAACTCGCAAAAGCCGCCGGCATATTGATAATTGGGTGGCGCAAAGGATTGCTCCGGGCAAAAAATTTCTGGATTTTTGTTGCGGTGAAGGCGATGTGAGCGTTTCTTTGGCGTCGCTGGGAGCCGATATCACCGGCATTGATATCTCCGATGTCTCAATAAAATTCGCCAACGAAAAGGCGCAGAAATCAGGGCAGGAAAACAAGCCGCTCTTTTTGGTGATGGACGGGGAGAATATGGCATTTGCCGCCAATTCGTTCGACTATATTGTTTGTACCGGAGTTTTGCATCATCTTGATTTAAAAAAAGTTTATCCGGAATTGGCGCGGGTTTTGAAGCCCGGCGGCCAGGTCATTTGCGGTGAACCCTTGGCCTATAATCCGGTGTTCCAGCTTTACCGCAAAATGACGCCGAAATTGCGAACCGAATGGGAGGCAAACCATATTTTGACCAAAGAATCGATTTACGCCGCCAAAAAAAATTTTGGTAAAATTGACATAAAATTTTTTTATCTGGCCGCCTTATTGGCCGTACCGTTCCGGCATACGCCGGTTTTCAAGCCGGTGCTCGGGTTTTTTGAAATCGTGGACGCGGTTTTGTTGAAGATTCCGGGAATTCAATGGCTGGCGTGGCAAACGATTTTTGTTTTGTCGGACCCCAAAGAATAAAAAATATGTTGAAACGGCTGTTTGACATTGTTGTTTCCGCGGTTTGTTTGGCCATATTCGCGCCGATAATGATTGTCGTGGCGCTGGCAATTGAATTGAATTCGCCCGGCCCGGTGTTTTACCGCGGCTTGCGCACGGGAAAGGGCGGCAAACAATTCAAGATTTTAAAGTTTCGCACCATG
>LQYC01000089.1_pt1 | contig 27863 bp, 27 predicted proteins | sample 661771 | NCBI WGS metagenome assembly LQYC01 (sample SAMN03483023, study PRJNA281117) | bioreactor metagenome | isolation source: benzene-degrading methanogenic enrichment culture from a contaminated... | place: USA: oil refinery in Oklahoma | collected 2011-05
ATTATACTAAATCTATGGCAATAACCAATAAAGTCAAGATTGCGGCCTTGTGCGCTTTAGCGGCAATCTTTTCCATTGTTACTTTTGGGGTTTTAACTGGCAAAACCTCGGGTTTTGATCTGGAATGGTCAAAAACGATCTATTCCCTCCGAACTCCGGTTTTGACGCAAACAATGTTCGCCGTTTCCTCAATCAGCTCGACTCCGACCACCGGGTTATTGACCGTAATCGTCATTGCCGCGTTTTGGTTGAAAAATCGGCGCAAAACCGCGGTCTTTTTCGGCGCGGCGCTCCTGGCCGGCGTAATCGCCAACAACGCAATCAAATATTCGGTCCACCGCTTCCGGCCCGATATCGCGCCCCTGGAAGACGCTTCGTTTTACAGTTTTCCTTCAGGCCATTCCATGAACTCGCTGGTTTTCTACGGTACCTTGCTTTATATCGCGCACAGATCGATAAAAAATAAATATTTGCTTGCCGCGATGGATATTGCCGCGATAATTTTTGTCTCTCTGGTCGGATTTTCCCGCATCTATCTGGGAGCGCACTTCCCCACCGATGTCGTCGCGGGATTCGTTGCCGGAACTTGCGTACTTTGCGCCGCAATCGAAATTGGAAACCGTAGGGGCGATTCCATGTAATCGCCCGTATTGGCATTTAAATGCGGGCGAAAACATGGTTTCGCCCCTACAATACAGGATGCGAACGGGCACGAACGGATACATGGCCAAAAACTCCATCGTAACCGGCGACAAGTTCGACCTTGCCTTCCCGAGCATCGACAATGCCTTGGGCGATCTCCGGCGTTGTCGCGCTTTCAAGATCGGAAACGGTCGGACCAAGCAGAACCGAAAACTCCGAACCGAACGCTTTGACCAGCTTCGCGTATTCGGCTTTAACCGCGGCATTCGCAACCATAACGCCCAAAACATCGGCGATTATCTCCTGCAACGGCACCAAGTTTTTGTAAGGTATCGCGCCTGCCGGTTTGTATCCCTCGGACTCTGTCGCCAATTCTTGGATACGGCTCAAAACTCCGATTGTCAGCGGCCGGTTGCATTTTGGACAAAGACCGTTTGTTTTCATCGACTCCCGGGGCGTCAACGACATACCGCAAGACCGATGGCCGTCCAAATGATATTTCCCCTCCTCGGGAAAAAATTCAATCGTGTATAAAAATTTTTTGGCGTCTTTTTCTTTTATGGCTTTCATTATTTCAAAATAGTCCGGCGCGCAGTCAAAAATATTCACCTCCCTTCCGATTTTTTCCGGCGAATGCGCGTCGGAATTCGACAACAAACAAACATTCCGTCCGTCCGGAATCCGCCAAAGCATTGCCGGATCCGCGGACAATCCGGTCTCGATGGCGTAAATATATTTCGCGTGATCGCCAAAACATTCTTCCAGCGAATCGAACCCGGATTTGGACCCGAAAACGCCAAACCACGGCGTCATCGCGTGCGCCGGGATCACCATACAATCCGGCGACGCGTCCAAAACCATTCTAGCCAGTTCCCGCGCGTCCAATCCAAGTATCGGACGGCCGTCCGCCGTCAAATTGCCGACCTTGGCCAATCTTGAATTGATGGTTTCGACAACTTCAAACGACGGCGCGAAAATCACAATGTGCACCTTGCGAACCCGATTGCCTTTGGAATAGATACAGCTGATTTCCGCGGTTAACAAAAAACGCGTGCCGCTCTTTGAATTTTTTAACGCGAAAAGACCCCGCTCCGCGTGGTCCAACAGTTCCTGTAATTCGGCAAACCACGCCGGATGGGTAAAATCGCCCGTACCCATCACTTTTATTCCCTTGACTCTGGCCCATTGGTCAAGCGAAACGATATTCATCCGAGGCGAAGTGGCGCGCGAATAATGCGAATGAATGTGCAAATCCGCGGCAAAACGCATATTATTTATGGAAAAATTTTATCTCCAGCATCCCGAAAATTATAAACACGAAGAGCATAAAAGCGGTCACCGATATCGCCAGAAAGTAATTCTGCAACCCCACCGCCACGCCGATGGCCGAAACCACCAGCAAGCCCGCGGCAGTCGTCAAACCTTCAATGCCGCCTTTGTCCCCTTTAAAAATCAGACCCGCGCCGATAAAACCGATGCCCGTGGTGATCGCCTGGATAACGCGCGGCAAATCGATCGGCGCGAAACCATCTGTTGCGTAAAGACTCATCGCCAGCATCGTGAACGCGCACGCGCTCAACCCCACCAGGCTGTAGGTCTGCAAACCCGCGCCCTTTTTTTTGGTTTCCCGCTCCAAGCCGATCAACCCGCAAAGCGCGATCGTAATCGCCAGCTGGGACAATGGTTGTAATTCAATAAACATATTTTTATAAATTATCTTGAATTACGAAACGCTTTGTATTTGGGGTCTATCCCTATGCTGCCCGTCCCGAGTATTCCCGAGGGATAATCGCAAGGGTTAGACCCCTTCAAAGCATTTGAATTTAATGGTTTCGCAATTCAAAAAAATTAAGTCCTTGCGTCGGGGTATCAATTTATGGCAATTCCAATTTTGCTTTTCTCTTTTCTTTTTCGACCAGATCAATCATCTTTTGCACCAATAAAATCGGATCTCTTTCGTAAACTATCTTCTTGATGCCGCGGTATGTGCCTTTCACCAATTCGCGGATTTTGTCCGCCGTGCCGCCCGAACCTTCCAGCACGCCGATCGGCTTTTTGCACTCAACCGCCGTGGTAAATTCGTGCAATGTTCCCATCCGACCGCAGACGATAATTATCGCGTCCGCGGATTTGGTCATAATTATATCCCGGCCGGAATAATCCGCCCCGGTATAAACCATCACATCGAAAACATCCATCGGCAAACGGTAACGCTTGATATGTTCCACTTCGGACCCCGCCGGCGAAAACCCGACATTGAACCCGCCTTCCTGTTTGCATCCTTGGGCGGAAAAATAAGGCACGCCGGTAGTGGCTCCCGAAACCAAAACGCAATGAGTCCGGGCGATTTCTTTGCCGATTTCTTTTGACAGCAAAATGATATTATCGCAACAATGGCTGATTTCCGCCGCGCCCGATACCGCGATTTTGTATTGCATATTAAAAATTTAAAGCTAAAAGCGAAAAACTTAAAGCATAACTAATAATCCATTCTAACAAAGAATAACGCCTTAAACAACTAAAAAACACCGATGCATTCGGTGCCTTTTAGTTGAGGGGAGCGATCCCTCGCGGAATCAGTCAAGCTATATAGTGCAATCTGGCAGAGACTGCGCGGCCCGCACTCAACCTCCTCCGCTGAAGAATCTTCTGCCTGTATTGGGTAAAAACCCTCATCCCCTCGCCTTCTTTTTAGCCGATTAAAAACCATTTGTCAAATTTTCAATTCACGAAATTTTTCCGCAACATTTTTTGTATTTCTTGCCGCTACCGCACGGACAAGGGTTGTTGCGGTCATATGAATTATTTTGGCTACCGTCGTTTTTTTGCCATTCATCAACTTTTTCCAACAATGAAGGCGCCACTTTCCAGCGGCCTCCGTCGTCGCAACGCAAACTGACGCTTTTTTGATTCAAACGCTCTATATTCCCAAACATTTTTCTTCCGCAATTCATAAAGCACACGCGATCGCCCGCGTTAAACCGCGTCATCGCGCCAAGCTGGCGCGCCCGTCCGAAAAGATTGATTTTGCCCACGATAAGCTTGTTGAGCTCAATCAGCTGGCTTTCATTCAACTCGTTTAACGTTTCGCGGTATTGATCGGGTAAATTGCTTGCCATACCGTTTTTTTAGCAAAATTTTTCGTATCGCGCCAGCACTTTTTTTGGATCGTGGAATTTTATTTCGCGAATATTGAATTTTGCCGGATCAAAATCCGATGGCTTTTCTATCCCGAGCCATTCCATCATATCTTCATGGCCGGGATTTTTGGTATTTTTTACCGCTTCTATCAGATCATAGTAGCCGCCGATTCCGCCGCAATCTTCCGGCGGCGCGGCCATTTCGCCGGAAATTATCGCCGGAATTTTAATTTTGCCGTCGTTTTCTAAAATTTTAACCGCTTCGATCTCGTGCATCCAGCTGTCGCCAAAATCGTATTCGTAATAGACTTTGGCGCCGATTTTTCCAAGATATTCTTTAATTTTGGCTTTACGCTCATCAACCACATCTTCGCCATCGTCGTATTCCGGATTTGGAATCGCGATCCGCGGATAGGGCGGCCTGGTATTATAAGGATCGACCGTAAAATATTGATGCAAATGGCTATCCTCCCAGCCAAGAACATCCTGAATCGCGACATTCAGCGCGAAAAAAGAATAATTTTCCGGCACGATGATTTCGCGCCAAATTTTGGGATCGGAACCGATCAAAATAATTCTTAATTGCAGCAGCCTGCCGTCCCCCGCGTTTTTTATTGAAAATTCGGTATTCCTGCGCCAAGTGCGCTTCCACCCGGATTCCCGAACAGATTTGATTTTATTCGATTTAACCATAATTGATTTTAAACATAACTAATATTTACTCCATCCGTTAATTACCTCTTGGAAATTTCGCGGTTTCTGGCTTTGCGCCTCCCAATCCTCTTGCTTGATATAAATCATTTGATATTTGGCGTTTTTCTGGTTAACATTCACATCCGCACACCATTGTTCAAGGCGTTTTATTTTCTCGATGTCGTCCAAATCCTCGCGCCCCTTTGTTTCCACGATACAATATTCTTTTGGCGATACCTTAACGATAAAATCGGGGTAATAATCAGAGATATTGCCATTGGCGTTTTTGTAATCAATCTTGAAGTGAACGGCAAAATAATTTTTCACATAAGAAATTATGTCCTCGCAATTTTCAAGAAAACCGGCAAATTCAAGCTCAAAGCGGCTATCGCCGACAACCTTATTGAATATGCTCTTTTGGGGCACAATGTACCCTTGATCCTTAACTACGAAAGGACGGCTTTTGCTAATCTTGATATAGTCGCGAATTTCGGCCTCGCCTTTATCAAGCACCGTCAGTTTATTGATTTCTTTCTTGAAAGTTTCAATAACGGCGCGGGTTGCTTCAATTTCAGAAAGATTGCGCAATGAATTCAAGTTTTCCAACTCAATCGGACTGTTGAATAAATAATTTTTGATAAATTCTTTAACTTTTCCATAAAGAATATCATAGCCGCTTATAAGGCGAAGCTCTTTCATAATTATCTGCGCAAAATAGCCGATAGCGCTTTGATAATTCGGAATAAAATTGCTGTCTAACTCTGTTTTATGGGCAATTTCACCGCTGGCAATATCGTGAAAAACGATTTCCCGCTTTTCCTCCTCGCTGAATTCTTTAATCTCGATTTTTTTATACTCAAAATTCACCGGCATTAATCCCGATAGATTTTTATATTCCCGGTAGATACGCGGCGTTAATACGGGAATCTCGATATCCAACTTTTCCATATCCTTCTTTAAGTTTTCCCGATCAATCTCAACCACTATCGGACACTTTGGCCCCGAACCTTCGCCCATTTGGCGATGTTCAAGCTCGACACCTTCGCTTTTAATCGATTCCACAAAATCCATGAAAGCATCTGTACCGACAACGCTCACAAATTCCGGTAAATCCGGGTCGCGATACATCCGGCGCAAACCACGGCCAAGCGTTTGCTCCGGCAAAATATTGCTTTTTGCCACATAAGCGCGAAGCCCGACAATTGTCGTTACATTTCGCACATCCCAGCCCTCTTTTAACATTAACACTGAAACAATCGCTTTGTGCGGGCTTTCCAAAGAATCGATCGCATTGGCAGCTTTCCGCAGCTCTTTCAACTCTTCTTCTTTCTTGCCCGTTGCGCTTTCCGAAATTTCACCATTGTCTTTCGTATGAATAACTAAAACCGCATCTTTCAAATCTTGATATGTGTTTTCAAGGTATTTGGCAACTTCATCGCAATTTTTCGTGTCATCGGTCATCACAAACAAAACTGCCTTTTTGCCAAGCTTTTTGTGTTCATCATAAACTTTCTTCCATTCTAAATATCCAAGATGAATATAATCTTTGTATTTTTCGGTGTAATTTGATGATTTGTGTTCCTGTAATTTTGCGCGACTGGCTGAATCAGGAAGCACCGGATGCTTTACCACATTTTGATGGATTGCCTCAACCAATGGATAATCGCTCACGGTTTGCACAAAAATCGACCCGTTGGTATGTTTCGGGGTAGCCGTAACATCAATTTGCAATGACAATGCGCCGCCTTTCATTTTTAAGCGGTTGTGGATATCGCCCACCGATTTAAACCAGCTCATCCGCGGATCGTGAATATGATGCGCTTCGTCGTTTAAAATCACCAGTCCGTCAACATTGCGAACAATATCGCCCAGATCAAGTTTAGATTCATTGGTCGCGCCCGCCGGTTTTTTACCCAAAAAATAATCAGCGGTGTTTGAATCGTCAAAGCTGGCGGCTTCGGTTGCGCCTTGATATACCCGATGAATATTTGTAAGAAATATATTGCCGGTTTTTCTAACCGTTCCGATTTCGTCCTGAATGTGAAGCGTCAACTGAAAATCATCGCGCCAATTCTGGCCGCAATAACCATTGTCTGGTAATATCGGATCCTGGAAAAAAATCTTTAATCCGTCAAAATCCGCGCGGATGCGATCAAGAACAATAATGTTCGGCGTAATGATTAAAAAATTGCGCGCCAAATCGGAATTTTGTTCGTATGTTTTGTGAAAATAACACCACGCCAGCATTAAGCTCAAAACCTTGGTTTTCCCCGCACCGGTGGCCATTTTAATCACATAGCGCGTCCAATCCTCATCAAACATTCCCGCGGAAACCGCGCCGGAACTATCGTAGCGAATAAGATCGTATTTATCCCTCGATTTAGCAACTTCATAAAGCCAGATCACGGTTTCCACCGCTTCGCGCTGGGCAAAATAATATCGGAAAAGCGACAATTTGCCGTCAATATTTTCAACCGGATGTTCGGTTAAAAACCACCAATTAAGCAACGCCTTGCTGGTTTCGCTTGCACCGTTATAACCGCCAACGCGCCACGCCGCTACCTTCTTACGCAACTCGGCAACCAACGGCGGCAACAGCTTTCCATAATCTTTGTCGCGCAAATTTTCATCCGCCGGAAACCACCGAATCGCCGGATCAAGAATTTCATAAGAATTTGTCGGAAAATTTTGATGTAATGCCATAAATTTCGTTGTACCAATAATTGTATCAATACTTTATTTGACAATTAACCAAATACTGATATGCTTAGGTTGTAGCCGCAAGGCTACCCTGCCCATGGATTTGGGTCCGATATCCAAACTCCGCCCTAAACAAGCGGGGAGTTTTTTTACAAAGGTAAAAACGCCATCAATTGCAAATAAACTTTTCATTTTGCACCTAAATCGACCTTAACCATCGTTATTTGTTTCTTCCTTGCGCAAATAAACTTCTTTCATCACCCATCGGCAATCTATATTTTACATTTCGCCTTGCACCCGTCCTTGGAATTATTGGCGTCAAAAGGCCCTGGCTAACCCATTTTCTAAATAATCTTGACACCTTTGAAGCATCATTGATATAGAGCAACTTTCGAGCCTCGACATTCGCGATGTATTTATTTCTATTTAAATAATCACAAACTTTATCCCATTCGCTCGGGGCTTTTTCGTTCAATAATATAACACGGACCGCATCTTGAATGCGAGGATACGTCAAGAAAATCGGCGGATACTTACTCGCCGCTTTCATTGTTTGGCGCATAGCTCGCACCCCCTCATTCTGATCAAGATTCGGCGGGTCGGGAAATTCCCGGAGATGCTTAACCAATAAATCATTTCTGTAACCATGTGCTCTTTCTATGCCGATGTTTGATGGCGTAATATTTAAAGGCAACAATCCCGGACTCTCGATTTCAACGCGATCTTCAAAAATTTTAATCTCTATGTCCCTTTTGGTATGATAATCGCGATGTATAATAGCATTAGTTATCGCTTCCTTAACCGCTCTTTCCGGTATCTGATAAGTGGTAACGAACCCCGATGGCACACGAATACCAGTCCGCAACAGCGTTAAAACATATTCATGGGTCTCGGTTATTTGTTTGGCAACCGGCCCGATAATGTTCTTTGGAGCCCCTATCAAATTCAAAGTTTCTTTTATCGTTTCCAAACTGCCCTCGTACTGAAAGACTCGGACAGCGCATTTGGTATCCAATAGATCATTGGGAAACTCCGCAAATAATAATACTGCCGCGCGCGTCGGATATAGCAAATCATCATTTCCTCTTCGAGCCAAGCCGGTTTTCTCTAAAACTATTTCAATGGGATCATCCGTTATCTCCCGCTTTTTGCGCCAAGAATCGTAAAACAGCGATTTTAAAAGCTTGAAATCAACCGAAACCAATTCTTTATCCGCCCGTTCAAATCCTTTAACATAGGCGAAATGAACCAATTCCTGCGGTGCAAGCAGTTTGTTGCCTTTTTCCAAACGAATGTATGCGTGGCCTTCGAATGACCTGAAACCATCCCCAACCTTGGGGATAAACAAAAGCCCAATTCTTGCATTTTTATTCGGAACTTCTATAAGTTTAGGCGGCCAGATACTGGAAATCGGCGGTGAAATTTTCCTTAATGACCTCCCTATCTCATCGTAAAGCTCAAGATTCTCTTCAATGCCGAAAATCCTATCCAATCCCTTCCGTTTGGTTTTCTGCGGATCATCAACGCCCAAGATTATCGTACCGCCATCGGTATTCGCCATCGCAACGATGGATTCTAATGTTTTATCGACACAATCATTTCTGCTTGCGCCAAGCCGTTTGAATTCCAGCGTTCGCGTTTCCGAAGGAATATTCAAGATATTTTCTATTAATTCTTTTTTTTCCATATCCTTGCTTCAATTATTTGACTGGCCAACTTGCGAACATTTTTCTCCTCAATTTTTCTGTTCATATTTCAGTCCTTATTTAAATACTGATTTAAATCCGTACTTCACCGATTTACAATCCCAGATAAAGAACTTCAAAAAATAACTCTGAAAAAACTTAACATAATATCGTATTATTTAGTTTCGCACTTTTCAATGATGCTCTCGGCTTTATTTTCGGCATTTATTTCGTTTTCGTCGATCCATTCATCTGCTTTAAATAATTTTCTAAAAAAATAAAAAGAAACAATTGCCCTATATAAAGTAATAAATATCGATTTTATCACATAAAAAGTAGAAATAACGGCAAGTAAAATAACCGCTATGCGAATATAGTCAGATTTAATCCCAAAAGTATCGTGGAATTCACCTGTGAAAATCGCAATCCATACTGAGATAATACCGACCAACAGTCCAGTATTTAACTTATTTTCAATTGCTTTTGCAAAATGGATTAACTCTAATTTAAGATCCGACTGATTGATATGCAAATTTTTTGATTGACGATAAATAGCAAGTTGGTCCTGTTCTGGCGGCACAAAAACGCTACCGATATCATGTGCTGAATGGTTGCGCCCTCGCTGTGTTTGTTTTGAAACATTTTTGCCCATCTATTTTATGTAAAAGGTGACCGATACCTTAAGAAATGTACTACTTGCGTCCAATGATTTCGCGTGAATAGAAAAAAAGATTTGCTTGCTGTCGATAGTATTAATAATTGGTATTTTTTTCGTAGTCCCTGCGCCCAGCGTATTGTCAAAATTGACTAACGATATTTTAACTATTTTATTAATACCATCTCCTTCTATTTTTATTGGCAATTGACCGTTTATGTTGCTGTCTTTTGTAAATAAAAATTCGAATGAAAAACCGGCAATTTTATCAATAACCAATTTGTTCTCGTATATATTAAAATCACCTGAATATAATATTTCATAATCGCCATCAAAAAATTTTATTTGCGATAAATCAATCATATTATTATATTTTAATCTCAATTATTTTCATCGTATCGTTACCGAAAATATCTACGACTTTTACCGCGATTTTGTGTTTCCCGGATTGCATTTCTTTGGCGACGCTCACCATTTCCAAGTTGCGGTCTTTTTTGGTGCGAAACGATTGCCATTCGTTTTCAAAGACGAAATCGCCGGTCCAAATTTCTTCAAATTCGGGAAGTTTGGCTTGGTGCGGATCAACCGTGCCGTCAATGTGCGGCTGGAGCGATTCTTTTTTCGGGACGCGGATAATTTCCTTTTTGCTTTCAAAGTCAAAATCAACCGCCCAATAATCAATCCAATCCGTCCATTCCTTTGTTAAATTTTCTCGCGTGGTTATTCCGTCTTTGTCTTTGGAAATTTTGATGATTTGGCCGTTTTCAACCAGCAATTTCTTGCCGCCGTTTTTTAAATTTTCCTCAACTTCCTTAATTGAATCCTGGTTATAGAAAACCGAAAAATCAGTCAGTTCAATCGAAACTAAATCGGCCTTGCCCCTCGTAGCTTTAGCGAAGTGGGGTTTTACTTCAATATACGAAACATCGTGGAATACCACTTGGTTTTTTTCAATCGCCCGTTTGTCAAAAACATCGCGCGGAATATATTTCAACGCCAAATCAATGCCCTTGCTTTTGGCAACTTCTTGGATATTCGGGAATAATCCCATTTCAAATTCAAACGCCAAAATATCGGCTTTGGTGATTTTCTTTTCCAAACATTCGCCGATCACTTCCTCAACAAAAAGCCGCGACACCAGCAAATTTATTGGCCCGATGGCCACCAAACGCGAGCTTTTCTTGCCGTGAAAAGTTTTAAATCCGTCAAACGCTTCGGCCTTATAGGCCGACAAAACCAAAGAAACAAATTCTTTTTCTTTTTGCGCGATTTGCTGTTGGATTTCCTCCTCGCGTAAATTAGGATTCACGCCGATATAATGCTGTCTTTCATACTTTCCAAGATTTAAAATCTCAAACGCCCGGAAATTCTTCCCATCTTTTTTCATCTGCCGCTGAACCCCGATCATCCGTTTGCGCGTGGTGTGAATCGCAAACTTCCCCAAATCCGACCCAATCCACTTCCGTCCCAATTTCTCCGCCGCCGCCAGCGTAGTCCCCGACCCGCTAAAAAAATCCGCCACAATATCATTCTCATTTGATGATGCTAAAATTATATTCTCTACAAGTTTAGACGGTTTTTGTGTGGGATAGTTAGTAAAATCCCCATCGTTTTTCATAATAATTGAAATATCCCATGTATCCTCAAGCCGTTTTCCTTCTTTCATATATGTTTTATATTCCTTTCCATCTCTATAAGTAATCTTATACCGTCCAAAATTATCTTCCTTATCAAAACGATTTATTGCCCCCTCCGAATAAGGTGTAAAAAGATGATTGAATATTGTATTCTCTGATTTTGAATAGCGAAGTATCGTATCATGTTTTCTTGAAAAATCCTTTTGAGGGGCCAAACTACCAGTATATTTCCAAACAATTTCATTTCTAAAATTCTCTTTATCAAAAATTTCATCCAAAACCAACCTCATATAACTATTTACTCGCCAATCGCAATGTACATAAATACTGCCATCGTCAGCCAACAAATCGCGCATCAGCGAGAGGCGTTCGTAAATCATCGCGATAAAACTGTCGGCACCTTTGCCCCAAGTGTCGCGATATGCCAATTCCTCCAAGACATTCGGTTTTTTGGTAAATTCCTCGTTACCAATTTCAATGTTCATTGAAAAATCCGCGCCCACATCAAACGGCGGGTCAATGTAAATCAGCTTAATGCCGCCTTGCGCTTCAATTTCCTGGCGCATTGGCCCGTTTTTCAAAGACGACAGAATCAATTTGTTGTCGCCCCAAATCAGCTTGTTCGTCCACCCCTTCAATTGCCGTCCGCGCGAATCAAAATCAAAAAGCGATCCTTGCAACCGCGCCTCCTTTTCACTCCGCGGCTCGTCAACCTGTTCAATCGTCTGAAACGGCAAAACCACATTGGTCACTTCATTTGTTTTTCCGTTCCACACCAATTCCACCTCGCGCTTATCCTCAAACAATAAAAACCGGTATTTATCCGGCAGCGGCCTCCCCGCCTCAATCAATTTAACAATATCCCGTTTTTCATTATCGGAAAGATTCATATTTTGTTTATGGCTGCATTTCTCTACACCTTAACTCTTTTACGATCATTTTTCAATTCCAAAATCCCAAACTCTACTCTCATTATAATGTCAAAAACCATGTCCGCAAAATAATTTTTCCTCTTTTGATACGCCAAAACATATAAAAATAGTGATCCCTCACCGGAGTGGCCAATGTTTGTAGTTTTCCGCCGCAAATTTTGCAAGGATTCACCTTGCCGATTACAGCAAGGAGAAACCTTGCAAAATTTGCTACCCCAGTGAAAGATTACTAAAAATACCCTTGACAAACCGCTACGAAAAGCTACAATCAGGGTATAAAAAGTCGGTAAATGTGCGGATAGCCATGGCCGATTTTTTTGTTTCTAAACGAGTATTTCAAAAATTCCGGGGTTGTTCTTATCGGCCATTTTTCTGTTTATCAGCCGCTTCATTATTGTTTGCACCTTGGTTGGCTTTTTGCAACCGCCGATTTTCATAGCATAAACGATATCCGCCATTATCGCCATACTGTCCGCCGTTTGTATATCAACATCGGCATTGAATTTATTCACCAAACTCAATGATGTAATTTTATTTCTATAATCCGCCCCCGTGATTCCTTCGGATGGCAACCCTATAGATTGCAATCTGTTATGCGCTTCTATTAAATATTTATCTTGATGCGAATCTGATTCCACGACAATTTTTCCGTTGTTTTCTCCAAGATATTTTTTCACGAATTCTTCCAAAATTTTGTTATAACTGCGCCGCAATATCGCGACATCATTCCATCCCAATTTTTTTGCCTTGTTCTTGTCCGTGATAACAAAAGCTGGCGACAGCTTATCGGAATTCAACAAAACGACAAATTCCGACCAGAATTTGATTTCCGTACTTTTATCTGTCAATATCGCAAACGGCCCCTTTTTTCGCAACATATCGCGACAATGAAACAATGTTTCTTCGTCGTTGAAAAACTTTTTCTTTAACTTTTTTATCGATTTATCAAATTCAAACTTGAAATTTTCGGGTAAAATCAAACCCGATAATACAAAATTTTTGGATGGATGATTGAAACTGGCCTTGCCAGTTTCGTCCAATGCCAACACTTTATAATCTTTCATAACTCTTATTATAATGTTGAAAATCGTGTTTACAAAATAATTTTCCCTTTTGCGATACATAAAAACATATAAAAATTTGACAATGTCCGGCATAACGGGTTATATAATAAGTGTAAGCGATTTGCTTACCAATCACGCGGTCCCGCTTTGGCGGGATTTTCGCTTTTATTTGAGCGGATACCGCCTTATCCCGGTATAGAACTTGCCGAAATTGATGTATTTGTCCTTTATCCGATGCAACTCGTCGGCAACCATTTCCCGCACTCCCACGATAAATATTTTCTTATTTTTAATTTTCAACCGCTCCAGTATGACCGATAAATCGCAATCGCCTGAAAATAACATTGCCGCGGTATTTTTTTCGGCGTCATCCATCATATCCATCGCTATTTCCACGTCAAAATTGCATTTCGGTTCTTCTATCGTCTCCATTCCGCATTCCTTGATTTGATCAATCAATTCTTTTATTTTGCCGTTCACCGCCGCGTTAAACAAATTTCTTGTCGCTCTTTTAAAAAGCAACGCTTCGCCGGGAGTTTTTTTGATAAATTTCACCGGTTTGTCGCGCAAAATCGCGCCAGTCGCCAAAATCCGCTTCTTTAAAATATCCGATTTCAGCTTCGCGTCTTTGTCGTACTCGTTTTTACCGTAGTAAATTTTCACTTCTTTGATGTTGGAGAATGAAAGTAATTGGGAAACAATATCCTTAATCCTGAATTTCCATCCCAAAACATCCTGCCAATGAAACATATTGGTTAAATCCAAATAAGCCGTAATCGCAGTTTCGTTCTTGATTCATTCCAAATAATCTTTCCTGACTATAAATTTGTTTAAAATATTTTGAGGAATTTCCATAATTTTATTCATAACGCGATCACTCCTTCCAATCGGTTATCACAATGCTTCGGCCTTGTTTTTTGACCACCACTTTTTGTTTCTCGCGCCAGCCCAGCTCAACGATGAAGTCGCGCGGGATGGTTATGGCCAGCGAGGTTTTGCCGCTTTTGGCGAGTTTTCTGATATTTTTATCCTCAATTTTTCGGTTCATATTGAAGTCCTTATTTAAATACTGATTTAAATACTTATTTAAATCAGTACCTTTAATTCATTGAATTCAATTTAGCTCTTTTGGAGATTTTTTCAATAAAAAAAGGCCATTCGGCCTTTTTTGGGTTGTGGTGCGCCCGACAGGAATCGAACCTGTAGTCTTCAGCTTCGGAGGCCAATATTTTATCCATTAAACTACGGGCGCGCGTTTAACTCTTTAATTTATCACGAGCTTAATTCTGCAACTTTTTGGCCACAATGTAAAGATTGGCCTCTCTTGAACCTGAATTTGAAACGCCGTTTCTTTCGATTTTAAAGTCCGCGGCAATTGCCGTTTTTTTTAATTCTTTCAAAGAAAACGCGTGGTGATACCGTTGATATCGATTTTGCCACGCAATGAAAAAATCGCCAAAATCAAGCGGTTCCCGCCCCAGCGCGATGTTAATTTGGGTTTTGGCGAAATTTTGAAACCTCTTCCATCGCCTCGCCTTTATCATTGAAAACGGCCGCAAATCCCAGACCGTAACGATAAAAATACCGCCGGGTTTCAAAACCCGCGAAACTTCTTTGAAAAACAATTCTCGATTTTTCTCCGAAGGAATATGGTGCAAGACCGCGATCGATACCGCCAAATCAAATTCATTCTCCTTGAACGGCAACTTGAGCGCGTCGGCAACCGCGAAATTGGCTTCGGGAAAATTTTTTTTGGCGATCGCAATCAATTTTCGCGAACTGTCGATGCCGGCATATTCCGCTTCCTTTTCCTTAAAAATCGGATAGTAACGGCCGTTGCCGCAACCAATATCCAAAACCCGGCCTCCCCGCTTGAAGAAATCGTCCGCCAGGAATTTCATTTCCGGCCAAACATAATTGCGCGTTTGGGAAAATGATTCCGCGAACGAATCATAATTTTCCCGCGTTTGCGCCAATAACTTGTCGGCGGCAGTTTTATCCATAAGTTGCCAATTTTTTGATTTCGTATTTTTCCAACCGCGCCACCGGAATCTGGTCAACCTGATTGTCGCCTTGGCTGACGATCAGCCGAAACCATGGCGTGAATGCTTCGGGATCCGCCTTCATATCGCGCCGGAGATCGTCAAACGCGATCCATTTCCATCCATCGGCTTCTTCCGGGTTTATCCGCGGATCGCCGTCGAAAATTCCATAAAGCAGATGATCGTATTCGTGTTCAATCAGATCACCGACCTTAACTTTATAAATAAATTCCACCCCCGCCTCTTTCAACGGCGTTAAAATCCCCATTTCTTCCTTTAAACGCCTCTTGGCCGCCATTATCAAATGCTCGCCCGGCCGCGGATGCGAACAACAAGCATTACTCCATAATCCCGGACAATGGTATTTTACCGCGGCGCGGCGCTGCAGAAGAATATCTCGGCGGGAATTGTAAATCATTATCGAAAAACAGCGGTGCAAAATCCCGCGCCGATGGACATCCATTTTTTCTCCGGCGCCTATCGGATTATTGTCTTCGTCAACCAATAAAATATCATCTTTGTCTTCCATAAGAATTTCCAATTATCAATTTTCAATTTACATTAAATTTTCAATGCTTGGATGGCCAAGTAAATACATCTCTTTCGTTTGATCATTGATAATCAAACCATTCATTGAAAATTGGAAATTGAAAACTGAAAATTATTCGATGATCTCAAATATCTTATGCGATTCGTGCGCGCCCTTGATTAAATGCACTTTGCCCGCGGGAACCGCAAAATATAGCGCCAACAAAACGATGGCCCGGGCGTTGGCCGCGCCGTTTTCCGGCTTTTCGCGCACGCTGACGCTAAAAGCATCCTGGCCGGTTTGCTTTACGCTTTCTTCTTTTGAACACGGATAAACATGGGCTTTGATCAACATGGTTATGGTATTTTGCCGTCGAGTCCGGAATTATGAATTCATCCCCTATTCTTCCGTAGCCAGCTGGCCGCACGCCGCTTTTATTCCCCGGCCAAAACGGTAGCGTTCGGTAGTTTCCAGATTCTCCCGCATCAAAATTGTCTTAAAAGCTTTTACCCTTTCCGGCGACGATGCCCCGTATTTTCCGGTCGAGTTATACCGAATCAGATTCACGAATGCCAGCTTGAGCGACAAACGCGATTTTATGAGTCGCGCAAGTTCCCGAGCGCATTCGTCGGAATCATTGACGCCATTGATCATTATATATTCAAACATCACCCGCCGCTTCGTATTTTGGACATAACGCAAAACCGATTTCATTATAACATCAATCGGATACTTGGCGTTCACCGGCATAATTTTGGAACGAAGCGCGTCGTTGGGCGCGTGCAAAGAAATCGCCAAATTCACTTGCAAGGGTTCGTCTATTATTTTCTCTATCCCTTCGGCGATCCCGCATGTCGATATGGAAATATGCCGGCCGCCGATATCAAGCCCCCGCCGGTCATTCATTATTTTCACCGCGGCCATCACATTATCATAATTCATAAACGGCTCCCCCATTCCCATGAAAACAACGCCGGCAACCCGTTGGTTTTCTTTTTTCAACAATCGCGCGAACAATAAAACTTGTTCAATTATTTCCATCGCGGTCAAATTCCGCTTGAATCCCATTTTGCCGGTGGCGCAAAAAGCGCACCCCATCGGACAGCCAACCTGCGACGACACGCAAACCGTATTGCGGCCCGCCCCGGCCTCTTGGCAACCGCTATGGCGCATCAAAACCGTTTCGATCTTCAATCCGTCGGCCAAAGTTATCAACGCCTTGGCCGAATCGCCGTCCCGAGAAGCAAAAATTTCCGCGCTAATATCCAATGGGCAACCGGCGACCAATTCCTGCCGCAATTCTTTGGGCAATCCGCGGGCTTGCTCCCAATCTTCGATCAGCGACCCGAAAACCGCTTCTCCGGCTTGTTCGGCGCGATAAGCTGGTCGGTCGGCCAGAATTTCGTTTAATTTTTCCAAGTTCATCGAATTGCCGCTTATGAGACTTTCACAAATAATCCAGCCACGCCAATGCCATCCCTTTTCGATATGTAAAAATACCGCCGTGGCCCGCATAAACCGCGGTCCCTTCCGGGATAAGATTGTCCAGTTTTTTAAGCGACGCGGCCATATCGCGGCTTGATCCGCCGGCCAAATCCGTTCTCCCGAATCCGTCTTCAAAAAGCGTATCCCCCATTATCGCAAATCCGTCGCCGAACAAACAAATCCCTTCCGGCGCGTGACCCGGAGTTTTTACAACCCGAATTCGCGATTCCCCCACATCCAGAATATCGCCTTCTTTCAAATTCGCCTTGGCTTTGACGCCGAATCTGTTTTCCAATTCGGCGTTCGCGCCGATATGATCAAAGTGGTTGTGGGTGTTGACGATGGATTTCACCGCCGCGCCGGTTTTGGCGATTTCGCCGATTATCTTCTCCGCCTCATCCCCCGGATCAACAACCATCGCCTCCCCGCTATCAATCAAAAGATAACAGTTTGTCTGCAACGCCCCGACCACAATCCGCTTAATTTCCATGAAATCAAGCAATTTTCAATTATCAATTTACAATTTCCAATGAATCTTCAATGTTTCAATGGTCAAAATAAAAATTCGGCATTCGTTTGAAAATTGTTTAATTGATAATTCAATGTCCGCCGGAGGCGGATCCGTCCTTTGGCGGGAAAATTGAAAATTAGAAATTGAAAATTGAATTTACATTCCAAACCCTCCCATCGACTGCATCTTTTTCGCCACCACCATCTGCACTTTTTTCATTGTATCGTTGAAGCAATCCTTAACCGCTTTTTCCTGGTCGGGAATGGAAAGCGAATCGTTCAAAACCACATCTTCAACCTCCAATTTGCCGTTCATAAAAATCTTAACCCCGTTTTTCTCCCCCTCGATCTTCTCGTTTTTCAGCGCGCTTTGTATCTCCTGCAGCTTCTTGATTTGCTGTAATTTTTCAAACATAATTTTTTATTAGTTATTATTATTTTATATTGCCATTATAAACAACATTATTATAAATACAAATTCATTACAACAATATCCAACAATTCGCCTCTATGCCGAAAATATTTTGGCAGAACCGCAACCTTTTTAAAACCCATTTTTCGATACAGACGAATAGCCGGCTCATTTTTGGCGATCACATCGAGAGTTATCATTTTAATACTCGGGTCAAGGCCGTTTTTTGCCATCTCAAAAATTTCGGCAATCAAAAAAGTTCCCAGCCCGATTCCCCGCCACTCTCGGGCGATCGATATGCCAAACAAACCGATATGCCCTTGCTTGCCGTTCATCCGATCGATACTCGAAACGCCGATAATTTTCTTTTCCGTTTCAGCCACCAAAAAAACATTATTTTTCTTTTTTATTTTTTCGATCTGGCTTTTAAGAAATACCGTTTCATCCCTTAGGCTGTATTTTTTGTTCACGCTCAAATAAACATCTTCTTCGATAAGATCGTTTATGTAATCGGCAAATTTTTTGGCGTCTTTCAAATCCTTCGGCGCCAATCTCCTGATTGTGATTTCTTTCCCGTCCAAAATTATCTTTTCCATGATTATCCGTTTTAACACGCGATATTTTGACTTTATCGCAAAATCATATAATTTCAAGGTATGGAAAACTCAATGGCAAAAATCATCGCCGAAAAGCTTGTCGAAGCCGATCCGCAAACCAAAACGCAACTGGAAGCGTTAAAGCGCGAGATTGCCAAGGAATTAAAAATTCCCTGCCCAAACAACATTTGGCTCCTATCCGCGCTTTCAGAGGGTCTAACCCTCTGTATCAGAGGGTTAGACCATCTGAAAATCAACCGCTTGAGAAATTTGTTGCGGGTGAGGCCGGTGCGATCGCTTTCGGGGATTGTTAATGTTTCGGTTTTGACAAAACCCTATCCTTGCCCGGGCAGCTGCCTTTACTGCCCCAACGAGCCGGGTTTTCCCAAAAGCTATCTTTCCGGAGAGCCGGCGGCCGAGCGCGCCAAACTTTTAAAGTTCAATCCCCATACCCAAGTGAAAAAACGGCTGGAAAATCTGGCGGCCGAAGGACACAGCATAGATAAAATCGAATTGCGGGTCATTGGCGGCACCTGGAGCTTTTATCCCAAAAACTATCAAGATAAATTCGTCGCCTCTTGTTTTGCCGCCTGCAATGCTTTGAGCATTGCGAAAAATCCGCAATGCTCAAAGCATTGCGAAAGAACAAAATCATTGGAACGCGAGCAAAAGAAAAACGAAACCGCCAAATGCCGGATCGTGGGAATTTCGGTGGAAACCCGGCCGGATTATATCAACGAGAAAGAAATCATTCAATTAAGAAAACTGGGGGTAACGCGCGTGGAACTGGGCATCCAAAGCATCTATGACGATGTGCTGGAACTCAACAATCGCGGCCATAAAATCGACGCGGCCGTCCGGGCGACAAAATTATTAAAAAACGCCGGCTTTAAAATTTCCTACCAAATAATGCTCAATCTCTATGGCTCGTCGCCGGCGCGCGATCTGGCAATGGCAAAAGAATTATTCGCCAACCCGGATTTCTGCCCCGACCTGCTGAAAATTTATCCGTGCGCCGTCCTGCCGGAAGCGCCGCTTTATGAAATTTATCAACAAGGAAAATACCGGCCGTATTCCGACAAAAAATTGATTGATGTGGTCAAAGAAATCAAAAAGATCACGCCGCCGTGGGTGCGTATTGAACGAATCATCCGCGACATCCCCTCTCCGCGCATCACCGCCGGCGCCAAAGGCATTTCCAATCTCCGCCAGATCATCGCCGCCGATATGGAAAAAGAAAAATGGCGATGCCGGTGCATCCGGTGCCGCGAGATTAAAGGAGAATATGACCCAAAAGAAAAAATTGCATTGGTTCGGCGCGATTATCAGGCGTCAAACGGCACGGAAATTTTTTTAAGTTTTGAGAATGAATCAAAAACAAAATTATTCAGCTTGTTGCGGTTAAGAATAACCAACGATGGTTCAAATCTAATCACGGGCAACACGGGCGAAAACATGGTTTCGCCCCTACGAATCGAAAACGATACAATGCGGGCGAATAATCATTCGCCCCTACAAAATACGGTGGCAATCGTAAGGGAAATTCACACCTATGGCCTGCAAACCGCGATTGACCAAAAATCAATTTCCGCCCAACACACCGGCTTGGGGAAAAAATTGATCAAAGAGGCGGAAAAAATCGTGCGCGAAGAATCCGGCGCAAAAAAAATTGCCGCCATTTCCGGCATCGGCGCCCGCGCCTACTGGCGCAAAAACGGGTATAAATTAAAAAATACTTATATGACAAAAAAAATGCGCGAACGAATTCGCGCCTGCTAGCGGCCGCCCCCCCCGGCGACGCCGCCTTTCAATTTTATTCTCCCAATGCTTTCGCCCAAGCCTTTCACGCTTGGGCCGTATGAGCAGATCCTGCCCATACCTTCTTAAATCGCTTTTTTCTTCCGGCGACATGCCGGAAATTATTATCATCGCATCACCTGATTTAATGATGCGTATTCTTTGATTTTTGTCAAGGTTTGCGGGCGCGCCAGCGGTGTTCAAGACGGCGGGTTTGCGGTTCGTCAAAACCGAAATGATGAGCGATTTCGTGCCAGACCACAAGCCTGACCAATTCCTTGATTTCTTCCGGCGCGCGCGCTTCTTCCTCGATCAATGATTTGAAAATCGTGATCTTGTCCGGCAGGCGGATGGCATCGCTTTTCCCCCATTGATTTTCCGGAATGCCTTCGTACAGCCCAAGCAAATTGCGTTTCGCCGGCCCGTCTTCGACAACAATCGCGATATTTTCCATCGCGTCCTTGATATTATCCGGCAGGCTTTCCACCGCCCGCGCCACCAACTTTTCAAATTCATTTATATCCATTTTTTAAATTCTTAAAATCGCTCTCCAATATTTTCTTGAACTTAACAAACCTGATGCCCGCGGCCGGATGGTAGCTGATGAAAAATTCACGATCCCCGTTTTCACGCCACTTTCCCCGCCAATCGGAAAATTTATCTTTGGGGAAAAATTTTTTGAAAGCCATATCGCCCAGCAAAATTATTTTTTTGGCGCCGGCCGAATCCATCTGGCGGGTTAAATAACCGTCGCACGCGGCAATTTCATCGGGCTTGGGTTTACGGTTGATCGGCGGCGTGGGCAAACATTTTACGATCGAAGTAATAAAAGTATCGCGCTCGCGATTGATTCCGGCCAAAGACAGCAATTCGGCTAACAGTTTGCCCGCCCGGCCGATAAACGGCCGGCCGGTTTTATTTTCGTTGGCGCCGGGCCCTTGGCCAATCACAAAATAAGCCGCGCCAACCGCGCCTTCGCCGGGCACGGTTTTTTCGCGGGTTTCGGCCAAGCGGCATTTCCGGCAAACCGCTATTTCGCAACTGATTTGCTCCAATTCGTTTTCCCTTTCCGATTTTTCCCGTTCGCAAGGGATAGCTTCTGATTGTTTAGACATTTTTGATAAATAAATCTACTCGGCGTGCGATATGCCAATTTCCCTTTTTGCGCGTTGTTGGAAGAATAATTTTTCATTTGAATTGGCCGGTTGAATGAACAAGGGTTAGACCCTTGTTCATTTTTTTAACAATTTGGAAACTTCACGCAATAAATCTTTGACTCTGTCCCTTTTTTCCCAAGTAAATTCCGGCTCTTCGCGGCCGAAATGGCCGTAATTGGAAGTTTTGCGATAGATCGGCCGCAATAATTTCAACTGGCGGATTATCCCACCGGGCGAAAGATCGAAAATTTTATTCACCGCTTTTTCGATTGATTCTTCATTAACCGTTGCCGTGCCGAAAGTTTCAACGCTGGCTTCGATCGGTTTGGTATCGCCGATGATATACGCCAAGCGCACAAAACATTCGCCCGCCAGCCCGGCCGCCACAATATTCTTGGCGATATAACGCGCCATATACGCGCCGGACCGATCGATTTTGGTGGGATCTTTGCCGGAGAAACTGCTGCCTCCCGACGGCACGGTGTTGCCATAAGTATCGATTATTATCTTGCGACCCGTCGCCCCGGTATCCGCAGACGGCCCGCCAATGACAAAACTGCCGGTATGATTAACGAATATTTTTGTATTTTCATCAATAAATTTACCGCAAACCGGTTTTATCGCTTTTTCAATAATATCGCGCTTAAGACGCGCCAAAGAAATTTTTGGATCATGCTGGCAGGAAACCACCACATTCTCGAGACGGCAAGCGGCATTATTTTTATACTCAAGCGTTAACTGGCATTTGGCATCGGGCCGCAAATGGAGAACTATCTTTTTCTTGCGAACCTCGGCCAAGCGCATGGCCATTTTTTGCGCCAGCGTCTGGCCCAAAGGCATCAATTCCAAAGTTTCCCCGGTGGCATAACCGGTGGAAATTCCCTGGTCACCGGCACCCTGCTTTTTGCTGCCGGCACGACGCACCAAACTGGAAACTTCGGCCGACTGGCGGTTGACGGTGTTAAAAATCGCCGCGGATTTGCAATAGAAACCGTATTCCTCTTTATCGTAGCCGATCTCGCGGATAATCTTGCGCACGAAATTATTGTAATCAACCCAAGCGAAGCTATTGATCTCGCCGCCGATAACCGCGTAATTATTGCCCACCATCACTTCACAGGAACAGCGGCCGTATTTGTCCTGGCGGATCACTTCGTCCAAAACCGCGTCGGCGATCTGGTCGGCGATTTTGTCGGGATGCCCTTCGGTTACGGCCTCGGAAGTGATAAAAAAACGGCGCATCTTTTTAATTCAAAGTGTAAAAATCAAAATAAAAAATGACAATGAAAAAATTATAAAATTATTTTGAATTACGAAATAGCGAATTTTGAAATCAATTTTTTTGCGTAATCGCGGAAATTTGATTTCAAAATTCGCGCGGTTACTGCCGCGTTTGGGGAAATTTGACTTCAGCTTTTGGGAAGTCAATTTTCACCAAACGCTAGTTTCGCAATTCAAAGAAATTATGCAATCGTAAAATTTTGACATTTTGCACTGTCATTTTTCATCGGGTAAGTAATTGTCTCCAGCCTCTCCTTAGCCTTGTCAATCTCTCCTTGGTTCATTTTACTCTGTTTAATGCCTTTTTCAATCGCGGACAAAGTGCGGTCATAGGTCGCGCGGTCAACCGGAAACGGCGTGCCATCCTTGCCGCCCACGGCAAATGTATATCTGGCCGGGTCTTCATAGGACGGCTTGGCGCCGTAAACAATTTCGGCCACCAGCGACAGCGCCCGGATGGTTTTCGGACCGATACCTTCGCCGGACAGCAAAGCGGCAAAGTTATCCGGCGCGGAAAAATGCGCTTTTTCGATTGTCTTTTTCAACCGTTTTATATCAAACTTTTCCGCGACGACCGGATGCCAGTGGAACTCCACATCATTCAGCTCCATATCGGTAAATCCGGGCAACCGGCCTTGGCTTCCCAAACTTTTACCGACGGGACTGGAAACCGCCGGCATATTTTTTGAAACTTTTCGCGCCGCGCTTTGAAAGTTTTTCAAAAACGCCGCCGGTTCAAGTTTCACCATATCCGAAGAAATTTCTTTGTTTTGTTTGCTCTCTTTTGCCGTTAAATTCAAGGGAGCCAACCGCGCGTCGCTGGCGATTCCCGAATGCGGCTCCTCGGTAAAGTCATCAACGCCATCGGACAGCCAGTGATACCGCCGCGCTTTCTGAACATCCGCATTCATCCCCTGCTGGATCACGGCCCACTTGCCGGAATTCGTGAACAGCAAATTGTGCGCGTAAATTGAAAATCCGTCTTGAATCAAACTTGAATCAACTTTGGCCGCCATTTTGCTGGCATTCACCAGCCCGTTGGTTTTGCTTTCTTCCCAACCAAGGTATTGCCCCCATTTTTGAGTTTCTTCGGGAGTTTTGCGCGACACGCGCTTGCCGCCGCAAATGTAAAATCCCAGATCGGTTTCAATGCCCCGCACCGCCTCTTTTAGCGCGCCCATCGTGGTTACGGTCAACCCCGAAGAATTCCAATCAAACCCCATCACGCACCCCAGCGACTGAAACCACACCGGATCCGACAGCCGCTTTAATAATTCCTCGGGCCCGAATTCTTCCACGATGGCAATCGAAATACCCCGCCCGAGGCGGGTCATTCGCTCAAACAGCCAGCGCGGGCATCGCCCCCAATCCAACGGCACTGTAGCTACTCCGGTGCGCATGAATCCACTTTAACCAAAAACCGGCGATTACGCCAGTTTTTTGTTAAAGCAATTTTCATTTTTCAAAATAAATGTCAAAACAAAAACGCAATTATTTTATGAATACCATACTATACATAAATTTTATCGCTAACAAAGCAAAAGAAAAACACTCAAAGGTATGTTTAAAATATTTTCGCCCGAATCAGCATCTCCGTTGCAAACCATTATCCCGAAACTTTTATCAGAACCGTATTCTTCCAAAAAATAGCTTATATGACTGTTGTCTTTTCCAAATGCCGCGCCGCTTTTTATTTCCACGGGAATCAATGTCTTGCCGATTCTTAAAATAAAATCAACTTCCCGCTTGCCGTCGGGAGTTCTGAAATAGCAAATATCGGCAATGCCGGCAAACCTTCGCAGAACATTGAACGCCAGCGTCTCGGCCAAACGGCCCTTATTTTCGCCTTTTAAATCCGCCGGCATTTTCGTGATCGCCTCGTATAAAACCGTATCCGCGGCATACAGCTTGGCGTGGGTGCTCCGCAAGCGCACCGGCTTGTTGGCAAATCGCTCCACTTTTCTGATCAATTCCGTCTGCAGAAGCAACGGCAAGGCTTCGGAAAGCGTGGTGCGCGTGGTTTTAATTTTTCCGGCAAGCTCTTCCAGATTGTATTCTTCCCCGGTACGGGCAAACACATAGCGCAAAAATTGATGAAAAATTTCCGGCCGCCGGATTTCCCGGACAAGCCTCAAATCTTCAAGCGTCACTCTTTGCACAAACTGAAGATCGATAAATTGCACTCTTTCGACGAAATCGCTCATCCCCCACAGTTGCGGAAAACCGCCATCCTTGGCATAATCGCCAACCAATTCATTCAGCCTTGCCGTTTTCTTCTCGCCCAACCTGCCAGCGATAAATGAAACCAACCCGGCCACGCCGCCTTTATCGGAAATATCAATCTGCAAATCAATAAGTTCCCGCGCGATATCGGCATATTCTCGATGATGAAACCGCAACCATTCCCTGAATGAAAACGGCGGCAAAGAAATATCCATCAAGCGGCCCAATAAGCTTTCAAGCGATTTGCGAAAAATCGTATGCGATGCCGAACCGGAAATAATAAAGCGTATTTGGTACTTTAAATCCACATAACGCTTGATATATAATTCCCAATGCGGCAATCTTTGCACTTCATCCAAAAAACAATATACGGGTTCTTTGATTTCAGATAATTTTTTTCCAAGCTTGATTTCCCAAAATTGCATTATCTGCTCGAAAGCTTCTCCCTGATTTTCCTGCGGCAATTGCTGAATAAAAGGATCGTCAAGAGAAAAGAAAAATATTTTTTCGGGAGATTCTCTTTTTTTGCGAAGCAGATATTCCACAAGCTGGCGCATAATCGTGGTCTTGCCGACGCGCCGCGGTCCGTTTATAAGCAACGCAAGCCCGTGTTTTGCTTCAATATGGTTGACCGCCGAAGAAAATACATCCCGCTTGAATTCGGGATTTTTCAATGCAAAACCCAAGCCGTTCCACCAAGGGTTATAAACGGCGATAGTTCTTTCCGATATGGTTTTATCCAATAAAACGCTATTTTTTGCCTTATTTTTGACCATATTATTTTATGTATAGTATACTATACATAAAATTTAAATACAAATCGCGCTCTATTTGTTGGCCAGGGGGAAGAAGACAAAGAAACGGGAGCCCATTCTTTCAATGCTTTCCAGCATAATGTCGCCGCCCATTTTGCGCGCCATTTCCCGCGACATCCACAAACCCAAACCGGTGCCGGGAATTCCGGAATTATCCTCGGTTTTCACGCGGTAGAACTGTTCGAACAAACGCTTCTGGCCTTCGGCGGAAATCCCGAAACCCGTGTCCTGCACCGTGACCACGCAGCGTTTCTTGGCCCGCTCGGTTTTCACGGAAACTATCACTTTGCCCGCGGGCGTGTATTTAACCGAATTTTCAACCAGATTGACAATTATCCGTTTAAAACAAACCGGATTGACATTGATCATAATCACCGGATTGGCCGGTTGGGTATCGCCCAGCATAGCAACCGGATTTTCGCTTTCAAATGTCAGCGCCAAGCCCTTATCTTCGGCTTTTTGTTTTATCCCGTCAACAATTTCCTTAACAACTTCCGCGACAACAATTTTTTCGGGCTTGAAATCGGTTCTCCCCTGCTGAAGATGCGAAACCTCGAGAATATCGGCCATCAGGTCGTTTAAATTTTTGATTGATATGGAAACGCGCTCGATATATTGTTTTTGATCGTCGGTGATTACCGCCGCCAATTCATCTTTCAATGCCTCGATATAAGCCATAATGACTGTAACCGGACTGCGAAGCTCATGGGTGGCCATACGGATAAAATTATCCTTGGCGACAATCTGTTCTTGCGACTCTTTGGCCAAAACAACATACCTAAACAACCGCGTGTGCTGAAAAACCAGAAATAAGCTGATCAAAACAATCACCGCCAGCAACAAATAGGATTGCCAGACCGCGATATTGATCGAATTATCAACGCTTTCAAACGATGTGTCGATGGAAATCAGCGCGTAAACTTCCTGCGCGTTCTCGTCAATAAAGGGCTGAATAATTCTCCAGCTCCTTTTATTGTTTTCTTTTATCCACCCGTGGATTTCGGTGCCGTTCGACCACGAATAAGCCACCAAACCTTCGCCGTTCAGCGAAATATCGGTGCTCACCACTTTTCCGACATTGCCGTTATTCTGCGCCGCGATCACTTTATAGTCTTTACCCTCGCGGATAATCACTCTTAAATTTTCGAATCCTTTGTTTTCTTCCGCGAAATTGCCAATCGTTTCCTGCAACGCCGCGACATTTTGCGCGCCTTTCGCGGGAAAATCCGGCAAAAGCAAGGAAGCGGCTCTGTCTTTTAACGCCGCCGCTTGCGTCTGGATATTGTTTTCGAGGACCGACTGAAACGATTGAATGGTAAAAAAAGTGTAGACATACAACGCGAACGGCAATAAAACGATCAAGGACAAAGAATACAAAATCGCCGGATTTTGTTTAATGAAGTAAAGCGCGTTTTTAATAAATTCTTTCATTTTATTCCGCCTTATCCGGCGATTTGGATTTTGTTTGTTTTTTTACCGCCAAACCGATAATCGCCAGCGCCGCCGCGAAAACCAAAAAGGCAATCAGCGCCGCCGCAATACCGAAATTGTTTTTTAATTTTTCCGTGGAAGAAGAAAGCGAAGCTTCCTGCCCAATCATAACCTTGTCGCCGATTTTCATAAACACCAAAATTTCGGATCGGGCTTCGATTTCGCCCGCGCTGTTGGTAATGGCCGCGTAAACTTCATGCTGGCCGTCATCCAAAGGTTTGTCCAGAATATAGTTCCAGCGCCCTTGCTCGTCGGTTTTAACCACCACGATCACCGGCGAAGAAAATATAAACAATGTAACATAGGAATTAGGCAAGCCCCAGCCTTTGAAACGAATGCCGGTTTTGCCGCCGGAAAGCGTTACCGTGCTTACCGGA
>LQYC01000019.1_pt1 | contig 27641 bp, 27 predicted proteins | sample 661771 | NCBI WGS metagenome assembly LQYC01 (sample SAMN03483023, study PRJNA281117) | bioreactor metagenome | isolation source: benzene-degrading methanogenic enrichment culture from a contaminated... | place: USA: oil refinery in Oklahoma | collected 2011-05
AAATTAAAGTGATCCTCTATAACCTCTCAAGAATGATGTTAACAATTTCAGTTCTTATTCGTATTGAGGAATTCTACAGAGCCGAAAAATGGAAAATGCGGGGGATCTTAAAAAAACACCAATGATTCCTGAGTTGCCCTTTTTTAATGCCGTGGGTATACTTGTCTAACTCACCACAATGGATGACACCCCGCAGTCGGTCTGGCCTGCCAGGTCCTTGACACAGACACCCAAGGGGTACGTCCCCACTCTGGACGGGGCTTTCCCGGTCAGGAAACCGTTGACATCGATTATCATGCCCATGGGCGGGGCACTTCCCGCGGCCAGCGAACTGGAAGTGAACGTGTAGGGAGGGGTCCCGCCGGTGGCAGTCGCAATCTGCGTTGAGCAGGGCTCATCCGGGCAACACTCGCCTGATAAGGGGATGAGGGTGACCCTGCTGCCGGATGCATAGTTTGTTGTTGTTGTCGGTGTCCCCCTTTGGAACACGCAGGACTGAGTCTCCGGGTCATAGACCGAGCCGGGATAATTCGCCGTGCAGTAGTCCTGATAATTTGTGAAGGTAGTCGTTGTCCGGATCTTACTGAACTCTGCGGTGACGGTCTTGTCCTTTGTCATACTGACCGTGCAGTCCCCCGAACCGGAGCATGACCCGAACCACCCGACGAACCGGACGCCACCGCTTGGGAATGCAGATACGACAACCGAGGTACCATAAGGGAATTTCAGGATGCACTGTGCCCCTCCCGAAGTGGGTGAACAGGACTGCTCACGAGCCTCCGGGTTCCAGCCAATCGTTGTCCCTTCCATATCCTCTGCAGACAAGCCACCTCCCATGATGATTGTCAGGCGGGTGTCCGGCCCGGAAGGCTTTGTTGTGGCAGGTATGGTTGTCGTGGGAGGTATGATTGTCGTTGCGGGTATGGTTGTCGAGGTCACAGGAACCGGTTGAGAAGTTTGTGTTGTGGAAGTTGTTGCGATTGTGGGCGGGTTTTTATATAATTCCGGGGGATATGAGAACGTGATAGAGGACTGATCATAGCTGGGCCTGAAAACGAAATCAAAGGTTTTTGTTGTATATTTGCCCGTTCTTCCCGGGAGATCAGCCCAGTTGGTGCAGGTTGTGTACCCGTATTTGTCAAAACAGCGCCCGTTGCATTGCAGGTGGCAAGGATCCAGTATGAAATTATACCCGTGAGCTTCGCAGTAATCGTAACACGAATCATGTTCCTGGCAGCCCGTATCGGTAGGACATTCAATGACCCCGTAGTACCAGCATGTTCCGGTCTTGTCACGGTTCTCGATAGCGATCTCATGCAGCTCTTTGCATCGTCCGGTCGGACAATCGGGACCACAGGCTCCCCGGCACAACGCGCCCGAGGTGAACCCCGCGTCACGCATCCGGGGTGCCTCCTTCGTTCCGACCGTCATTCCGATGGGACAGCCCTTGTCATCATAGTAACCCTTGGTGAAGGTAGTATCCGGAACGATGTCCGGCAGTATGAATGGGGGGGTGATAAGGTCAACATGGACAGTTCCCCCGGTCTGGGCCACATTCCAGTCGGTAAAAAATGTATTGTTTGTTTCTGCCGCCCGTACCCCGGGAACGAAAACCGTCACGCAGGCTGTTAAGAAGACAAGGATTGTGAGGGTGCACACGACTGCTCCGGATACCTGTAGGGTAATCTTATCCATCACCTGTCACCCCTTTTTTACAAATATTATGGAAAAATCATCAGTGTGCAGGGCATCTGCAATCGGGTCGTAGGAGAGAAGCGGGCTTTTTGTTCCTTTTGCGGAATAGAGCTGGTACCGGTTTTCTGCCACTCTCTCCCACCGGCCAATCGCATAGTATCCAGTATCGGGATATCGGAGAGTTGCCATACCATTCGTATCAAACTGCATCTGCAGGCCTGTTGACTCCACGGTCCATGTGCCCACTATGGGGTCACTGGTGCTCAATATCCCAAACGCAAGGAGTGCGACTACAATGATGACAATGAGAACGAGTATTCCTGCAATTACAATCCATCTTTTTTTTGACCGTGCCGTATTTACCGTGACCGGTGTCGCAGGATTCCCGATCGGATTGACGACTTGGATGGGAAGAACAGGCCCGGGACTTTGTCTCTCTTCCACCATGATAACACCTTCCCATATTTGCATTAAAATCTTTGCTCTGGAGAAAAGGTCAATGATGAGAAATTGTAAAAACCTGAGAAGGTTACGGGCAATCATTTTATTGGCGATTTCCATCATCTGAAGAAGAGATCGTCTTGCCATTGGATCGCTACCGGACTTTCTTTTCAATACAGAGAATCGGTTTTCAATGAGTTGCTATCTTTTTATATTTTTCATCATCGGACCGGCGAGCCATTTCCTGATGATATTTCCGCAGATGGTCTCATTATTCCAGGAACGTTTCGGAAGGATGGACTCTGCTTGAAGATTTTCACGGGTAAACGATGGATTTCACCAGAATCATTAGGATTTCAAGAGTACAAATTTTTTAAAAAGAGATCCCAAGGGCTCACAGTGCAGGAGGCAGGCCGGCGAGCGACCGTATCCATCCCTGCGTCCCGGGCGGTGTCCCCGTCGTATTGACCTCCCATAGTTTTGTCCGGCTCAGGAGGTCGGCAATGAACCGGTCCCGTATCGAGGTCTTGCGGGAATTTTTGACAAGGAGATGCGGGTTGAAGTAACTGTTTGCTGCAAACAGTTCCCGCCCGGCACCCGGATCCAAGGATCGGAGCACCTCCGGATCGGACGGGTCGCGTTTCAGGACAACAACGGTCTTGACTGTAGTAAGCGGGAACAGCCTGCCTTTTCCCACGACCCAGCGGATATCCGCGACAGCCCGGCCCTCGGCGTCGTACTCTTCAGATTTGACGAGCCCGTCGAAGTCCTTCCAGATGGTGGCAAGGTCCTGCCGGATGTAAAAATTCTTCTCAGAGCCATAAGCAAGGATGTCAGGCCCGTAGACCCGGGAGAAGAACCAGTCGTCGGCAACAATCCGGGTCCTTGGGTCGGAGAGGAGCCCGTAGGTCTGGGTGGTCTTGCCGGCCCCGGACTGCCCCACGATGCAGAGCCCGCAACCCCCGACATCGATACAGGCGCCATGGACCGAGTAGATGTTATGCTCGTCCTCCAGGATATCGCCGGCACAAGCGAGTGCAAGGGATTTGATCCAGCCGTAGTAATGGATATTCAGGAGGAACGCCGTCTTCGAGTACGGGTCATAATACACGGTGTCGGCAGGGCAGGCAGGATCCGCCAGTACAAACAGCCGGCCATGGGAGCGGACGTTCTGCGACATCGAGTAGAAGTTCTCCTGCCATGTGTCACGGATCTCCGGGTTATCGGAGAGGAGCTTGATGCAGCACCCGTAGATCTCGGATTTTACCTCATACCTGACCTTCGGGAGGAGCCGTGCCGCTAAGTCCTCCTTTTCTTCCAGGGTGATCAGGGTGATGGTATAGGCCATGCGCCATCACCGGGCCGGGTAAATCAGCGGGACCGTCATACCTTGTTCCCTTCAGGCATCCCGGTGAAATCCCCGTACCGCAAACCAGATGCCCAGCATTATCAGGAATCCCGCGGTCAGGAGCGGCCAGAGATCTGCCGGTGCCCAGATGACACCGACACCGATGAGTATCAGGAAGATGCCAACAAGAAGCATCGTTATGTTCATCCTTTTGAGTCCCGGGTCTGCAGTTTCCGGAGTTTTTGTCATGGCGGGCACCAGTGCCGTTGCAAGGAATCCCAGCCCGAGGCCGATCAGCACGCCGGATCCGGAAAAGCCGGTCAGAAGTCCGACGCCGAGTCCGATGAGGACCCCGGCCGGTATGAACCCGTACCTGCTGTGTCTCTGTTTTCGTTCAGTCCGCTCTTCGTCTTTCATATGAAAAAGTATTTTTACGCCATATCCTGATAAAGCCGGCAGTAAACACCGGTTCCTGCGCCGGGTTTAATTATTTCCGGGCCGATCCTTTTACTGATGAAAACAATGGCAATCGCCCTCATCCTCATCTGTATGGCAACAGTGGCATTTGCCGGGTGCACGGCAGGTCCGCCTGCTGCGGCACCGTTGCCTTCCCCCACTCCCGTCGTGACCGGAGTACCTGCAACACCCGCGGACGCGACAAGCTGCACCTCCGCCGGGGACTGCGTGCCGGCCCAGTGCTGCCATCCCGCGAGCTGCACAAACAAAGCGTCAGCCCCACCCTGCGAGAACAAGTTATGCACGATGAGCTGCGAAGGGCCGATTGACTGCGGCTCCGGCGCCTGCGGGTGCGTCAACGGCAGGTGCAGTGTTATCCCGGCACAGGCATCTGCAGGCCACACAGCGCAAAAGGTCTCCGTAAGGCTTGAAGCGTTCCCGCAGCGGTACTCCCCGATGATGTCCTCGACGCCCGGCATCGGGCTCACCCCGAATGTCACCGGCTTTATAGCGGCGAATACGGACTATGCAGGGAATGCCACGGACATTAAATGGAATGCCATAACCTACGAATGGAATGCCACTTACGGTAGTTTCCTCACATGGGATGCACCGGATTACAAGGTCCACCAGATCGGGAACCCGGTCGCAACAGATGGTAAGACAATCTACTGGACGTTTATGGAGAAGCCGGCATCTAATAAGGAACCGGTCGTCATCACGGTCACGGCACGCGACATGACCCGCAGGGGTGCGGTCCTTGGTACTTCTGCAGTCACACTTAGCTGGGACGGGGATTACGCGGTATACGTAACAGATATCCGGTAATTTTTTTTGAGCGAATTGTGACAGCCCTGATAAAAAATCCCCTGAGTTTGTGATCTAAAAAAAGCCTGAAATTTTATATCTATCTTTGGATAAACCGCCCTGCCTGTCCTGAACAAAGCAGACAAAAAGGATGAAAAGAGATCAGTAGTTCTGTGCCAGCAGCTCAAAATACGCCTGCGGGTGGTCGCAGACCGGGCATTTTGCCGGCGCGGATTTCCCGTCATGGACGTACCCGCAGTTCCGGCAGTACCATTTCGATGGGACATCTTTCTTGAAAACCTCGCCCTTCTGCATGTTGGCAAGCAGCGTTGCGTACCGCTTCTCGTGGTGCTCTTCGACCTTTGCAACCTGCCTGAACTGGTTGGCGATCTCTTTGAAGCCCTCTTCGTCCGCGGTCTTTGCAAATGACGGGTAGAGGGTGCCCCACTCCATTCTCTCGCCCGCGGCAGCCGCTTTTAAGTTTTCCTTTGTCGTCCCGATCATGCCCGCGGGGTATGCCGCAGAGATCTCAACCTCCCCTCCTTTGAGCAGCTTGAAGAAGAGTTTAGCGTGCTCCCGTTCCTCCTCTGCGGTCTGGGCAAAGATCGCACCGACCTGCTCGTAGCCTTCCTTCTTTGCAGCGCTTGCAAAGAAACTGTACCGGTTCCGGGCCTGCGACTCGCCGGCGAATGCAGCGAGCACGTTCTTTTCAGTTTTACTTCCTTTGAATTCCATTTCAGTCAGGACTCCATCTGATCGTTCTCATCCACGGGTATTATACCCTGCTGTCTGGACAATCATGCCGGTATTGCCCTCTGGCCGGTTTGTGGCACCCGGATTTCCCACATGTTCAATCCCTCATCCCCATCTTCCCATCAAGCCAGTCGAACTTTCCGGCAAATGACTGGGCGAACGCACCGAGCTGGCAGTGGGAGCCGGCACCGAACTCATCTGAGTAGACCATCAGTTCCTTATCGCATGTGAGATGGTCGTAGAGCGCCCTTGCCTGCACCTCGCCCGGGTCGAACTGGTCTTTTGTTCCGGCAGTTACGAGCGTGGGGCACCGGATGTTTTCCGCCCGCCCCACAAGCGAGAAGTCCATGTAATCCGCCCATAAGAGCGCGGGCGAGCTCTTGTTGAACGCGAACATCCCCTGCTCGTTGAGCCAGCGGGTAAAGGTGCTCTTCTCCATTGCCTCCCGGATCCCGTCGTTGAACTCTTTTGGATCTGACTTCAGCCATTCCTGCAGTTCCTTTTCCGTCATGTTCGCGAACGGCCCGCCACCTCTTTTCATGCCGGCAAGAAGGTTTTGCCCGACATCATATGTCCCGCCATCCGCTATCAGCGCTGTGATCCGGGGCTCGTAAGCAGCGCCCCGCGGGGCGAGGTAGCCTCCAAGCGAGATCCCCCAGAGCGCGATCCGGTCACGGTCAACGTCCGGCCGGCTCACGGCATAATCGACAACCGGCACAATCACGTTCTCCCAGTCTGCCCGGAACGGGAGGTGCTGCACCCGGATCACCCCGCCCTGCCCCGGCCCCTCGAATGTCAGGACATTATACCCGCGTTTGATGCCTTCCATCGCGTACGGGTGGAGTTCTTCCTGGCAGCCGTCAAATCCGGTCTGCACGATCAGGAGCGGCCGGGCTTTTCCGGAGTCGTCAGCCTTGTAGAAATAACCCGGCAACGTGGTGTTCCCGTAAGGGATGGTGACGATCTCGTACGGGACGGTGTCGAGTGAAATCGCATCGCGGAACGCGTCCCGGCTCTTCTCCCACGTTTCCACAATGCGGGGATCGGACGGGTTCCCGTGCAGGAAGAACTCGGCGGTGCGGTAATAGGTTGCGGTCCGGTAGTATGCTTCGCGTGCCGTGACATTGTGTCCTGCTGCAAGGCTCTTATCGCCGTCTGCCCGGAAATGGTCGGCAGTCTTCTTCCATTCAGCATACCAGCTCTCAAAGTCGCCCTCTTTTATCCGGGACGCGGTGGCGAGGCACTCCCCGGTATCGGCCTCGCCCGCATACGCAGCTGCCAGCGTCCGCTCCAGTTCAAACGCGAACTCGGGATCAGAGAAGACCAGGGGAGGACAGGAGCATGCAGCCTGCGGGGCTGGCTTGAGCGCCTGTGGTGCCGGCACGGAGGGGGCAGGAGTCATACAACCTGTCGTAGCGAACAGGAGGATGAGGGCACAAAAAAGAAAAAAAACTGCAGGAATTTTACGCAATGCCATAACTCATCAGCGGAATTTCGTGCAGGAACGGTGATAAGCGTTTGGATATCCTGCCGTTCCAGATGGGAAGCAAGCAACGGTTTTTCCCTGTCACAGGCAGAATACCTTGTATGACTGCGGAAGCGGATGCAGTAAAAACCGTCGCCGGGCTCATGGTGCTTGCGGCACGGACAGCACCGAAAGCGGTTGGGCAGGACTCGGTCGTCTGCCGGGTCGTGACAGGAAAAGAGCAGGAGAAACTGGCCGCACGGATCGAAGCGATGGGAAAGGCGCTTGGCATGGGCTTCTTCTTTGTAAACGCCGGTCAGGTGAGAAAGAGCGATGCTACGCTGCTTATCGGTGTCGAAGGCACAAAAGCGCTCGGTCTCAACTGCGGCGGGTGCGGGTTTTCCACGTGCGTCAACATGATCAAAGCGGGAGAGGGGGCGGCAAAGAGGAAGAAGTCCGTGTACAGCGGCCCCAACTGTGTCTTCAAGGTCTCGGATCTTGGCATCGCGGTCGGGTCTGCGGTCAAGACGGCATCGATCCACAACGTGGACAACCGGATCATGTTCACCGCGGGGGTCGCCGCCCTTGAGCTGGGCATGCTGAAAGGGTGCAGTGTCGCGTACGGCATCCCGTTGAAAGCTGCCGGCAAGAACCCCTACTTCGATGTGGTGATTAAGCACTGAGATGCGTGAGCATCGAGGTGCTTATGAACCACCGAAATGTGTTAACATTGAGGTGCCGATCAGGCACTGAAATACGTCAGTATTGATGTGTTGATCAAACACTGAGGTGCGTCAGCACCGATGTGGTGATTAAGCACTGAGATGCGTGAGCATCGAGGTGCCGGCCCTCAGGCAATAAATCCCCCATCATTACTTTTCCCGCGAAATCAGACGGTACTGGGACAGACGAGATTTTCATGAGAGTGAGAGGAGTCTTTTTTGTATGCCGGCTGGTAGTGCTCCCGAATTCCTTGTATTCATCTTCCTTGTTGTGAATGGTGTAGTCTTCTTCCTCTATGCTGCGGACAAGAGGAGGGCTGCAACCGCGAGGTGGAGGATTTCCGAATCCCTCCTGTTGTGCAGCGCTCTCATCGGGCCGTTCGGTGCATTCTTTGCGATGCGGCTCTTCCGGCACAAGACGCAGAAACTCCGGTTTTTCGTAGTCCCGCTCTTCTGCCTCCTCCAGATCCTTGCGATTCTCTGGTTTATTTCCGGATCTTCCTGAAAAGAGGGAGCCGGGTGGTGGATCCGCGGGCAGTTCCTGGCAAGGATCATCCGTGCAGCACAACCGAACCATCACCCTTAAGCGAACCGCCCCCCAATGTCAGGATCAGGAGTCAGAAAATGTTTGCCCATCATGCTGAGACCGGCTATACCGGATCGCTGCCCGGTATCACCCAGAAGACCCTCGTCTGGGGAAAGAACACGCTTATGGCCGAGTTCCGGTTGAAGAAAGGTGCGGTGCTTCCCCGGCACTCACATCCCCACGAACAGACCGGCTACCTTGTCCGCGGGCACATCACGCTCCGGATAGGAGATGACGAGGCAGACATCCGTCCGGGCGACAGCTGGAACATTCCCGGTAGTATCGAGCATGGGGCAACGATCCATGAAGACTCGGTGGCAATCGAGATCTTTTCCCCGGTCAGGAAAGAATACCTGCCATAACGCACGACCGAGAGTAACAATCCTAAAAAGATTCCGGCAGGACCGACCCCCGCCCAATCAGAATCCTGTGATTGTAAGTTTTATTAGTGAGAACGGTTTACTAAGTAAAAAGAAAACACTAATAGGTGCGATTATGCCTAGTAAAACAAAAATTTCCGATGGATATTCTACCGTCCTCCCGGCTGAGATCCGGAAGATGCTGGACCTGGCGCCGGGCGATATCCTCCAGTGGGACATCGAGGACGGGATCATTACCATACGGCCCCGGAAAAAAGTGACGCTTGCGGGAATCTGCGGCATGATCCAATCGGGCGGGGACGCAGTGCGGGAGAAACGGAACGCCCAGTCCGGTGAATGATGATCCTTGCCGACTCATCGTTCTTCATTGCTCTTGCCGACCGGAAGGATCAATGGCATGCAGGGGCAAAGAAACTCATGCCTGCCATTGCCGGCGAGACTCTCGTCATCTCGGACATGATCCTTGCAGAAGCGGTAACGATCATCGGCCGGCGCAGCGGGGGAAAAGCCGGGGAGCTCCTGTATCATTATTTTATCGACAATTGTGAGATCGTGTTCGCTGATGAGCAAATCCTGAAAAGGGGCATGGCGGTGTTCCTGCGCTATGACGGGACCCTGTCGGTCTCTGACGCGGTATACGTCGCCATCATGGAGATGAAAAAGATCAACCGGATCGTTTCGTTTGATTCGGATTTTGATAAAGTCGATGGGATCGTACGGATCAGCTAAAAAAATTCACGATGAACCAATACCCAATCCTCCAGATAACCAGCAGAACAATAATGGCGACGGGAAAAATCCAAAATAGAAAACGGGCCTGAAGGGATTTGAACCCTTGACCTGCGGATTAAGAGTCCGCCGCTATGCCGACTAAGCTACAGACCCACTTAGACCTAATAATGTGGTTGACAATCGCAAATAAAGGTGTCGAGTAACGTGTCGGGCAGCAAACAGACGGGGATCTCCTGCGTGAGAACGGGGGGCTTCATGTTTTGGCCCGTCATTTGTGTGCTCTCGTTTTTATCTCTTCTGCCGTCAAGAAAATAAAAAAAGGGTTTGTGTGCCTCTCCTGCATTCTTCTGCAATCCCTTAATATCATGGACGCTGACATCAGTGTAACATGCCTGACGCAGCGCCATTTGTGGCCCCGGGACAGGTCAAGTACCTCATATTCGGCTGCGGTACGACCGGCTACAATATCATCCTCGAACTGGTAAAAGAGAACGAGCACGTGGTCGTCGTGGACAAAGACGAGCAGCGGGTCCGCAACCTCCGCGACCAGAAGTACGACGCGTACCAGCGGGACATCAACGCGCCCGATATGCTCACCGGGCTGCCCGAACCCGAGATTGCATTTGTGATGACAAGCGATGCGGAGGCAAACCTTGCCGCGGTCACGGCGATCCGGAAGCGGTACCCGGCGGCACACGTGATCGCACGTTCTATCGATCCCGTGAGCGGCCAAAAGCTCACCGCTGCCGGCGCAGAGTTCGTGCTCTACCCGCAGGAAGTGGTCGCAAAAGCAGCGATCCACCAGATCAAGAAACAGCACGTGAGCCGGATCTCACAGAGGCTCTTTACACTCCTTGCCGGCTGGGAAGGCACGCTGGGCATTATCACCCACCAGAACCCCGATCCTGACGCAATCGCAAGCGCGATGGCGCTTGCCGCGATCGCAAAACACGCAAACCCCAGGTCCCTTACGACCCGGATCTTCTACGAGGGAAATATCGGGCACCAGGAGAACCGGACGTTCGTCAACCTGCTCGACATCAAGATGGAGCACCTCACTTTGGAGGCGCTTGCCAAGTGCAACTACCTCGCGCTCGTTGACACCCCGGCACCGGGGGCCAACAATGACGTCCCGCAGAGCACAAAAATCCATATTATCATCGACCATCACAAGGACGGAAAGCGCCCGGCAGGTTCAGGCACGTTCATCGATATCCGGCCGGGCCTCGGGGCGACGGCCAGCATCCTCACCCAGTACCTGCAGGAGCTTGACATCCCGGTCGACAAGCGCGTGGCTACCGCGCTCATGTACGGCATCCGGGCCGACACAAAGGACTTCAAGCGCAACACTACCCCGCAGGACTTGAACTATGCAGGCTTTCTGCTCCCGCTCACCGATGCAGACCTTCTGGACAAGATCATGTCGCCCTCGCTCTCGCAGGAGACAATTGACGTGCTTGGCAAGGCGATCCAGAACAGGCAGGTGATCAGCGGGTACCTCTTCTCCAATGTTGGCTACGTCATGAACCGGGACGCGCTCCCGCAGGCAGCAGACCTCCTGATCACGCTCGAGGGCGTGAACACGGCGCTCGTGTACGGCATCACCGATACCGCGATCGTCGTCTCCGCCCGCAACCGTGACATCCGGCTCCATGTCGGGAACGCGCTAGCCGAGGCGTTCGGCGACATCGGAGACGCGGGCGGGCACCCGAACATGGCAGCAGCCACACTCCCGCTCCACTACTTTGGCAGGGTGGAGCAGAAAGCCGAGCTCCTCAATATTACCATCGACCCAATCCTCCAGAAGTTCAAGACCCTCGTCGGGCTCGAGAACGAGGGAAAGTAGGATGAAGTATCCGGAGTGGGAACCTCGCTACCTCGAAATCCTCCAGTACTTCAGTTTCGACCGGGCACAAGACGAAGAGGCGGCCCGGCTCCTCGATACGCTTCTTACCCGCGACAACCTCCTGTCCCTTGCCTCGCTCACTGATGGCAGCGAAGTCACGGTCTGCGGAAATGCCCCGCGCCTCAAAGACGAACTAAAAAAGATCAGGGGGGTCGTCTTTGCCGCGGATGCAGCAGCCGAAGTCCTTCTCGATCATGGCATCCGTCCCGATGCAGTCTTCACCGATTTAGACGGGGCGACCGACCGTTTCATCGACATGAACCGTAGTGGGACGATCATCGTTGTCCATGCGCATGGCGACAACATGCCGCTCCTGCGCCACTGGGTGCCCCGGTTCCCCGGCCCGACTGTCGCCACCACGCAGGCCGCCCCACTCCCCCGCGTCCACAACTTCGGCGGGTTCACCGATGGCGACCGTGCGGTCTTTGCCGCCGATGAATTAGGCGCATCGGAAATCACGATCATCGGCTTTGACCTTGATGACAAAGGCGTCGACCCGGTGAAACGGGGCAAACTCTTCTGGGCGCGAAAACTGCTCAGGCTGATCGGGCATGAGTGCTGAAGCGTTCATCCTTGACGGGTACGTGGACGAGCCTGCCTGCCTTGGCGTGCCGCCATATATCTCACCATATATCCGCACTGTTGCCGGGGTGCTTATTACACATCACTATTCTGTCCGGTATCTCACCATCGACCAGCTCCGGAACGATCCCGCACGGATCAACCAGCTCAATGCAACGGAATGTCTTGTCATGATTGCCGGTGTTACGGTACCGGGCAAGTACCTCGGGGGAGCACCTGCAACGCTGACCGAGATACGGCAGATCGGCTCTGCGATACGGGCGGGAAAAAAACTGATCGGGGGGCCGATCGGGTTCGGGTACTCGCCGGAAGGGGGGCAGAAGGCGGTAAAGCAGGCAATTGGCGGGTTTGACAGCATGCTCGCCGGATCCGTTGCCGAGGCCCTTGATGAATACCTGTCCGGCAATGAACCGCACGGCGTCCTTGACTACTCCCGGTCGGATCCATGGAGTATTGCCGGAAGCGGGATCGTCACGCAGCACCCGAATTACCCGCACGTCATGTGTGAGCTGGAGACCGCACGGGGCTGCTCCCACGGGGCATATGGCGGCTGTTCGTTCTGCACCGAACCCTTCTACGGCAGCCCAAAGTACCGGGGCATACCCGGGATTGAAGGTGAAGTGAAGGCACTGTACGCCAGCGGCGCCCGGCACTTCCGGGTCGGCCGGCAGCCGGACATCCTTGCATACGGGGCAGGCAGCGGGGAGTATCCTGCGCCGGAACCTGAGAAGATCGAGGCGCTGTTCCACTCGATCCGTACAGCCGCCCCGGGCCTGAAAACGCTGCATATCGATAACACCAACCCGGCAACCATCGCACGCCACGAAGAGGCGGCCCGCGAGGCACTCAACGCCATCGTCCGGCACCATACCGCAGGCGATGTTGCCGCGTTCGGCATGGAGACTGCCGACCCTGCCGTGATTGCGGCAAACAACCTCAAGGCACAGCCGGATGAAGTGTTCCGGGCAATTGAGATTGTCAACGAAGCCGGGGGGATGCGTAAGGATGGCATCCCGGAACTTTTGCCCGGGCTCAACTTTGTCTGCGGGCTTGCGGGTGAAACAGAGAAGACCTACGAGCTCAACGAACAGTTCCTCGCCCGTGTCCTTGATGCCGGGCTGCTCGTGCGGCGGGTGAACATCCGGCAGCTGATGCCGTTTGAGGGGACGCGGGCGTATGAGAACAACACGCTGGGAAAATACGGCCGCCGGTTCATCGCGTTCAAGGAGAAGGCCCGGCAGCGGTTTGACATTCCAATGGTCCGAAAGGTATTCCCGGCGGGCACGGTAATCCGGGACGTGATCGTGGAAGTCAGCGGCGACCTCTCGTTTGCCCGACCTATGGGGTCGTACCCGATCCTTGTCGGGCTCCCGCTACGGCTCGCCCCGCTGACGATACTTGATGCCGTTGTCGTCGGCCACGGGATGCGGTCGATCACGGCCCTCCCCGTCCCCGTTGCGGTCAATACGCTGCCTCCATCCGCTCTCAAATGGGTACCGGGCCTGGGGAAAAAACAGGTTGTTTCCGTCCTTGCACACCGGCCGTTCAGGACTATGGAAGAGTTTTGGGCAATCGCCGGGAAAACACCGCTCGACCGCCTGATAACCTTATAGGATCAGATCTCTTTTAACTCGACGACTTTGAGGATGTCTGTCCGGGTAACAATGCCAACCACCCTGTCGCCCTCGACCACGGGCACACGCCCGATATCCTTTGCGGTCATGATCCGGAGCACATCGGTCACCGGAGTATCGGGAGTCACCGCGATTACGTCCCGGCTCATCACGTCGCGCACCTGCATCGCGTCCCGGTCGATGGGGGTCCTCCTCTGCACGTCAGCTACTGTCACCATGCCCACGAGGACATCGTGTTCGGTGACGGGGAAGCCGAGGTGCTTGGTCGCGTACATCATCTCGACCACTTTGGTGACCGGCAGGGTGGGCGCGACGGATGTCACCGGGCTGCTCATGATGCTCCCTGCCCGCACGTCTCCTAAAAGGACGCTGTATTTTACCGCAATGGTCTCCTGGCTCGCCCCGATATAGATGAAGAACGCGATGACAAGCAGGAGTGGGTTGAAAAAGACGATCGCGATGATGGCAAACAGGACCGCAAAACCTTTGCCCACATCTGCAGCGATCCGGGTGGCGCGATGAAGCGGCATCCGTTTTGCAAGCCATGCCCGCAGCACCCTGCCGCCGTCCATGGGAAATGCCGGCAGGAGGTTGAAGACAAAGAGGACAATGTTGAGTATTCCGAGGTAGCCAAAGACAAACATGATCAGGCCGGCGACTGCCGTGTCTGTTACAAACGCGGGGGTCGCATACACAATGCCGGTGCAGATAAGCCCGACAAGCAGGCTTGTGAGGGGGCCGACAAGCGCCATCGGCAGCTCCACACGCGGGTCGGGCAACCCCTCCTCCATCGACGCAACCCCGCCAAATATCAGCAGCGTGATGCTGTTGATCCGGATCCCGTTGCGCCGCGCGACGATGGAATGGGCAAGCTCGTGGACAAGCACCCCGGCAAAGAGCCCCAGCGAGATGATCGTCCCAAGGATGTAGGGCATAAGGCCGGCAGTGATCAGGGACGTATCAAAGGAGACGGGAGACGACAGTTCAAATGTTGTCGTGACAAACTCGATGGCATAGGTGATGTCGGTCCCGATGATCCATGCAAAGACCGGTATGATCAGGAAAAATGTGAAATGTACCTGTATCGGGATCCCGAAAATCCGCCCGATCCGAAACGAACCGTCCATATTGAAAGGATTATCTTTTTAACCATTATAGTATATACTTTCATCTGATAGCGATGCAGACCCAGATTACAGAACTTTTCGGGCTTCTGATCTACACTGACAAAGGGATGTTTGTCGGGGAGGTCGAAGATGTCCTTCTCGATGTGGACCAGAAAAAGATTGATGCGATTGTCGTCGGCAAGGTCAACGACCAGCTGGTCGACTTAAAGAACTTCAAAGGCCTGAAGATCCCGTACCGCATCATCTCCGCAATCGACGATATCGTGCTCATCCGCCACCTGCCCGGTGCATTCACCACAGCGGCGCCGCTGGAGTGAGCCTACCAGAAAGGCGGGCACAATACCCTGTCTCTTTTTTCCCTTCACCATAAGCACCCCTTGCCGTATGGAAAACCGCGAACTCTTTGCATCGATCACCACTGTCCCGCCGGTGATCGTGCGTCTTGACGGGCGGGCATTCCACAGGCTCGCCCACATGCTTGGCCTTTCAAAACCGTTTGACGCCCGGTTTTCCCACGCGATGGGCGCCGTCTGCCGGAGCCTCGTTGCCGACAGCGGGCTCTCGCCGGAGTTTGCGTATACGTTCTCCGATGAGATCAGCCTGTACCTCCCAAAACTCCCGTTCTCTGGGCGCGTGGAGAAGATCGATTCGGTTGCCGCATCGTTTGCAGCAAGTGCGCTCACCCTCGCGCTCGAATGCGCCGAACCTATCGCGTTTGACGCCCGCACTATTCCCGTGACGCCCGAATACGTGGTCGAGTACCTGGTGAACCGGCAGGACGAGGCATGGCGGAACCACTTGAACGGCTACTGCCAGCAGGCGCTGATCGCTGATGGCATGAAACCCCGGCAGGCAGCAGCACGGCTCAAAGGGATGCCTTCTAACGAACTCCACGACCTCATGCACGCACGGGGAGTCAACCTCGCAAAGACACCGGCATGGCAGCGCCGGGGCGTGCTTGTATATAAGAAAACAGCGGAGAAGGAAGGGTTCAACCCGCTGACAAAAGAGAAAGTAAAGGCAATACGGAGCAGTGTCATCATTGACGATGACCTGCCCCTGTTCACGTCGCCAGAGGGGCAGGCATTTTTAAGAAAAATTATTTCGACGGGGTAAATATCCCCTCTGAAAGGAACCTTGCGGTCTCATAGGCGATCCATATACATCAACAGAGCACTCCCTCAAGGTATTCCTTGAACACGAAAAGGACTTTTGTGTCTGCATTGAGCCGGTGGAGCACAGTGTCCCGCTCCTGCGGCGTATATACTGGGCTGAGGTCAAACCTGACGACCTTAGTTCTCATCAAAGAGACGTTACGTAAAATAAGATTGTCAAAGACGTCCGGTTCTTTCATCCGGTCGCTATACGATATGAAGACAGGAGCAACAAGGTCGATCCCCCGTGTTTTCACCGCGGGTTCAATGACACCAAACATCGGCGATGAGAAGCTCATGTTCCATTCTGAAACATTATCCTCTATCATTTTTCTGAAGGTTAGAAACCTCGATTCCGGCACTGTGATGTAATATCCGATGTAATGAGGTGGGGAAATCCGGATATCCAGAGAAACGATACGCGTGTAATTATTCACAATTGAGCGGATCTCATCATCCGGCGTCTTTTCATCGATGAGAAAACCATCTATCCACGCGCCAGTTTGATCGGCTTTGGCGTGCCATTCCTCGTTTGTCTGGCAAGGCCGTCCCTGATCCGCTATGGGTACCTCAGGCACTGGCAACGGGGGAGCCGGGAATGCTGTGTCATTGGCCGGAGATGTCAGGGATGTCCCGGTACAACCGGCTCCGAGAATTGTTGCAAAGAGCAGGAAGGCAACAACCGGAACTGCATAAAAAGAACAATCCGGATCGGTCATTTTTCCCTTCAACTCTATGGTACGATGTCCTTACTGACTGTTATATTCTCCTGGTAATTGAAAAAACAGATATCGTTACACATGCTCCGATGGCAGGTATCGCGGAGAGCGGTGCGGGCTGGGGTGGGGGAGCTGATGGTGATTGGAGCGGAACCGTTGCCGGTGCGGTGTCAGCTCGCATTTTCGAAGCGTTGGTTATCCGGTCGAACTCATCATTCACCATCGTTTCAGCCTGTTCCTTTCCCAATTGCTCTGTGAGGAACGCGATGTATCTCTGGTTTCCCGCGATGAACTGTTCGCGCGTGAGCGGGGCATCGAATTCGGATGTGTTGATCGGATACGCTCTGGATTCCACGACCGGGAGAGTAATCCCGTCAATAGTCACCGTGCCATTCTCATTCCGTACAGGTTCAAAACCGTTGATATTTGTTCCGTTCTCCGCTGCTGCTGTCGGGATCACTACCATCGCGGCCAGGAGCAGCGCGAGCAGAACATTCCCTTTTATTAACAATTTTCTGTCATCATCCATTGTTTCAAACCTCAATTGAATGACTTCATCCAGATAATAAGCCACATCCCGGTGAGAATAATCGATACCGCAAGGTAATTTTTCGTCCTCTGTGCTGCACAATATCCTGCAAGCCCGCAGATTGCCGAAAGAAATGCAATAAAAAGTATTGTGCCGGGAACAGGAATAAACACCATATTATCTGAACTGATCAGGAAAAACACGGTAATAAAGAATAGTGGAAACGGGAGTGCCCCGGCAAGTACTGCACCGATACGGTTCCTGGTATACCATCCGTAGATGACGGCAATTGCCGGGAAAATGGAAAACACAATGCAGAAGGCAACGAGCAGCAGGAACCAGGCGACAATATCTCCTGCGGTTCCCTGCGGAGGCATCTTGGTGAAGGTAAAATACCCGATTGCAAGAATTACCGCCTCAATCGTGATCGGCACAATCTGTTCCTTGATTCTGGTCAGCAGGGGCACATCCAAACAGCTCCTCCTTCTAATGCTCCCACTGATGGCACATGATCATATCGGCAGGTTTCTGCAATCAGGACTAAAATTCCAGCGATTATGATCTTTTTCATTGCCCTTCATTCCTTTCGGTCCATCCGGTTCATAATCATGTAAACAATGAGCAGAAGTACCGGGATAATAATCAAAATAGCAAGTTCAATCCAGAATGCCGTCCAACCCAGTTCGCTCCGCATGTTTCGCTGGCTGGAAAAAACAGGCAATATGAACACAAACGCAAAGAAAAGAATGGATATGACGCTCCATTGGATTCGTTTATTCCCGTTTTTCAATAATAAATATGCAAGCAACGCTGCAATAACCGCTTTTGAAAATAAATAGAGCCCTGCAGGCCACCCGTCCAGTTTAATCCCGAAGAACCAGTCCTCCCAGTTGATGATAAAAACAAATAGGGATTCTGCTGCGACAAGAGTGAGGAATAAAGCGCAATATACCCCCAGTAAGTCTGAAACGTGTTGTCTATCCATCGTCATTGTCTGCCTGTGAAGCGGATTGATCTGGAAATTGTCGTTAGTTGCCGGCGTGTGAGATACCAATCGTCATTTGGATGCCTTCGACATCCCAGTCTTTTTCAAGCTGCCATGTCACGCCAGCCGGAGCCGGCTCATCACTGGCACGGATTACGAGCGCTTTTGCCCGGACCTCGTCTGCGATCCCGTCATGCCATGTGACTCGGATCAGGTCGCAGACCCGGGTGTCGCCGACCATGACGTCCGCGGTGATGAAGTCCTCGACGGCAAGATCGAGCTGACGGCGCATCTCCTGGACCCGCCGGATCACCTCTCTGGCATAGCCTTCCGCCTCAAGGTCCGGGAAGAGCGCCACATCGACATACACGGTCGCGTCCTTCATGGGAGCGGAGAAGACATTTACCGGCAACTGTTCTTTAAACGTCACGTGCGCCGGTGTGATCTCAAACGTTTCGGACCCGGATTTGAGCGTTGCAGTGCCGAGAGTGTCGAGCGTTGCCTTCAGTGTTGTCCCGTCAGTGCTCTCGATTGCATCTCTGGCCTTTGTCGAATTCTTCCCGAATGCCGGGCCCAGAGCTTTCATCACCGGCTCGGCCTTCCAGCCAATCCTGTCCCACCGCCCGTCGATCATCGTGACCTTCCGGCTGTTTGTACGCTCGCGGCAGATGGCGTTTAAGCGGGTCATCGCATCCAGCACGCTGCCCGCAGAGGTCACGACCACGCACTCCGCCACCGGCCACCGGAGCTTCCGTTTGCCGGCCTGCCGGGCATTCGCCGCCGCGTCGTCAAATGACTGGGCATAGGCCATATCCGTTTCAAGTGCGCTGTCATAAAGCGCAGCATCACCGGCAAACCAGTCGAGCAGGTGTACGCTTTCAGGGTCATTTGCGCACCGCAGGTTCCCGTACATGGTCTCGGCGATGTGCGGGCAGAAGGGTGCGAGGATCCCGGTCAGCCGGCGCAGCACGAAGTAGATCGTCTCGTACGCGTGTCGCTTGCTTACGGACTCGCCCTCAAGCCACATCCGTTCCCGCACGAGCTGGACATACCAGCGGGAGAGGTCGTCGAGGATGAACGAAACGACCGCCCGGGTCGCCTTATGGAGGGTGCACTCCTTCATGGCAGCATCGACCTGTGCGGCGAGCGAACAGGCCTTCGAAACGATCCAGCGGTCCTCGTCTGCCATGAAGGGCAGGTTTGCGCTTACATAGGTGCCGTTCCACGCACCGTTCTCCGTTTCCGGTTCGAACCGGTCGAGGATCATGTACGGGAGCGGGAACCGGTACACGTTCCAGAGGATGTTTGCCGCACGGTTGATGGTCGAGACGCCCTCCCAGTTGAACTTGAGGTCGTCCCACGGTGCGGATGACGAGAGCACGTAGAGCCGGAGCACGTCCACCCCGACCTTTGCGATAACCTCTTCGGGCGTCACCACGTTCCCAAAGCTTTTTGACATCTTCTTGCCCTCGGCATCCAGCGCAAAACCGTGCATGAGCACGCTTTTGTACGGCGCCTTGCCGAACGCGACCGTGCTCGCTCCCAGCTGCGAGTAGAACCAGCCCCGGGTCTGGTCCTGCCCCTCGGTGATGAACTCTGCAGGCCAGAGCTTTTCGAACTGGTCTGTTTTTCCCGGGTACCCGAGCGTTGCCCACGAAGCGACCGCGGAATCGAACCAGACATCGAAGATGTCCTCCACCCGTTTCATGGTCCCGCCACAGGTGCACGGAACCGTCACGCTGTCCACGTACGGGCGGTGCGGGTCTTTGAGGGGTTTGCCACTCGCCTCTTCGAGTTCACGGATTGTGCCGATGACCCGGTACTTGTCGCATTTCCCGCATACCCAGACCGGTATCGGGATGCCCCAGTACCGCTGGCGGGAGATGCACCAGTCCCGGGCTTCCTTGATCCAGTCGTAGAACCGTGCACTGCCCGCCCAGTCAGGATACCAGGTGACGGCAGCCACCTCGTCAAGCATTTTATCCCGCATCTCCGCCGCCTTGATGAACCACTGGGATGTCGCCCGGAAGATGATCGGGGTCTTGCACCGCCAGCAGTGCCCGTACCGGTGGACGACCGATGCTGTTGCCATCAGCCTGTCGCCGAGCGCTGCGAGCACGTCTGCATCCGCGTCCTTGACAAACTTACCGGCAAACTTCCCCGCCTCGTCCTTAAAGCGCCCTGCCCCGTCAACCGGGCAGACAATGTCGAGGCCTTCCTTTGTTCCCAGCACGAAGTCGTCCCAGCCGTGCCCGGGAGCAATATGAACCAAGCCGGTGTTCTCCATGGCAACAAAGTCTGCGGCCACGACCCGGTGCCGGATCTCCTTTTGGAGCGGGACGAAATCCGCAAGCGGGGAGTCGTATTCCAGCCCGATAAGTGCGGTGCCCGGTTGTTTGTCAAGCACGCTGTAATCCTTGTACCGCCCTTTTTTGAGCACGCTCTCCACGAGGTCGGCGGCGATCCAGAGTATCTCCTCTTTGCCGTCTTTTACCGCCTTTATTTTTGCGTAGATGAAGTCTTTTGAGACCGCGACCGCGACGTTTGCCGGGAGCGTCCACGGTGTCGTCGTCCAGATGACGAGGGACTCGTCTGCTTTTCCGGTGAGGGGGAACTTGACAAAGATCGAGGGGTCGGTCTCGTCCCAGTATTCCACTTCGGCGTCCGCGATTGCCGTCTCGCACCGGGGGCACCAGTTCACGACCCGGTGCCCGCGTTCGAGCATCCCTTTTGCATCGGCACGGGCAAGGGTCCACCACGCCGCCTCGATATATCCGGGCTCCACGGTCTGGTATGCGTTTGCAAAATCGAGCCATACGCCAAGGTTTTCGAACTGTGTGTCCATGAGGAGCTTGTTTTTTACCGCGAACTCCCGGCACTTCTCGATGAACGGCTGGATGCCGAACGTCTCGATATCCTTTTTGGACTTAAACCCCAGCGCCTGCTCGACCTTGACTTCAATGGGCAGCCCGTGCATGTCATAGCCCGCACGGTCGATCACGTCCCGCCCGTTCATCCGGTAATAACGCAGGACACTGTCTTTGATGATCTTGTTCCATGCAGTGCCGAGGTGGATGTGCCCGGTGGTATAGGGCGGGCCATCGACAAAGAAAAACGGCCTGCCATGCCTGCGCAGCTCCTTTACTTTTTTATACGTGTCGTTGGTGCGCCAGTATTCCCGCACACCCTGTTCAATGCCTTTTGCGTCAAAGTTCGCGGTGACTTCCTTCACGTTGCCCCTCTGTACATTGGACGTAACAGCCCAAGCGTGTTAAAAATGTTGGTGTCAATGGACAAAGTAGTTTTTCACAGGATGATGACTTGCGGATACTAGGTCAGGGTGCAGGGGCAGCAGGGTTATCGATCCTATAAAAAAGGAAAAAAGATGCGGGAAAGTTATCGTTTTACCCTCTTACCCAACACCACAGAGCCTGCAATCCCCGCAACCGTAAGGAGCAGCCCGAAACCGGGTGCCTTTGTTGCCTGAGGTGTGGCGCGGCCCTGCTGACCGGCAGGCACCATCGCGGCGATGAACTCCGCTGTCTGATCAGCCGTGACAGTGATTGACGTGGGGAAATCCTCGTATTCCTCCATCGTAAAAAGAACCGCATGGGTCCCGGCAGTGACAGAACGCCTACCTGCGGGAGCGATCCCAATATAGGTACCGTCGATATACACCTTTGCTCCGGGCGGACGCGAGTAAAGCATAACAGATCCCTGCCCGGCTTGCGGCGGCAATGAAACGGTGGTTGTGGTTGTTGCCTGCATAAGGGTTGGTGCCGTTGTCGCAGTGAAGGTGCCGGAAGCCTGGACAAGCGTCACGTAAAGAGGTAACGACTGCCCGGCAGCCACTGATACTGATGCAATATAATCGTTGTAACCTGCCAGACTGACTTTGATGGCGTGGGAGGCCGGAGCAAGATCTGCTGTTACCGGTGCAGATCCATAGTATACGCCGTCAATATAAACGGTTGCACCTGCAGGTGTCGAGAAGACCGATACCGTTCCTGTCTGCGGCACCAAAACGAGGTTCACTGTCAATGTGGTTGTCTGGTCCGCAGCGATCACCACCGTTGTCGAATAATCGTTAAAATTGATCTTTGTCACCTTCACGTTATGCGATCCTGCGTTTACGGCGCCGGTATAGGGTGTCATGCCAACCATGACATCATCGACAAGTACACGCGCTTGCGAAGGTGTCGATGCGACTGAGAGCGTTCCGGTCTGCGGGACCGGTACAAGAACCGGGTTGACCGTGGTTATCTGGTTTGAGAATATTGCAACCGTGGTTGTGTAGTCCTGATATCCTACCTGTGTCACCTTCACTGTATAATGACCCGAATCAAGTTTGGTCGCAAATGGGGTTGCCCCGACATACTGGTCATTGATGAATACGCGTGCTGACGAGGGATTGGATTCCACGATCAGGGAACCGAGAGGATCAGCTGCCCCGGCACACATGGGAAGGATCAGGAGGGCGATTATTAAAACGGGAACTGCAGATCCGGGCAAACACCGGAAATATTCCCTATCCGGGACGAAATTCCAGTTCATACATGTAACTCTCAATCCGCACCTGCTATATAATGATTATCTCATGGAGGGTCCAGGCCAGGCATGCATGTGCCGCCTGATCAGGATCGGGCAGTTCTTAAAGCATCCCGTTTGATGCACACGCCCTCTATAATCTCCTTGAAAAGGAAGTTGTCCCCCTCCATTATTCCACTTCCCCTGACGGCATCCCGGCAGCCGCGATCTGAAGCGGGCACAGGCGTTTGCAAAAAAGATGGTGGGAGTGAAACCGGTAAACAGAATGTCTTTCTTATTGACTTGGGTATAATTTCAATCCAGCACCAAAAATCTGACTAAAATTCAACAGATCATCTTATTTTTAAACACTCCCGGGGGCGTCGTTTCCGGCTTGCTCCCGCTGATAGGGCATTCTCCACAGTGTGATAGTCAGCAAACACGTTTTGGCTTTTTTAATCGTGGTACTCTCACAAATACCCTCAAAAATAATACAGCAAATGATGGTCTTAAACAGCCATAAAACCCCCATTTTGTGTAATCTGCGATTATTGATCCTGTCATGAAATTTGAATCAATTCCTCATTATCATCAGTTAATCGCAATGCAAAACATTACCCTGTCGGGATAATTATGCCCCGGAAAATTTATATATAAAATAGGCAATTATAACTCATCAACCTAAAGACTAATAATAGACTCACCATTTAGTCTGCGACGATCTGATTCTCATTATATCTGGCAATGGGTTATCACAAGAGTCTTCCTTGTTGCCTGCACTTATAGGACACACCGAAATCGTGGGAGGTATGAGGTATGGGACCCATGAACAAAATTTCCGGCGTTCTTGTTTTCACGCTTGACGAGCAGCGGTACGGGCTCGAACTCCCTGTTGTCGAGCGGGTGTTCCCGATGGTGGAGGTTACTCCGCTCCCGAAATCTCCGGATATTGTTCTTGGAATTATCAATGTTCGTGGATCCTTGGTCCCGGTCTTTGACATCCGCAGGAGGTTTGGATGCAGCGAACGGGAATGCGGAATCTCTGACCAGCTCATTCTCGCCAGTACAAAGAAACGCAGGGTTGCCCTCCCAGTTGATACCGTGCAGGGAGTGGTTGAACCCGCCAGCAAACCTGTCGACGCTGGCGAGATCCTCCCCGATCTTCCCTATATTCAGGGTGTCGTAAAATTGCCCGATGGACTGGTCCTGATTCATGATCTCGATACGTTCCTGTCGCTTGATGAAGAGACAGCACTGAATGTTGCGTTGCCCGGGGGTGGGATTTAATCATGGGGGAATCCGGGTTTGCCGAGGATGAACTTGCGCAGTTCAGTGAGTTTGTAAAAAACCGGATCGGGCTCCATTTCCCGGTCGGAAGGTATGAAGATCTCCGTCGGGGGATCACTGCGATCGCTGCCGAACAGGGATTTGATGATCCCTCGTCATGCCTTACGTGGATCATGTCAGATACACTTGACCGTTCCCTTGTGGAGACCCTTGCTTCCGCCCTCACGGTAGGAGAGACCTATTTCTTCCGTGACCCGAAGGTATTTGAAGCGATTGAACATTCGGTTCTCCCTGCTGTCATCTCCCGGCGCAGGGAACAGGAAAAGTTCCTGCGGATCTGGAGCGCCGGATGCAGTACCGGTGAAGAGGCATACAGTCTCGCCATCCTTCTCCTGCGAACCCTTCACGATATCGATGACTGGTCAATTGCCCTTCTTGCCACGGACATCAACCCGAAAGCACTGAAAAAAGCAGAATCCGGCATCTACAGCGAATGGTCGTTCCGCTCCAATCCCCAATGGGTAAAAGACCGCTATTTCCGGAAACTGGGCGACGGCAGGTATGAGATCAACACCACGATCAGAGACCTTGTCACATTCTCGTACCTGAACCTTGTTGAGGACGCTTACCCTGCCCTCCTCACCAATACGAACGCGATGGATATCATCCTCTGTCGCAATGTCCTCATGTACTTCTCGAAAGACGCGGCTCAGGCGACGATAGAAAAGATCCAGCGCTCCCTTGTACCGGATGGCAGGCTCATTGTCAGTGCAACTGAAACGTCGCTTGTTTCCAACCAGCACCTTGTACCGGAGATCTGCAACGGTATGACAACCTACCGGAAATCGGATATCATGCAGCCCGGTCAGGTACCTGCAGCCCCCACGATCCACGGAGTATTTTCCATTCCGGACGTCTTCAAGCCGATTCCCGTCAGCGCACCTGGAACAGTTAATCAGGGTGATTCAGTTGTAAAACCTGCAGAAACGCTCAAACCCGCAGGTGTCCTCGCTGCCATGCAAACGGAGCGTCCGTCTGGTCCCCGGTTGCCAGAAAAAGATCCGTATATTACTGCTGTCGTACTGTTCGAATCAGGAGACTATCCCGGCGCGGAGAAAAATCTTGTCCGCTATACTGCAGTGCACCGCCACGATCATAGGGCCATGGCACTCATGGCGCAGGTACTGGCAAACCGGGGAGACCTTGCCGGGGCACGCGGATGGTGCGAAAAGGCGATTGCACAGGACAAACTGAATCCGTTCTATCACCATATTCTGGCGACGATCCGTCAGGAGGAGGGGGCAATCGATGCCGCCATTGGAGAACTGCGCCGGGCGCTGTATGCCGATCCCTCTTACATCCCTGCGCACTTCACGCTGGCAAACCTCAGGCGCCGGCAGGGAATGCTTAAGGAGTCAGATGTTCATTTCCGGAACGCACGTATGCTGCTCCAAAGCCACCAGCCCGGTGAGATTATCGGGGGTGCCGGCGGGATGAGTGCTGCCGGCCTTGATCGGATTATCTGTTCGATCATCGGAAAGGAGGGTATCGCATGATAACAATAAAACAATCTCTGTCAGGGAAGAAGCAACCGGTGAACTGGGGCGATGTGCATCACCGGCTCGATGCTGCAAGGCTGGCAATCGAGCACCTCAGGGCACCGGCTGCAGAGGACAGAAAACGGATCCTCAGGGAACGTGCAAGACTGCTCGCACAAGAAGAAGAAAAAATTCCGGATCAGAATAGCATCTCTGTTGTCGAATTTATGCTCGCCTCAGAGCACTACGGGATCGAATCTTCCTTTGTTAAGGAGGTATTGCAGATCAGGGACCTTACCCATCTTCCCGGTACTCCACCGTTTCTGCTGGGTATCATCAATATCCGGGGAGAGATTTGCTCGGTCATCGATCTGAAAAAATTCTTCAGCCTTCCGGAACTGGGGCTCCCGGAATTCAATAAAGTGATTGTTATCCAGAATGAGTCAATGAAATTCGGAATCGTTGTCGATTCTGTTGTCGGTTCCCGCCAGATCCTTCACATGTCCCTGAAACCCCTGCCGCCGACATTTACCGGCATCCATACGGATTATGTGAAGGGTGTGGCACCCGGGCCGGTTGTCATTCTTGACGGGGAAAGAATTCTGGCAGACCGGAACCTTGTCGTAAATGAACAGGTGTAGGATGAAAAAATAACGAGGTAAAAAAATGAAAGCGTTTCGTGATTTTCCGGTAAAGGCCAAGCTCTTTGTGAGTTTTGGCATCATGATCCTGCTGCTCGTTATCGTGGCAGCAACGGCGTATCTGAGTGTAGCCTATATACAGGAGAATAATAAGAAAATCCATGACAGCGATCTCGCCAATGTAATCGACGTCCTTGAGGTCCGTGGTTACACCTCGGAGAACCGTGACGAAGTCCTTTCGATGATCGTTGAAAAAAACAAGTCAGCCATTGAACAGAAACGGCAGGATATCATCCAGCGAAAGGCACTCGTCGACGGGAAGATGAAAGACCTTCTTTCCCGCAACGCGAATGACCCGGTTCTCCTCCCAAAGTTGCAGTCTTTCAACGAACTCAGGATCGAATACGCAGACACGAGAGACAATGAGCAGATCCCCCTTATCCTTTCGGGAAAACGTGAAGAAGCAACCCAGCTAGCACTGGGGATCCAGCAGCAGCGGTATTCGCAAATCGAACCGATGGTCGATGATATTGTGACCATCACAGAGCAGCGTGTTTCGGATTCTCTAAGGCAGACCGATCAGCTGGCAGCGCAGATGAACACCATCATCCTGATCGCAGTGCTAGCCGCTCTTCTGCTGGGACTCGGTTTGTCCTACCTCCTCACGCAGAGCATCTCCTCCCCGATAAGCACCCTTGCTGAAAATGCAGACCGGATTGCCAAAGGAGATCTCACCGTACAGACTACGACAGAATCCCGGGCTGATGAGATCGGTATGTTGAATGCCTCGTTTGCCACGATGGTGAAGAACCTGCGCGATGTCCAGACGGATTTATCCGCGGGCATCGGTGTGCTTGCCTCCTCCTCATCTGAGATCCTTGCCACTACCACCCAGATCGCCGCCGGTGCAGCAGAGACAGCTTCTGCCGTAAGCGAGACTACCGCAACGGTCGAAGAAGTGAAACAGACTGTCGACCTTGCCAGCCAGAAGGCAAAAAGCGTTGCCGAAAGTTCCCAGCAGGCATCCGCAATAGCGCAGTCAGGACAGAAGGCAGTCGATGAGGTGGTCGGGAGCATGCACCGTGTCCAGGAACAGATGGAATCCATTGCCGACAACGTGGTGCAGCTCGCCGAGAAGAGCCAGGCAATCGGCGAGATCATCGTCACGGTGAACGATATCGCTGAACAGTCCAATATTCTCGCTGTCAATGCTTCTATCGAGGCGGCAAAGACGGGAGAGCAAGGCAAAGGATTCGGTGTTGTGGCACAGGAGATCCGTACTCTTGCCGAGCAATCGAAAGAGGCGACCGCACAGGTCAGGACCATCCTCACCGATATCCAGCGGGGTGTGAGCTCCGCAGTGATGGCAACTGAACAGGGGAACCGGACGGTTGCCGAGAGCATGAAACAGTCGACCGAGGCAGGGGAATCCATCCGGGTGCTCGCAGGTACCGTCGGGGAATCTTCAAAAGCGGCGACCCAGATTTCAGCATCCAGCCAGCAGCAGCTCGTAGGAATGAACCAGATCGTTCAGTCGATGGAGAACATCAAGCAGGCAAGCCAGCAGAACCTGAAAGGCACACAACAGGCCGAAACCGCAGCAAAGAACCTCCACGATCTTGGGCAG
>LQYC01004624.1_pt1 | contig 27410 bp, 35 predicted proteins | sample 661771 | NCBI WGS metagenome assembly LQYC01 (sample SAMN03483023, study PRJNA281117) | bioreactor metagenome | isolation source: benzene-degrading methanogenic enrichment culture from a contaminated... | place: USA: oil refinery in Oklahoma | collected 2011-05
TATTAGTCCCTGATGCCCACCCTCTGGATTCCCACTTTCGTGGGAATGACGTGTGATAACCCTGTAGCAAGCTACAGGGAATTATCAAGTTAAACTATCTCAAAAACATTGTCGGGAAAATAAGGTGAAAGCCAAATTAATTTTTTTACTTGCCGTTTCTTTTACGGTTATACTCTTGGATCAGATATCCAAGGCTTGGATAGAACATAATGTCTTCCTTTATCAGTCTATCCAGGTAATCCCAAACTTTTTCCATATCACTCATATTAAAAACACGGGTGGGGCTTTTGGAATTCTTGCGGAGTTTAATGGTCTTTATTTTAAAACATTTTTTATCCTCTTTGCGTTACTTGCTATCGGGGTTGTGGGGTTTTTTTACTGTAAACTTAAGCCCAATCAAGATGCCCCAGCTTTGGGCATAGCACTCATCATCGGAGGAGCCATCGGGAATCTCATCGATCGAATTCGTTTAGGGGGTGTCATTGATTTTATTGATGTCCATTATTATTCCCTCCATTGGCCTGCCTTCAATGTTGCTGATTCCGCAATTACCATTGGTTCAGTGCTCTTAGGTGTCTTAATTTTTCTAAAAAAATGGTGAGGAGAGTATGCACCCGATTTTATGTCAGGTTGGTCCTTTAACGATTTATACCTACGGCCTTTTTGTTGCCATGGGATTACTCGTGGGTTTAAGCCTTGCTTTAAAGGAAGCTAAAAGAAAGGGCTTTGATCCCCAGGCTATTCTTGACTTGGTTTTTTATACGGTTTTGGCAGGGATTATCGGTGCCCGGATTTTTTATGTTGCCCAAAACTTTTCTTTTTACAAAGAGAATCTTTTGGGGATCGTGAAAATCTGGGAAGGGGGACTTGTTTTTCAGGGTGGTTTAATTTTTGCCATTCCCATTGCGTGGGCTTTAGTTAAAAAAAAGAGACTTTCTTTTTGGCAGACATTCGACGTGCTTGCTCCCTACATGGCGCTCGGGCAAGCTTTCGGGAGGGTCGGGTGTTTTTCCGCGGGCTGTTGTTATGGAAAGCCCACCAACATTCCATGGGCAGTTACCTTTACTGATCCAAAAACCCTTGCCCTTGCCGGCGTTCCCCTCCATCCTACGCAACTTTACTCAGCCGCGGCATTATTTTTTATTTTTCTCATACTTCTTTTTTTACGGAATCACACAAAATTTTCCGGTCAGCTTTCCTGCCTTTATCTCATTTTTCACTCTTTCTTTCGTGTTCTTATTGAATTCTTCCGAGGAGACCCCCGCGCACCCCTTTGGGACCATTTTTTTTCCCTCACTCAGGGAATAAGTCTCGTAACTTTTTTTATTGCCCTTTCTTTATACTTTTATTTACAAAGAGCTTATCAGCAGAGAGGATAATGGCCCTCCATCTTATTATTGATGGGTATAATCTTATCCGGCAGTCTCCGGAATTACTTCGCCATGAAAAGAGGGATTTCGAAAAAGGACGGGCAATGCTTTTGCGAAGCCTTATGGCGTATCAGCGCATTAAGCATCATGCGATTACGGTAGTGTTTGATGGCTGGGCTGAGGGAGATTTTTTTGAGCGGCGTGGTAAGGAAGGGGGAATTGAAATCATTTTTTCCCGACGCGGAGAAAAGGCAGATGAAGTAATTAAACGGCTATCGGCTCAAAAAAAAGGAGAGGTAACGGTGGTTACCTCTGATCGTGACTTGGGCTATTCATGTGCTTTGGAAGGGTGTACGGTAGTTTCCTCCCCGGAATTTCTTGTGAAGATGGAATTAGTTCACTATTCACATCAAAAAGGGGACGTGAATGAAAAAGAGGATAACAAGCCGTATGTAAAAAGCACAAAGAAGAAAGGCCCTTCAAAACGAGTCCCAAAATCCTTTCGCCATTACCAATCGCTTCTTAAGAAACTTTAGTCTTTTTTACCCGGTTAGAAAGGCCCCGCTTGCCTTGTTAGATATCAAATATCTAACGGGGTGAAGAAGCACTGGGTAAATGCCTCGTGTGAAAGCCTTCTAACGGGGTTTACCGCCGATTTTGTGTTCTTCCCCTTTGATAAGTCTTTTGATATTTTCTTGGTGACGAAAAATAATCATAATGGCTAAAAGAACAGCAGTTGCACTATAAAGCCGGGGGTAGGGGTGGGGTGAAAAAATCATGAGCAGCGGCAACGCAAGAGCAGCGGACATGGAGCTGAGGGAAACATAGCGACATAATGCAAGAACGATACAAAAAATTACGAGGCAGAAAATAAGCGCCTTAGGAGCCAAGAACAAAAAGACTCCAAGCCCGGTTGCGACTCCTTTTCCCCCGGAAAATTTCAGGTAAACGGGGTACAGATGTCCGAAAAAAGTTGCCAAAGCAGAAAAAGAAGCCCAGGTTTCTGATCCGGTTATTGTGGATACCAGATAAACCGGCAAAAAGCCTTTCAAAGTGTCTCCCAACAGCGTTAATACTCCCAGCGTTTTTCCGGCGCTCCGGTAGACATTAGTGGCGCCGATGTTATGGCTTCCATGCTCCCGAATGTCGATTTTACCAAAAGCCCTGCCCAAAACTAAACCCGTGGGGATTGAACCGATAAGATAGGATACAAGAACAAGTCCTATGTTTAAGACCATGTGTCCTCCATACAATTTATGTTAATCGAAAAATTTTTTATCGTACATAGCAGCATAAATCACAACAAAGAATCCGGACGTTGTCCCCGCGAAAGCGGGGAACCAGGGAAGAACAAAAAACCTGGATTCCGCATCAAGTGCGGAATGACAATCTATAGAATGACTAAATTGAGCGATTTTTGTTTGCTAAGGCGCCCAAACCACGGTAGGACAGCCGTCCCGGCTGTCCGGTCATTTCACCCAGTAGGACAGGCGAGACGCCTGTCCTACTGGTTTTGTAATGAAAATCGCTCAAGGGAATACTATGTTATTGTGTATAAAATGAAATCGAATTCTTAGTTCTTAAATAGGGTTCACATACCACTTATAGGTTGCGGCGACACCCTTTCCCAAGCTGATTTTTGCCTTCCAACCAAGCTGGTTGAGTCTCGAGATATCAAGAAGTTTCTGCGGTGTCCCATCGGGTTTGGACGTGTCCCATACGACTTCTCCTTGAAATCCTACGATCTTTGCAGTCGCCTCAGCGAGTTCGCGAATAGTAAAATCTTTACCAACACCAATATTGATAATCTCGCTTTCATCATAATTGTTCATAAGGAAAAGGCACGCATCAGCAAGATCGTCCACATGGAGGAACTCTCTTCGCGGGGTTCCCGAACCCCAGAGCACGACTGTTGGTGTTGCCTTTGCTTCTTTCATGGTGGTTTTTTCCGTTAAACCGAGAGAAGTTTTAATGTCCCAGGGGATGAGGCCGAAAAAGGATTCGTCTTGTTGGAGAGCGTCAAAGCAGTTTGTGGCCGCTAATTTTGCGAGATGAAATTTTCGTATGAGGGCGGGTAAGACATGAGAGGTTTCCAGATCAAAGTTATCCTGTGGACCGTAAAGGTTCGTCGGCATCACACTGATAAAATTGGTACCATATTGGCGATTGTATGATTGGCACATTTTAATTCCAGCGATTTTGGCAATCGCGTATGGTTCGTTGGTAGGCTCCAGAAATCCAGAGAGAAGGTATTCTTCTTTCATTGGTTGGGGGCAGTGCTTAGGATAAATACAGGAGCTTCCGAGAAAAAGGAGTTTTTTGACTCCATCGAGGTATGAAGAATGAATTACATGCGCTTGAATCGCTAAGTTTTTATGGATAAATTCAGCGGGAAAGGTGCTATTGGCCAAAATACCTCCAACTTTAGCGGCAGCAAGAAAAACATACTCCGGAGTTTCTGCCTTAAAAAAAGCCTCAACATCTCCCTGGCATTCCAGGTTTAATGCTTCATGAGTGCGGGTGATGAGATTGGTATACCCTTCAGTCTGAAGCTTTCGGAGAATAGCTGAACCAGCAAGCCCTTTGTGGCCGGCAATGTAAATGCGGGATGTTTTTTCCATAGGGTTTCAAAAAATAAAAATAGTTTTTTAAAAGGAGCAACGAAGCTATAGTGTAGTGTTTCAATAACAGCTTTACAATATGTCATTTCGAAGCGTAGCGAGTGCGCGTCAGTTCATTATCCCTCGCGAAGCGAGAAATCTTAAATCTTTGAAGAATCCAAGATATCTCCCGTTGGTCGATATGACAACATTTTACTGATATACAACACTACGCACCATTTTCTCTCTTAATGATAGTGTGGATAACATCCTGACAACGTTGAAGGTTAATGAGAGCCTGGATATCTTCGTGCACCATAATCTTCACTAACTCTTTAAATGTTGTTTTAGGTTCCCAACCAAGAAGCTTTCCGGCCTTTGCGGCATCACCCTGTAAGTTATCCACTTCAGTAGGGCGAAAGTACCGGGGATCTATGCGCACAATGGTTGAGCCTTCAGCAGGCAAAATAGCACCAGAAGGTGATCCTGAAGATGGTTTTTTAAAACCACCGAGTATCCCCACTTCTTCAACCCCATGTCCGCGCCAGGCGATTTCTATCCCAGCCTCTTGAAAAGCTCGTTCGCAAAATTCACGCACCGAATGATTTTCATTGGTAGCGATCACAAAATCTTCCGGTTTTTCCAGCTGTAACATTTTCCACATGGCCTCGACATAATCAGGAGCGTATCCCCAATCTCTCCGAGCTTCTAAATTACCCAGATAAAGACTTTCATTAAATCCATACCGGATGCGGGCAACTGCGCGGGTAATTTTCCGGGTTACGAATGTTTCTCCCCGGCGGGGGGATTCGTGGTTAAAAAGAATCCCATTGACGGCAAAAAGCCCGTATCCTTCGCGGTAATTTTTTACCATGTGAAAAGCGTACACTTTTGCCGCAGCATAGGGGCTTCGGGGTGTAAAGGGAGTTTCTTCATTCTGCGGGGGCGGGGAATTGCCATACATCTCAGAAGACGAGGCCTGGTAAAAACGTAATTTTAAACCACTGCGGCGTAGCGCCTCCAAAATACGGGTGGTGCCTAATCCCACCACATCACCGGTGTATTCAGGGATATCGAAACTCACCCGCACATGACTCTGGGCCGCCAGGTGATAGACCTCATCGGGCTGGATATTATAGATGAGGTTGGTGAGCTGGCCGGCATCAGATAAATCTCCGTAATGAAGAAAAATACGAGCTTGGGGGTCATGAGGGTCTTGGTAAATCTGTTCAATGCGTTCAGTATTAAACGTGCTGGCTCGCCGGATGAGGCCATGAACTTCATAGCCCTTTTTAAGAAGCAGTTCGGCGAGATACGAGCCATCTTGGCCGGTTATACCGGTAATAAGCGCACGGTTCATCCGTTACCTCTCGATCGTGCAGTAGTGTTGGTAATATATTAACAGTCTCAATAATAATAATGACATTGTTTTGTAAAATCCCTCCTCACCTCCCTTTACCAAAGGGAGGTGAAACAACCCTCTTTGGTAAAGAGGGGAAGGGGGAGATTTTAGATGCATGTCAATTCAATTTTGAGACCCTTAATAACCCAAGTCTCATATGAGTGCCTATGTTGTTAAAAAGCTTCTCCGCACCAGCAAAATCAATCTTCTGATTTATTATTGTGCTGAGCATTATTTTCAAACGTTGCATGGAGGGGTTTGAGTGTTTTAATACCCTAAAAAGAGTTTTGTGTCAATCTTGGGATATTCGCAGGGAGAGTAATAATATTTAGGGTTGATGCTCCTTGCGAAGCAGGTCATTAATGGTTTTAACCGGATTAAAAGTAATCAGCGGAACTTCCACAAAAAGACTAATCCAATCAGCCATGCCCCCGTTCCAGAGGCCGGGAAGTTCCAAGGCTTTTAAGGTGCGGCCATCTTTTGATTTTTGGGAAATAAAAACTGCATCCTGGTCTACGTAATGCTTAAGGTCAAAGGGGTTTCCCTTATAATCCCGAACTCCGCAGACAAAATCTACTGGGCTGAAATGGGTGGCCGCATTCCATATTTTCTGCTGTTCAGCTGATTTCATATCAACCTGGGCGTTTTCCACCGTTTGGAGAGATAAAAAACCATTTTTCCCTTGTACCCAGAACGGTCCTCCTCCTGGCTCGCCTTGATTTTTCACCATGCCGCCGATTCGGATAGGACAATTAAGCTTTTTTAAAAGAAACTCTCGCTTCTCATTCAGAGACTTAAGCTGTTTCCCTTGGGGAGGAAGGATAAAAAGTTGATTTCGGGCAAATTCCAAGGTTTTTTCAACCACCTGTTTTTCTTTTTGACGTTTAAGTTTCTTTAAATACGTAAAAATTTTTTCCTGAATTTGTATGAGGAGTCCCCCTAAAATCTTTTTCCAGAGAAAGGTTTCGCCTTTGAGGGGATCAGGAACAATGTTGTCGATATTTTTTATGTAAATTATATCTCCCTGGATATCATTTAAATTTTCAATCAGCGCGCCGTGTCCTCCGGGCCGAAAAACGAGTTTTCCATCTTTTTCCCGAAATGGCTCATTGTTCATATCTACGGCGATCGTGTTGGTGGAAGGTTTTTGGAATGAAAAATCTACGTGAAAGCGGACGCGGTATTTTGTCTCATAATGTGCCCTCACTGCTTCGAAATGGTGCATGAATCGCTTGTAATGTTCTGGAGAAACCGTAAAATGGAGCCGGCAGATCCCTTGTTGGTCTTGAACATACGAGATTGCCTCCACCAGGTGTTCCTCTAAAGCCGTCCGGCAACCCTCAGGATAAGCGTGAAACTTGAGCAAACCTTTCGGAAGATTAGCATAGTTAAGACCGCGATCAGTCACCAGGGCCTCGATGAGGTGAGTGTACTCACCCTGGGCTAATACATCATCCATTGTTAATTCTGTTCGGACCAGCACGCTTTTCAGGTCGTCATAAAAAGCAAACCGTGTGATGCCATTTACAAACGAAAGAACTTGCTTAGCTTCTTGATCGCCGGCTTCAGCTCTTTGGATAATTTTCTTACGGTGCACCCGTGAATCACTTTTTAAACATTTCATCAGCGCATCAAACATCCGGCTTGCAACTCCGGAGGCAGGCACAAATTTGAGGAACCTTCCCTTGTGGGCGCCTTCCTGGTGTTTGTTAAGCAATTCTGGAAATTCATGTTCTGAGATTTTCAGAATACCGTCCCCAATCCTGCAGGGACGAATGAGTTTTTGAAAAACAACACCGTGTTTAAAAAAAGCGATTTGGGCGCGAACCTTTTTCTCGGTGATCCCCAAAGCCTTTATCTGCTGCAGATCTTTTTCACTAAAGGTCAGTTGATTCATTTCTTTGTTTTTAAGTAGAAAAAAAATAAAAAATGTATATAATAACATTTATCCGCCAATTAATTTTTTAAGTTTAGCAGAATGGTCAAAGATGGCAAGAAAAACTTTTCGCCAGAAACAAAGGGCTTTATAACAAGTTGCATTCAAAAGCAGATCGGGGCGACGACGAGGAATCGACGTCGAGGAGCATGACGAGGAGACAACAAAGATATGCACCTGAAGGCGACTTGGTATTAGGTGCTCCCGGAGGTTACTATGGATATAACTAAAGTCATTGCGGAGATGAAGAAGGAACCAGGGTTTTCAGAAAACGTAGGTATGGTCTTGGTTCACAATGGTGTGGTAAGGGGTTGGGCACGCAAGGATCATAAGCCGGTTACTGGTATCGAAGTAGCAGTGGATGAGCATAAAGTTGAGGTTTTACGCGAGGAGTATTCCCAGAAGCCCGGCATTTACAAAATCCTTATCGAGTGTCGTTCAGGAAAGCTGAACCCCGGAGATGACCTGCTTTTTATTGTGGTGGCTGGAGATATTCGGGAAAACGTCAAACCCGTGCTTTCCGAACTCCTTGACCGGATTAAGGCTGAAGCAGTGACCAAGATCGAACTGGCTTAAACTCACTTCGGTTGATGAACGGCTGGGAAAATTTTAGCGTCAAAGGAAAAATGAGTTATCTTGCAAGGGCCTTAGTCTTTAATGCCCAGTTTTTTCATCTTGCGCCACAAGGTGACGACATGGATTCCCAGTTCATTGGCCGCCTTGTTGCGATGGCCTTTATGCTTGGTAAGGACATTGCGAATGACCTGAGCCTCCGCATGGTCCAACCTCCTCATTCCCAGCGATTCTTTTTCATGGGTCGGAGAAACTCTGCGCAATAAATCCCGCGGCAGATGCGCAGTAGCAATCTCGGTTCCACGAGAGAGAACAAAAGCATGTTCAATAATATTTTCTAACTCCCTGATATTTCCTGGAAAGTCATAGTCCATCAAGATGTCAAGAACGTTACCCGAAACCTTGGTAATCCCTTTTCCCATTTTGACATTAAACTGACGAATAAAGTGATCAATAAGGTACGGGATATCCTCCCGCCGGGCGGAAAGAGGCGGAAGTTCGATTTTGATTACATTGATTCGATAATAGAGATCTTCTCGAAAACTCCCTCGCGCCAGAAGCTCAGTCAGGTTTTTATTGGTTGCCGCAATAATGCGGACATTGGCTTTAAGCGGGCAGGTCCCCCCCAGGGGTTCATACTCCTTCTCCTGAAGAAACCTTAAAAGTTTAACCTGGAGACTTATAGAGAGGTCCCCAATCTCATCAAGAAAAATGGTTCCTCCCTCGGCGAGGGCAAACCGCCCTGGTTTATCCTTTTTTGCATCAGTAAATGCACCCTTAACATAACCAAAAAGCTCTGATTCCAGAAGGGTATCCGGCAGTGCTCCACAGTTTACCACCACATAAGGTCCCTTCTTGCGAGGGCTTAAATTGTGAAGCGCCCGGGCAAAAAGCTCCTTTCCTGATCCACTGGGACCCTGAATTAAGACAGTGCTTTCGCTTTCCGCAATATCCGGCAGTACATCGAAAAGCTCTTGCATTTTATGGTTTTTGCTGATGATGTCTTCAAAAGAATACTTTTTGGTGATTTCCTTTTTTAGTTTTTCAATCGCCGAAAGGTCACGGAAGGTTTCAACTCCTCCGATTACCTTCCCGTTACTATCCCGCAAGACCGCGGTGCTGATACTCACCGGAACCTCTTTCCCTTCAATGTTAAGGATGTTGACTTTGAGGTCCATAACCTCTTTTCCGGTGCGCATGGTTTTTGTCAAAGCGCAAGAGCTCTGACAAATGTTGGAGTAAAAAACATCAAAGCATTTTTGTCCAATTGCTTGTTCTTGTCCGATACCCGTGATTTTTTCAGCAGCGCGATTAAAGCTGGTGATATTTTTTCCCTGATCAATGGTAAAAACCCCCTCAGCAATGCTGTCGAGGATAACCTCCATTTGGATATGAGGGCTACTTTTTTTCACCGGATTCTCCTTGTTTTCCATCCCCTGTAACCGTTACTTATATAATTAGCATAAGCATAGCAAATTTGCAATGATATCTTTGCAAGGTATTGCAATAATACAATACCGCATAAACTTTTAATTTTATAACCCACTTAATATCAATAGCTTTTTAAGTTGGCATCCAATATGCAATATGTTAACGACAAGGGAGACAACTATGAAAATCGCTATTCCTTTATTCCATACCCGGGTATCGCCCCGTTTTGATTTCGCACCAACCCTGATGGTGGCAACGGTGGAAAAGAACCAGGTAGTGGAAAAAAAAGAAATCAACCTTAAAAACTATACTCTCTCCCAGCGGAGTAACTTGCTTCAAGAGTTGGGGGTTACTACTTTAATTTGCGGAGGGGTTCAGGAGTTCCTCACCCGCTCCTTAGGGAATAAAAACGTCCAGGTGATTGCGCCGGTTGCTGGAGAGGCCATCGAGGTTCTTCAGCGTTTTTTGCATGGAACCCTTTGTTCTTCTTTTAAACCTTTTTGTCCCCGTCCGGGGTTGCGGCGTTGTCAGAGAAGACATCAGGGAGTTGGTAATGGAAGGAAAGGAAAAGGATTAAAAAACTTTTGAAAGGAGAAAAAAGCATGACCCAAAAGGTGTTGATCATTGGTGGGGTAGCAACCGGAACCAAAGCCGCCGCGAGGATTAAGCGACGAAATCCGGATGCCGAAGTTGCTATCATTGAACAGGGAGCGATAGTTTCTTATGGAGCTTGTGGCTTGCCGTATTTTATCTCGGATGTGGTGCATGACCAGAAGGAGTTGTTCAGCACTCCGATCGGGATTCCGCGCGACGAAAACTTTTTTAAAAACGTGAAACGCGTGGCAGTTTATACAAAAACCCGGGCCGAAGAAATTGACCGGAACAACAAAGTGGTAAAAACAGTTCATATCGAAACCGGAGAAAAAAAAGATTTTTCTTACGATAAACTCATTCTTGCCCTGGGTGGAATTCCGGTTGCTCCTCCTCTACAAGGAGTTAATCTTCGGAATATTTTTCAACTCCGAACCATTGAAGATGGTTTGGCCATCAAGCAATACCTTGCGAAGGGGAAAGCTAACCAAACAGTAATTGTTGGCTCCGGACTTATCGGTCTGGAGATGGCCGAGGCTCTGTATGATTGGGGAATTGAGACCTCAGTCATAGAGATGCTGGACTGGATTTTGCCCACTGTTTTCGATAGGGATATGGGACTCATTCTAAGCCGGTACTTGGAAGGTAAAGGTGTTCACATCTTTACCTCGGAGAAAGTTGTTCGGTTTGAAGGGGATGAAACCGGTGCGGTTAGAAAAGTTGTCACGAACAAAAGGGAGCTGGGAACGGATCTGGTTCTTTTAGCTGTCGGGGTAAAGCCTAACGTGGATTTAGCCCAAAAAGCCGGTCTTGTTCTGGGCGAAACCGGAGCTCTCCATGTCAACGAATACCTTCAAACCAGCGATCCCGATATTTACGCTGGCGGTGACTGCGTTGAAAACACCCACCGCTTGAGTGGGAAAAAAATTTACGCACCCTTAGGCTCTACTGCCAATAAGCATGGCCGGATCATTGCTGACCACATAACCGGCGGAAAATCCTCTTTTCCGGGGGTCTTGGGGACCGCGATTTGCAAAGTAATTGATTTTAATGCGGCCAAAACCGGACTTACGGAGCGCGAGGCCAGGGCACAGGGGTTTGAGGTGGAAACCGTGATCTGTCCGGGTCCAGACCGGCCCCATTATTTTCCCGGATGGGGAAACATCATTATTAAGCTCATTGCCGACCGAAAGAACGGCACGCTTCTGGGAGCGCAAATAATGGGTCAAGGAGATGTGGCAAAAAGAATAGAAATCGTTGTTTCCGCGCTTAGTTTAAAGGCTCCGGTTAAAGAAATAGCTACCTTTGATTTAGCCTATGCACCGCCTTTTTCTCCGGCTATGGATAATATCATCACTGCGGCTAATGTTTTGGAAAATAAGCTTAATGGGATGGCAAAAAGCTTATCACCTTTGGAAGTAAGAGAAAAACTTGAGCAAGGAGATGATTTTATTTTTCTGGATGTCCGTAGTCCCAAGGAATACGAGGAACTTCGCATTGACCATCCGAAGGTTACGCTTATTCCTCTTGGAAAGCTTCAGGAGGAATTGAAAAATCTCCCGAAAGATAAGGAGGTGATAACGTTTTGTCAGATTAGTCTTCGGGGTTATGAGGCGCAGCGAATGTTAGAAGCGCATGGGTTTAAAAAGGTCAAATTTATGGAAGGAGGAGTATTAGCCTGGCCCTTTGAAATGGTAGGCAAAATTTGGCAATGAGCAAATCCCGTTAGATACTTGAGATCTAACAGGGTTTCTAACGGGGTAAAGACTGCTTTTATATAAACGATTTCAATTTAACGAAAAAGGAGAAATTAGTAATGAGTGCCGAGAAGTGTGATAGTAGTTCAAGCTGTCAAACCTGTAATCAGACAGGAACCTGCAGCGAGGAAGAAAAGGAAGCGCACGATTTAAAGCGTCTCGAGGCCACCATGTCGATGGTGAAGCATAAATTCATGGTTTTAAGCGGCAAAGGCGGGGTGGGAAAAAGTTCGGTGGCAGTGAATTTAGCGGTGACTTTGGCAAAGGAAGGTTTCACGGTGGGAATTATGGACGCGGATATTCACGGCCCCAATATCCCGAAAATGATGGGGGTGGAAGAAAAACGCCTGGTGGGAAACCAGGATGGGCTCTTGCCGATAAAGACTGAAAGCGGGGTCGTGGTTATGTCCATCGCGTTTCTTCTGCGCAACAAAGATGACGCCATAATTTGGCGCGGGCCTTTGAAGCATAGTCTTATTAAGCAATTCGTGGGAGATGTATTTTGGGGTTCCCTGGATTATCTGGTCATTGATCTTCCACCGGGAACCGGTGATGAAGCGTTAAGCACCGCTCATCTGATTAAGAAGGTTGACGGAGCCATTATTGTTACCACTCCTCAAGAAGTAGCTCTTCTCGATTCAAGAAAAAGCATTACCTTCTGTCGTGAGCTAAAAATTCCCCTTATCGGGGTGGTAGAAAATATGAGTGGTTTTGTTTGTCCCCATTGCAATAAAGAAATTAACCTCTTCAAGATTGGCGGGGGCGAAAGGGCAGCTCAGGAGATGACGGTGCCTTTCTTAGGCAGGATACCGCTCGACCCGGAAATGGTGGTTAGTTCGGATGACGGCGTTCCCTTCGTAAGTAAACATTGGGATTCAGAAGTTGCCGAATCATTCCGGCAGATCTCCGGGAAATGGAGGCGATTTCTGGAGGGGGGCATGGATAAACAAGAGTTATATTTAGAAAAGTTTAAAATAAAAACCCGATAGGAGGTAACAATGACAAGAATAGCATTTTCAAGTGAAGACAATGGCGGCCTAACGTCCCAGATGAGCATGCACTTTGGCCGCTGCCCTTATTACACCATTGTCGAGGTGGAAGGAAAAGACATAAAAGGGGTGGAAGTCATCGAAAATCCTTATTTCACTAACCACACCCCCGGCGTAGTGCCTCAGTTTATCGGTCAACAGAATGTGCAGGTAATGATAGCAGGAGGAATGGGGCCACGGGCGATTGATATTTTCCAAAGCCTGGGTATCGACGTGGCTACCGGCGTGGGTGGACAGGTGGAAAATGTGCTAAAGGCGTATCTCGATGGGAAAGTGCAGGGCGTGGTCGCGTGCGCTCATGATCACGATCACCCTAGAGAACATGAAGACTGTCAACACTAAATAAGGAGATTTGCGAATGCCGATTTTTGAATACCTTTGTAAGGATTGTGGCGCCAGTTCGGAACACTTGGTCATGGGAAGCGGGTCGGAAGCGATATCCTGTAAAGAGTGCGGAAGCGCTCAGGTGGAAAAGGTGCTCTCGGCTTCCACGGTTTTGAGCCATATTTCCCAACGCGCTCCGGGGAAGACATGCTGCGGAGCCGATGAGCGTTGCGCTAACCCACCCTGTGGTACAGGGGGAAGTTGCTGTAAAAGCTGATGGGTAATATTTGAGGGCATGATGGAGGAAACGCTATGCGCATAGCAATCAGCGCTACGGGTAACAGTCGTGAATCATTGGTGCATCGTCAGTTTGGCCGCTGTGAGTGGTTTCTCGTGTTTGACGAAACCCGGCAGCTGGTAAAGGCTATAAGAAACTCCTACGCGGAAGCGCAAACCGGCGCTGGTGTCGGCTGTGCTCAGGATTTGGTTCAGGAAGGAGTAAAAGTGATTATTTCCGGACAGGTTGGTCCTAAGGCATACGAAGTGCTGAATAAGGCGTGGATAGAAATTTATCTGGCTCCGCCGGATATTTCTGTACTGGAGGCATTAGATAGGTTTTTATTGAAGAACCTCCAGAAGATGGAGATTATAAAATTTTAGATTTTTTTATATGAAGGGAGGTGAAAAGCTATGCCAGGAATGGATGGAACCGGACCGAGGGGACTCGGTCCAATGACCGGGGGAGGCAGGGGGTGGTGCAACCCGTACTTTGCCGGAGTTAGGTCCCCCTTTGGGACAGGGATTCCTTATTCCCAACCTTACGGGGGGGAAGTCCCTTATGGGGTGGGTATGCGCCCTATGTATGATTCGTATATGATGCGTCCCTTTGCTCCGTATGTCCCCTTTGGCAGAGGCAGGGGCAGAGGCTTTGGGCGGGGAATGAGAAGAAGGTGGTGGTAAATTAAAACCACCCCCCTTCTCAAAAAATTCCGAAAAATTTGATATGAGGTCCCTGATAGGCTTTTTTTAGAAATGGAGGTGATTATTATGCCTAATGCAGGTGGTTTTGGTCGAGGATTTGGGTTTAGAGGGTATTCTCCTCCGTGGCCTTATGTTGGTCGAGGGAGGGGAGGGCTTCCACGTTGTTGGGCTTACACACCCTATCCTTCCTATGGAGGAACACCAGAGAGTGGAGGTTATCCATACGTTGGGATGGGATATCCATACCCTGGGGGATATGGAGCTTCGGGAATGCCTTTTTTTGCTTCACCTCTATCTCCGGATCAGGAATTAGAATTTTTGAAAAATCAGGCGGGAATGCTTAAACAGGAAATGGAATTGATCGAGGCAAGAGTGAAGGATCTGGAAAACAAAAAAGCACCAGCTTAGTTCGATAAACCAGAAAGGAAGTGATATAAATGAAAGTCTGTGTATCTGCTACGGCACCTGGTCTCGATGCCCAGGTTGACTCCCGATTTGGGAGGTGTCAGTATTTTTCCATTATTGACCCTGATACCCTGGAATTTGAATCAATTCCCAATGCCAATATTGCTGCTATGGGTGGTGCGGGAATTCAGTCAGCCCAGTTTATTGCCAATAAGGGGGTTGGGGTAGTGCTCACCGGCAACGTTGGTCCTAACGCTCACTCTACTCTCCAGGCAGCAGGCGTGGAAATAATTACCGGGGTGAGCGGCACGGTAAGACAGGTGATAGAGGCGTACAAGGGTAAAAGATTAGGATCACCTGTTTCCAGACCGACAGTAGCGTCTCATGCCGGTATGGGAAATTCAGCGCAACCATCAGGTCAAGGTATAGGGACGGGAGGTGGAATGGGAATGGGAGGAGGTATGGGCATGGGTGGCGGAAGAGGTATGGGCAGAGGCATGGGTAGAGGTATGGGCATGGGTAGAGGCATGGGCATGGGCGGAGGCATGGGTCGCGGAATGGGTATGCCTTCTTCCGAACCCTATCCTTCCAATTCATCGCCGCAACCAGCTGTTTCAAAAGAACAAGAACTTAATGTTTTGAAAGAAGAATCCGGGTTACTGAAAGAGCAATTAGATGCAATAACCGAGAGAATAAAAAAATTAGAAAGGAAATAGTTCTTCCAAAGGAAAAGCTCACAAGCTCCTGGGAAGGAATTGGATTTCTTTTTTAGGTTCAGAAAGGGGCAATATCCATGGAGGATTAAAATGGCTACAAAGTTGGCTACAAAGTTAGGAACCCTTCTCAAGACCTTCATCCGGGTACTTCCCCAGATCCAAGAGACGATCAGGGTAATTAAGGGAGAAGAAAAAAAACAAGGTTTCGGTGGAGGAAGGGGAAAGAAGAGAGGTCCGGGAAGAAAAAGTTTGTAACCGAAAGGAGGTGAATGATATGCCCCGAGGAAACGGAACTGGACCCCCGGGGGGATCTGGCCCGGGGACAGGCAGAGGTATGGGAAAAGGGAGGGGTAAAGGCAGCGGGAGAGGTGCAGGCCCTGTCGGTCAGTGTATCTGCCCTTCCTGCGGCGCAGTGAGTCCGCACCAGGCTGGGGTTCCTTGTTCTCAGATGCAGTGTCCTAAGTGCGGGACCGCAATGATGAGAAAATAAGATTTCAAGGAGAAATAGAATGGTTAAAATGATCGTATTTCATAGCGGAAACTCTGTCTGAAGAACATGTCAAATGGCTATAGGGGTAGCCAAGGCAATAAAAAGCAACTTTGGAGAAGCGCTTGACCTTCAAATATACACCAACGACTCTGAAGAAGCGAAGCGTTATAACATAAAGGCTTCGACGACTGTTTTTGTCAATGAGGAGTGGATTCCTCATGATATCGCTACTTCTCAAGAGAAATTAGGTGAGTTTCTTAAAAAAAATTTTTAAAAAGGAGTTTTTATATTATGGCAAAAATGAACCAGCGAATAAAAGAAATTTTTGAAAAGCAGGAAACCATCGTATTGGCTACTGCCACTAAAGACGGTCTGCCCAATGTTGTTCCGGTAAGCGCAAAAAAAATAATCGATGATGAAACCATCCTCATCTCAGATCAATTTTTCAACAAAACCCTGAAAAATCTGCAAGCAAATCCTCAGGTAGCCATCACTATTTGGGATAAACTTGAAGGATACCAACTTAAAGGGACGGTAACCGTTGAAACATCAGGGGCAAGATTTGAAGAAACCGCTAAGTGGATTGAGGAAATGGGAAAGGCACATAACCTCCCAATAAAATCCAAGGGGGCAATAATAGTAAAATTAACTGAAATCTATAATGTTTCTCCAGGGCCGCAGGCTGGCACAAAGGTTGCCTGATTTTATTTAGGAATAGAAGAAATTTTAATGCGAAATAGGCTTCTTGTAGCCGACAAGATTTTTGGTGGGTTTACCCCGTTAGATAGGCCCGCTTGCCCTGTTAGATATCAAATATCTAACAGGGTGAAGAAGCACGGGGTAAATGCCCCGTGTGAAAGTTTTTTAGTGGGGTTTACTGAAGCGAAGGGATGACTAAGTGAGCGAAAGAGTAATATCTTTAACATGGATGCAAACCGGGCAAAGCGGCACAGTAATTCAAATTCAAGGGGGAATTGGCTTAGCCAGTCGTCTTACTGCTCTTGGGATTAGGCCGGGGAAGAGAGTTACTAAAGTCAGTTCTATGTTTATTCGGGGACCGGTGATTATTGAGATGGATAGAACCCAATTAGCTATTGGTTTCGGTATGGCTAATAGAGTGATTGTAAAGTTGGAAGAGACGAGAAAATGAAGATACTGCTGATGGGCAATCCCAATGTGGGTAAAAGTGTCATTTTTTCCCGCCTCACGGGAGTTAACGTTATTGCTTCGAATTATCCCGGAACAACCGTGGGATATACGAAGGGATTTATGAAGGTAGGGGAGGAAAAAGTCGAGGTCATTGATGTGCCGGGCGCGTATACCCTTAAACCCACATCTGAGGCTGAGGAAGTGGCCCGGCAGATGCTTGAGAGCGGTGATATAGTCATAAATGTGGTTAATGCCACTAACCTCGAACGGAACTTGTTTTTAACCTTACAATTACTGGAAAGAAATATCCCGGTGATAGTTGCCTTGAATATGTGGGATGATACCAAGCACCGGGGAATAGATATTGAACTGGATAAACTACGACAGCTTCTGAGAGTGCCGGTAATTCCTACCGTAGCTACCACTGGTGAGGGAATAAAGGAGCTGGTAAGAAGTATTCCTCGAGCCATATCGCCGGAGATGCCGGTGCGTAACCGTGATGAGCGCTGGGTAGCTATCGGTAGTATCATCGAACAGGTTCAGCGTGTTACTCATCGCCATCACACCTGGCGTGAGCGTCTGGCTGATGCCAGTGTAAAACCTTTAAGCGGTGGCATTATTGCCTTGATTGTTTTAGTTAGCGCTTTTTTTATAGTCCGTCTCATTGGCGAGAGCCTGATTGGCTCCGTGATCGAGCCTCAATTTGAGAACTTTTGGGCGCCGGTAATAGTGAAGTTAAGCAGCTTTCTGGGCGGAGACAGCTTTCTTCATCACATCCTGATAGGCAAAATAACCGGCGAGGAGGTCAATTTTGTGGAGTCGTTTGGATTATTGACCAGCGGCCTCTATGTTCCTTTTGCCATGGTGTTACCCTACATTATCGCTTTTTACCTGATGCTCGGGCTGCTTGAAGATAGCGGTTATTTGCCACGGTTGGCAGTTTTGATGGATACGGTAATGCACCGATTGGGTCTGCACGGATATGCTATTATTCCTACCCTGCTCGGGTTGGGTTGTAATGTACCGGCTATTTTGGCTACCCGAATTTTGGAAAGCAATCGGGAGCGGTTTATCGCCGCCGCTCTGATCTCCATCGCGGTACCCTGTGCTGCGCTTCAGGCTATGATCTTTGGCTTGCTGGGTGGGCGCGGAGGACAATACGTAGCTATTGTTTACGGGACGCTTTTCATAGTTTGGGTTATTTTGGGGATTATACTCCGCTATGTGGCAAGAGGTTTCACCCCTGAGCTGTTGATCGAAATCCCGCCCTATCGCTTGCCCCAATGGCGAACAGTATTACAAAAATTGTGGATGAGGGTCTATAGCTTTCTGGGAGAGGCGATCCCCATTATCTTTGGCGCTATCTTGGTGATTAATTTGCTGGATACCCTGGGGATATTCGGCGCCATTGCTAATTTTACTGCGCCGGTCGTGACCGGCCTATTGGGATTACCTAAGGAGGCTGTGGTCGCCTTAGTAATTGGATTTTTACGCAAAGATGTCGCGGTAGGTATGCTGGCTCCTCTGGCTCTTACTGCGAAGCAGTTGGTGGTAGGTAGCGTGGTTTTGGCGATGTCCTTTCCCTGTATTGCCACTTTTCTTGTTTTACTGAGAGAGCTGGGTATGGTAGGTATGCTGAAAACAACCGGAATAATGATATTTGTCGCTCTCATAGTCGGGGGACTGTTAAACGCGGCTTTTTAGACAGATAACGAGATACTTGTTTACAACCGGAATCAAAAGAAATCGGCAAAAAAGTTGAAATACCTTAAAATTACATGAAGTGCAATGAGGTTAACGCAATGAAAATCGCTGTCTGCGGAAAGGGAGGAACGGGAAAGAGCACGGTTGTCGCCCTTCTTGCCGGCGAGTTTAGAAAAATCGGGCATGGGGTAGTTGTTATTGACTCTGATGACTCCAACTCGGGGCTTCATTGGATGCTGGGGTTAGAGAGGAGGCCCAACCCACTCATGGATTTTGTTGGAGGGAAGAAGGAGATTCAGGAGAAGATGCGGGCCCGGTTCAGCGAAGGTCAGTCGGAACCCAAGATGTCAATTATGCTTCAGGATACTATTAAAATTGAAGACCTCCCTCTGAATTACACAGTTGAAGATGGCCAAAAGCGATTAATTACTATTGGAAAAATCCAGCAGTCTCTTGAAGGTTGTGCTTGTCCGATGGGCGTTTTGAGTCGTGAATTCCTCAAAAAGCTCAGGTTGGTTAACAAAGAGATAGCAATTATAGATATGGAGGCCGGGATAGAGCATTTTGGGCGTGGCGTAGAAAACAGTGTGGACGCGGTAATTGCCGTGGCTGAACCTTCTCTGGAATCAATTAATCTGGCCGAAAAGATAAAAGATCTGACTTCGGGGGCAGGGGCGAAATTTGTCGGGGTGGTTTTAAATAAAGCAGGTTCTGATACCATTTACGAGCAGATGAACGAAGAACTTGATAAGAGAAGACTTCCTCTTCTTGGGAAAATCCTTTTTAACGAAAAAATTGTTGAGGCATGCCTTAGGGGACAATCTTTGGAGTCGGTTTATACCGGGGATGAGGCACTGAAAATAGTTGAAAAGCTCCAAACTGAATTTACCCAGATTTCTCAAAGCTTTGCCTGAACCCGTACCATGAAAAAGTGAACTAACCTATCAGAAAGAACGGTAAAAACATGAAAATATCGGTTGCCAGTGGTAAAGGAGGGACGGGAAAGACCACCATTGCTATTAACCTTGCCCTCACCTTACAAGACGTCCAGTATATAGACTGTGATGTTGAGGAGCCAAACGGGCATATTTTTTTAAAGCCCCGGATAGAGGAGACACTGTCGGTAGGCATCCCGGTTCCCCAGGTTGACTTAACGAAGTGTACTTACTGCGGCATGTGCGCGAAGATCTGTGAGTACCATGCCATTATAACCTTATCGGATAACGTGTTAGTTTTTCCCGAACTCTGTCATGGCTGTGGAGGCTGTTCTTATATTTGTCCGGCTGATGCCATTCAAGAAGTGGAAAGAGAAATCGGGGTGATAGAAAAGGGAAAAGCAGGATCTATTGAATTTGTTCAGGCGCGGTTAAATATCGGCGAACCTATGGCTCCCCCTTTGATAAGAAAAGAAAAAAGTTTAATAAATAACCAAAAAACGGTGATCATTGATTCTCCCCCCGGCACTTCCTGTCCGGTGGTAACCTCGGTAAAAGGAACCGATTTTTGTCTTCTCGTTACTGAGCCTACCCCGTTTGGGTTGAATGATTTAAAACTCGCCGTAGAAATGGTAAGAGTTTTGGGGATTCCCCTCGGGGTGGTTATCAACCTGGCCGATATCGGTACTAAAGAAGTCTGGAATTACTGTGAAGCAGAAAATATTCCGATCCTGCAGGAAATACCTTACGCGAGGAAAATAGCGGAATCCTACTCAAAAGGAATACCTCTCATAAAAGAATTCCCGGAATATAAAGAAAAATTTTTGAAAATTTATCAGGAAATTATGCAAAGGATGGTGCCATGAAGCAATTAACCGTGATCAGTGGCAAAGGAGGAACAGGAAAAACTACCATAACTGCCGCTTTTGCCTCGCTGGCGAAAAATAAGGTTATGGCGGACGCGGATGTGGATGCCGCTGATCTTCATCTCATACTCAACCCCTCGATAGAAAAAGAAGAAGACTTCTATGGCGGAAGAGTTCCCTGTCTGGATAAAAATTTATGTGATGAATGCCGCCTTTGTATAGAACACTGTCGATTTGAAGCGATCCAGGATTTTGTAATTGACCTCATTGCCTGCGAGGGTTGCGGGGTTTGTGCCCAGATATGTCCTAAAAATGCTATCACCATGAAAGAAAATCTCTGCGGTCGATGGTTCATTTCCCAAACCCGGTTTGGTCCTCTGGTGCATGCCCGACTGGGTATTGCCGAGGAAAATTCCGGAAAACTGGTTACCCTGGTGCGCCAACAAGCCCGCTTGATTGCTGAAAAAGAAAAGATGGATTATATTATTATTGACGGCCCTCCCGGAATCGGCTGTCCGGTGATTTCCTCCATCGGCGGGGTTGACCTGGTTTTGGCGGTAACGGAGCCAACTCTTTCCGGTATCCATGACCTGGAAAGAATCCTGGGGGTAGCCCGGCACTTTAACGTTCCGGCTATGGTCTGTATTAATAAAAGCGATATTAACCAGGAGAATGCTGAAAGGATAAAAACTTATTGTCAGAAAAATAGAATCAGTGTTGCCGGAGAAATTCCCTACGATCCGATAGTCACCAAAGCCATGGTAGCAGGCAAAACAGTAGTTGAATTTGATGATGGTTTGATTTCTACGCAGATAAGGACAACTTGGAACAACGTGCTTAAAGTTTTCGCCGGAAAGACGTAGATTTTTAACCTGACATCTAGAAAAATAAAAGAGGAGGACCGGGATGTTTGCAAAAAACGTAGGCAAAAAAGAAGGAGTAGTGAGGGCGGTATTATGTATTGTCTTGTTAGCGCTTATGTTCTGGATTGAGGGATGGACACGGTTGATTTGTGGTATAATCGGTCTATTCCTTATTGGAACTGCTTTTGTTGGAACTTGACTTTGAAAAGCTTTTTTGCTGAAGGTCTTCAGCAAAAAATCATGTAAGTGGAAATTGGATAAATCTTCTCGCTAAAAGTTATCAAGAAGTATTTCTGGGGAATGTTTACTCGAAAGGGTTAAGACAATGGTTACTCTGAGAGAGAGTGAAAAAGTAGAAGTTGTTACGGTGATAGACAATTATACTGATTGCCTCATCCCCTCAAGCCAAAACGTAAGGAGATGTCCCCATTACAAAAATGGAAAGGTAGCTCCTCCCCTTTTAGCAGAACACGGATTATCTTTGTTAGTCAGAGTATTTGAAAACGGGAAACCCCACAGCTTTCTCTTAGATGCCGGGTGGTCAGAAATTGGGGTTCTCCGCAATCTAAAGGAATTGCAAATAGATGTCAATGAGATTGAGACAATCATCTTGAGCCATGGGCATATGGACCATTTCGGTTGTTTAAAAAATATTTTAAAAGTTAAATCTTTCCCTACTCCGGTAATCGTCCACCCCGATGTTTTTTTAAAAAAACGCTTTCTTATGCTTGCCAATGGAGAAACCATAAAATTTCCTGCGGTTAAGGAAAATTCTCTTCAAAAAAGCGGCGCCCAGATTATACAAAACAGGGTCCCTTATCTTTTGACATCAGATTTAGTGCTGGTAACCGGAGAAATTGAAAGGATCACCAGTTTCGAAAAGGGAATCATCAACGCTTATGTTGTCAGAGAAGAAAGAATTGAACGGGATCTCATAATGGATGACCAAGCACTCATCGTTTACCTTAAAGGCAAAGGCCTGGTTATCATTACCGGGTGCGCTCATTCCGGCATAATCAATACTGTTCGATATGCCCAGAAAATTACCGGTATTAATTCAGTGCACGCTGTCATCGGAGGATTTCACTTAAGCGGGCCGGCCTTTGAGCCGTGTATTGGCAGCACGTTGGCAGAATTAAAACAAATTAATCCGTCTTTAGTGTGTCCTATGCATTGTACGGGCCGGACAGCGACAACAGCGATTGCTCGAGAGATGCCTGATAAGTTTGTGCTTAGCAGTGTTGGGTCAACCTTATTGCTTTGACGGCGAGGAATATTTGACCAGAGGAAATATTCCATTTTATGGTGCTTTACGGAGTTGATTTCTATGGATGATGAGCTGTTTGATCAAGAGTCATTGGAGCGCTTGCAAGAAGAAATGCTGGAAGACGCCAGAAAAATTTATTCCGAAAAGGTAATTGAACACTGGCTTAACCCGCGCAACGTGGGAAGAATTGAGGAGCCGCAAGGGGCGGGGAAAGCCGCGGGTATCTGCGGGGACACGATGGAAATGACTTTGCGAATCAGAAATAACCGGATCCTCGACGTTAATTTTCTCACTGAAGGGTGCGGGACTACAGCGGCTGTGGGAAGCATGACCACTGAATTAGCCAAAGGAAAAACCGTTCAGGAGGCCTTGAAAATAAGCCCTGAGGATATCATTGCCGCAGTTGAAGGACTTCCGCCGGAACACCGCCATTGCGCAGATTTGGCTTCCAGAACTCTTAAAAATGCCTTGCTGGACTATATGGAGAATAAGCGGGAGCCGTGGAAACTAAGTTATAAAAAATAGATTCTCTTATTTTCTTTCGTAAGCTCCAGAATACGAAGTTGACTTTTTTTTACGGGAGAAGGGGAGAAAAGTTCTCCAAAGCAAACCGGCGCTGGTAATCACCCGTAAAGACCTTTTTATTACCTGTAGGGAAAGGACAAAGAATGAAATGGTAGTGATTAAAATTCCGGGAAAAGGTGTTTTACGGTTAGAAAATTTGCTTATAGATCTCAATGGTACTCTTGCAACCGACGGGGTAATTGCACCAAAGATAAAAAAAAAGATAAATGCACTCAGCCGAAAGCTCAAAATATTCATTCTCTCAGCTGATACCCTGGGAACCTTGAAGGAGACAACCAAGGGAATTAAAGCCGATCTCATCAGGGTTTCAGGGCAAAGCACCAGCAGGAAAAAAGCGAAAGTTTTTCACCAAATGGAACCTTCAAAAACAGCGGTTATCGGTAATGGGGATAATGACCTTTTTATCTTGAAAGAGGCACGGATTGGGATAGCGGTTATTGGCCATGAGGGAGCTTCGGTAAGAGCCTTGCTGGCTTCGGACATTGTCGTTAAAGACATAGCCGATGCTTTAGAGCTATTCATTCAACCCGTAAGGATAACGGCAACCCTGAGGGGGTAGTAAGAAACATGGTTTGAATACTGCAGTCCCGCGTAAACGAGAGTTTTATAAAACAGGATAAAAAAGTAATCCCATAAGGGCTGCGCATCTGCTTCCGGAATTAAACTAAGGTAAAATAAAATGAAGTATATTTTTGGTCCTGTGGCCTCAAGAAGATTAAAGCGATCATTGGGAATTGATCTCATCCCTTATAAAACCTGTAGCTTCGACTGTGTTTATTGTGAACTGGGAAGAACCACCACCAAAACCATTGAGCGTAAGGAATATATACCTCCAGAAAAAATTATTGTTGCTCTAAGGGAATATCTGGAACAGAAAACCATTACTCCTGATTACATTACCCTGGGTGGTTCGGGGGAGCCTACGTTACACTCCCGGCTCGGGGTGATTATTTCGGAAATCAAAAAGATAACCCCCATTCCAGTAGCGGTTTTGACTAATAGCTCCCTGCTCTATCAAGATGCGGTTAAAGAAGACATGCTGGGGGCGGATGTCATTCTTCCTTCCCTGGATACGGTAACCAAGTCGTTATTTGAGTATCTAAATCGGCCACATCCTGCTCTTCAGATCAACGAGATTATCAAAGGCTTGAAAGATTTTCGAAAAGCCTTTACCGGGAAAATATGGCTGGAGATTTTGCTTTGTCTTGGAGTAAATGACTCAAAAAAGGAAATTAACGCGTTAAACGATGCCATCCAGGGTATTAACCCGGATAAGATTCAGCTCAACAGTGTTGATCGTCCGCCCGCAGAGGATTTTGTTTTTCCCGCACCCATAGAAAAATTAACGGAGATTCAAAAGGAGTTCGGAGATAAGGCTGAAATTATTGTCGGCCAAATTTTTGATAGCCCCACTGGTACCCTATTAGACGGAAAGAGAAGGATTTTAAACCTGTTAAAACGAAGACCCTGTACCTTGATAGATATTTCTAAGGCTTTGGGAATCCACCAAAATGAACTGGTGAAGTTTCTCGATATCTTAAGAAAAGAAGAAAAAGTACATCACCGGATCTATAATAATCAATGCTATTACGAGACAAATTAAAAAAATGAGAGAATCTACATTTCAATCTGATTAAGTTCTCCCGATTAGTAACTGATCGCCATCACCACGAGGACACTAATGATGCTCCCTGATAATATCCGTAATTTTATAAAAGAACATTATTGTGAAATTCCGGTTAAGGAAGTAAGGGTTGGTCTGGGTTATACAGGAGTTCTTTTGGAAGATGGTAATGCCGGGGTAGCGTATACCTTTAAAGGAAAACTTCCCGATGGGTGCTCTATATTTACTGGGGAACGGCCCTTGGCAGGAAAATCGTCTCATAAGCTTCTGGATTACCTTGGCTCCCCTGAAACGGTGGAGTCTGCTGTGGGGATCGCTACCGCCAATGCCCTCGTGAACCGGGAGCGAGGGATTGGGGGTGAAGGAGATGTTCTGGATATACTTAAGGTCAAGGAAACCGATCGAGTAGGAATGGTCGGCTTCTTCGGGCCGCTCGTGCCTTCATTAAAAAAGATGGTACGTGAATTGCTCATTTTCGAGGAGACCACCTCAATGGCCAAGGATTTGCTCCCGGCAGAAAAAGCAACCGATGTGCTTCCCACCTGCGATGTTGCTCTCATAACTTCAACTTCGCTTATCAATGGAACCATGGAGTCCCTTCTTGAGACATCCCGGAAGTGTCGGGAGATTGTGCTCCTGGGAGCCTCCACTCTTCTTCTTCCGGAAATTTTTCAACCTTTAGGAGTAACCTTGCTTTCCGGAATCATTATCACTGATCAGCCCGGGATTCTCCAAATCATAAGCGAGGGAGGTGGAATGAGGTTTTTTAAGCCCTATATAAAAAAAATAAATTGTTGCCGGGAAATAAAATGAGGGTATTTACCTTCAAGAACCTGTTTATGATATGTGGTTTCTTTTCCAAGGATAGAGTCTATCATTGAGGAGGTTTTGAGATTGGGCGTAAAGAAAGTGGGGCCTTCCCACTGTACCGGAGATGAAGCAAAGGAAATATTGAAAGGGCAGTATGGATATCATTAATTAGCGTGTGGGGCAGAAAGAAAAAATATTGTTTCATAGCGCCTTTTATCAAAAGTAACCCTTAAAGCAAGAAGAGGAGGTCATTATGCAACCCAATATTGGAACAACCGATCGTGCAATCCGCTTCATTGTTGGGATTATTATTATCCTGGCAGGGATCTATTTTAAAACCTGGTGGGGTGCTATAGGGTTACTTCCCATTGTGACCGGACTGCTCAGGTACTGTCCTCTTTATGTGCCGTTAAAAATCAACACGTATGGTAAAAAAAGCTAAGACAGGGTTGAGGGATAATATCCGGAAGCACTATTATAACCTGTTCTCTCTGGTATATGATTTCATAATCAGGGTTCACTCCCGGGATCCGGAAGGCCGTTTAAGGAAGTATTTGGTGGAACGAGCCGGGGTTAGTCCCGGAGAAAATGTTCTGGATGTTTGCACCGGTACCGGTTCGGTAGCAATTGAATTTTCAAAAAAAGTCGGTAACCAGGGCACCGTCGTGGGAGTAGATTTTTCACGGGGGATGCTTAAGAAAGCAAAGGGCAAGGCCATAAAAGCAGGACTGAATAATTTTTATCTTATTGAGGCCAAAGCGGGGGAGCTTCCGTTTAAAGATAATCAATTCCGGGTGGGGACGCTTGCTTATGCTCTCTATGAGCTAAAAAGTGAGGAAAGAAAAAAGGCCATTGCTGAAATGGCGCGCGTACTAAAAACAGGGGGAAGAATGCTTGTGATGGAACATGAAGTTCCGAAGCACCTCCTGCTTAGAGTACTTTTTTATATCCGCATGTATACCATGGGGTCACGGGACACAAAATATTTTTTGAAGAGCGAGCTTAATTGTCTACAAGACAGGTTTCAACAGGTGACTAAAGAAGTTATCCCGGGTGGCAGAAGTAAAATTATTTTGGGCAGGAGGTAATGCCTGATCAAAAATCGTGTGAGAAAATAATGAGCATTAAAATACAAAAAAACGTTAGGGTTTTTAACAAAAAAATATGGGTGTTTTATGCAATGTGCGGCATGTAATGCAAAAGATTGCTATCAGGGTAAAGACTGTACGCGAATCAAGAATAAGGTCAAAAAGGAATATCAAGAGAAATTCAATAAAAAAATTATGGAGATAGCATCGCGCATCGAGGCGCAGCATTATATGAAGCTTACCCGTCTCGAGGAGCTGATAACATTTTGCCAGGAAATGGGCTTCACGCGCGTGGGAATCGCTTTTTGTATTGGCTTGGAAGAAGAGGCAAAGCTCCTTGCCAGGGTACTCAAAAGGCACGTTAAGGTTTTCTCTGTCTGCTGTAAGGTCTGCGGAATTGATAAAACTGATTTTAATCTTCAAAAAATAAAAAGGGACAGATACGAAGCTACCTGTAACCCCATTGGCCAGGCAATGGTATTGAATAATAACGCGACCGACTTGAATGTTATCTTTGGACTTTGTCTGGGTCATGATCTCTTGTTTACCAAGTTTTCTCAGGCACCGGTAACCACACTGGCAGTAAAGGACCGGGTTTTAGCCCACAATCCAATTGGGGCATTAACTTCCCGGTACTATCAGAGAAAAATTTTTCAACCCTGATTTTGGGAAGGAGGCAAATCATACCGGAATTTGGTACACCGTTTTCGGGGCTATCAAACGAGAGGAAACTCAAACACGAGGAACTCATCCGCGCCATACGCTTCATGGTCGCGGCGGAATATGAGGCAATTGAGCTGTATATGCAGCTTGCTGAGTCAACCGACAACAAACTGGCTATCGAAGTTCTCAAGGACATAGCTGATGAGGAACGGGTTCACGCCGGCGAGTTTC
>LQYC01004307.1_pt1 | contig 27393 bp, 28 predicted proteins | sample 661771 | NCBI WGS metagenome assembly LQYC01 (sample SAMN03483023, study PRJNA281117) | bioreactor metagenome | isolation source: benzene-degrading methanogenic enrichment culture from a contaminated... | place: USA: oil refinery in Oklahoma | collected 2011-05
TGACAACCTAAACAAAAAATTAATACCCATCGTGACGTGGTGGGGATTCTAACTGAATTTTTTTTCATGCTATTTTATATTCGCTTGATTTGGGCATAGAATAGTCTTTTTCCCTAGTTAATTAATTTTATTAATAAATTTATGTTTTTTCAATGGCCCGCCCAAAAGTGTTTAAGTTGGCCGCAATAATCCGGATAAACGTCGGGTCGCGGCTGTCAGATATCGTTTTGAGTTGTCCTACCGCCTGTACAAATTGATCGTTGTCTGTCGTCTTTCCGTATGATGATTCCGAATACCGAACTCCCCTTATCCGGCATCGCCAACCGCTGCAATTCTACCTTATCTTTTTCAACCCCGCAAACATCAGAACAGAAAGAATAAGAAAAAATTTCTTATCCTCCTCAAATAACCGCTTCCTGATACTATATGATGTAAGTAAAAAGCGTTCACCCCCCTATATTTTGTATAAACTAACCTTCGAAAAATATTATTTAAAAAAGACATTTTTTTCTTGACAAGCCTATAAATTTCTTTAGAATGGGGTGCAAGTGGTATAAAGTGGAATAAAGTGGAATAAAGGTACTTAAATTTTATGTTTCGCGGCTCATACGAACATACCATTGATTCAAAGGGCAGGGTAAGTTTACCGGCGCAATTTAGAAGCCTGTTACCCAAGGATAACGAGCGCCTGGTAATCACGAACTATATTCCCTCTCATCTTTGGGCCTTTACGTATGAGAACTGGATAAAATTAGAGGAAAAATTAGCCTCCTTTCCTTTGACTGATCCGGATATTCGTTCTTTTAAACATTTTTTTGTTGCCGGCGCTCACGATGTGCCGGTGGATAAGTTAGGACGGGTTCTTGTCCCCCCCCGACTCCGTGAATACGCGCACTTGAACAAAGACGTTGTTTTTGTCGGATCAATTACCCATATCGAGATCTGGGATAAAGGAAACTGGAAACCCACGTTTACAACCTCTGAGTCAAATGTGGAACAGGTTGCCCGAAAATTGGCTGACCTGGGCTTTTGATAAATGGCCGATTTCCATCAGCCGGTTTTAGTAAACGAAACAGTCGCAACACTCAGCTGTCATCCCGGCGGGATTTATGTAGACGCGACAATAGGTGGAGGAGGTCATGCGTGTCACATATTTAAGACCTGTCCGGATATCAAACTGCTCATTGGTATTGACCGAGATGAAGATGCCTTGCTCCAGGCTGAACGAAAATTGGTTTCCTTTAAAAACCAGGTTGTTTTGATTAAAGAAAATTATTCACAGATTAAAACAATTATCTCAAATTTGCAAATAAAATCAGTAGATGGAGTTCTTCTTGATCTTGGCGTTTCTACACATCAGCTTTTATCTTCTAACCGGGGGTTTGGCTTTTCTGCCGAGGGACCTCTCGATATGAGAATGGATAGAGAACAACAGATCACCGCATCGGATTTAGTCAATACTCTTCCCGAACAAGAGTTAGGGAAGATTTTACGGGAATATGGTGAGGAAAGGTACGCAGCCTCGATTGCAAAAACAATTGTACGGGAAAGAAAAAAACAACCGATAAAAACAACCTGGGAGTTGGCAAATGTGGTTGCCAAGACAATCCCTTTTTCGCCGCAGCCGCGAAAAATCCATCCGGCAACCAGAACTTTTCAGGCATTGAGGATCGCGGTCAATGACGAATTTGCCAATCTGGAGAGCGTTCTTCCTGATGCCGTCGATATATTAGCGCAAAGAGGAAGGATAGCGGCCATTTCTTTTCATTCCTTGGAGGATCGAATCGTTAAAAATTTTTTTCGGCAACAATCAAAGTCCTGTGTTTGTCCCCCGCGCCTGCCGAAATGCGCATGTGGGCAGATCCGAAAACTTAAGGTGCTGACCAAAAAGCCGATTGTGCCAATGGCTGAAGAAATAAGGATGAATCCTCGTTCCCGGAGTGCCCGGCTTCGGGGAGCAGAAAAACTCTAACGATCAAGGAAGGTGATGATTATGGATGATGTATTTACCCGAGGGTATATTCATACGGATATTTTAGGAGAGCAGATTGTTCGAGAACGCGTAGTCCCCTGGAAACAAGATGTTAAAAACTATTTGCTTATCGTGGCAACGTTGGTCTTTTGCACTCTCCTTTTTGTGTGGTCACGTTTAGAAGTACTCCAGATGGGATATGCGCTTTCGCGGGCCAATCAAGTTTATGAAAACCTTGTAAAAGAAAGCCAATGTTTGCGGGTAGAGGTGGCCAGTCTCAAATCTCCTTCGCGCATTGAAAAACTGGCTAAGGAAAAACTTGGACTCATCAACCCAACCCAAGGAAAAATTATCCTTATTCCATGAATGAAATAAAGTGGATAAAGTTTAGGATAATCATCATATTTTTTTTCTTTTTCTTTTTCCTCGTGGGCGTCGCGGTACGCGGTTACCAGCTTCAGATAATAAAACAGACCGAGCTTGTTCATCGAGCTGAGATCCAAAGAAAACATTTGATTAAGCTTTGGCCATCCCGGGGAGTGATTTATGATCGGAGAAAAAAGGAGCTTGCGGGTAGTGTGGAGGTTGATTCGGTTTTTGCCCATCCGTGGCAAGTAAAAGAACCGAAAAAGACTGCGGAAAGCTTAAGCAAGGTGCTTAATATAAAGTCACCTTGTTTGCACAAAACATTACAAAGCACCGCTCCTTTCGTATGGATTGCACGGGGTATTTCTCCAGCCAAAAGGGGGCACATTGAGGCCTTTGATCTCAAGGGGGTTCATTTTTTAAAAGAGAATAAAAGATTTTATCCTCATTGTGAAATTGGGGGGCATCTTTTAGGGTTTGTGGGGATCGATGGAAATGGATTGGAAGGGTTGGAACTAAATTATGAAAATTTCATCAGTGGAGGAAACGAAGTTCTTTTAGTAGAACGAGATGCCATCGGCCGTCAGCTCATCTATTCAGGCATCCTCGCTCCTGAGTCCCCGGGCAGTAATTTGATCTTAACGATTGACCTCAATATCCAGTATATCCTTGAAAAAGAGCTCCAAAAAGCAGTCGAAGAATCAAGCGCTCGGGGGGGCATGGGTATTGTGATGGATCCTAAAACAGGCGAGGTGTTGGGGCTTGCCGTCCAGCCACGTTTTAATCCCAATAATTTTAATTTCTCATCTCCAAACCAATGGAGGAACCGAGCATTAACCGATAACTTTGAGCCGGGCTCCACCTTCAAAGTCTTTTTAGCGGCGGCCGCGCTTGAGGAAGGATTGGTTTCTCCGGAAGAAAATTTTTATTGCGAAAACGGAAGGTATAAGGTCGGCCGAAGGACTATCCACGACGTCCACAAATACGAGACCTTAACCTTTGCGGAAATTATAAAATTATCCTCAAACATCGGGGCGGCAAAAATCTGCGAGCGGATGAACGCCGAAACCTTTTACCGACACCTTCGAGATTTCGGATTCGGTGAGAAGACGGGCATTGATTTGGCCGTTGAATCCCCTGGTTCTGTCCGGCCGTATCAGGGTTGGAAAGAGATCGAAAAAAGCAATATGGCTTTCGGTCAGGGAATTTCGGTTACCGCATTACAGCTCATCACTGCTCTCAGTGCGATTGCCAATGGGGGTTATGTGATGCGTCCGTATATCGTCCAAGGGATTGTCAATGAAAAAGGAGAATACCTGAAGAAAAATTTTCCCTGCGTTGTCCGAACAGCCATCTCCGCGCAGACCGCCAAAGCTTTAACGGAAATAATGATTGGGGTAACCACAAAAGGAGGAACCGGGACAGCTGCCTTTATTCCTGGTTTTGAAGTTGCCGGAAAAACGGGGACAGCTCAGAAGATTGATCCCGTTACCAAACGGTATAACTGGGCAAGGCCCGTAGCTTCTTTTATGGGATTTGTTCCCGCGCGTGATCCCCGGATCGCGGTCTTAATCGTGGTTGATGAGCCAAAAGGCAGAGGGTTTGGCGGTACGGTAGCTGCTCCTGCTTTTAGATCTGTCGCGGAAGAGGTTTTGCACTATTTAAAAGTTTTTCCGGAACCGAACCTTATGCCTGCGGAAGTCTCCATGACTATACCGGTTTCACAAGACAGGTCTTTTAATAACCTGATTGACAATTATTCCGGGTCAGATCGTTTGCCGGATTTTACCGGTTTGAGCATGAGGAGAGTTCTGCAGATTGTGAAGGGATACAATCTAAAAGTGCAGATAGAGGGCAGTGGAAAGGCAGTTGCCCAAAAACCTTCACCAGACACCCCACTCACCGGGGTATCAGAGTGTTGGGTGATTTTTAAGCCAATAACGTGAGAAAAAATTATGCCCGGTAGCCCTCATGAAATTGAATGACCTTATTGAAGGATTAGCAATGCGCCAGGTTTCCGGCTCAACATCAGAAGAAATTTTTGGGATTGCTTTTCATTCCAGGGAGGTTCAGTCTCATTTTTTATTTGCCGCTATCAAGGGAGTAAACCATAACGGACATGACTTTATTTCTGAGGCAATACGTCGGGGAGCGAAAGCGATTATTGCCGAGACAGTTCCTGAGACGCACCGCGAGGTAACGTGGATTACGGTACCGGATACAAGGATTGCCTTAGCCCAGGTTGCCGCCAGGTTTCTGGATGATCCGTCGTTAGCCTTAAAAGTAGTGGGCATTACCGGTACCAATGGGAAGACCACGACCTCGTATTTATTGGAATCAATTTTTCGAGCAGCGGGATATAACCCCGGAGTTATTGGCACGATAAATTATCGGTTTGGAAATATCGTGAGACAAGCGCCGAACACCACGCCTGAATCTCTCGAAATCCAAAAGCTCCTTGCCCACATGGTGAAAGAAAGGGTTTCCCATGTGGCTATGGAAGTTTCCTCGCACGCACTTGATCAAAACCGAGTGGAAGGGATTAACTTTGCGGTAGGAGTATTCACCAATCTTACCCCTGAACATTTAGATTATCATGGCACCATGGAACAATACACGCAAAGCAAGGCAAAACTTTTCTCGCGCTTTTTAGATCAGAGTAAGATTGACGGGGAAAAATTTGCGGTATTGAACCAGGATGATCCCCAGACGTCTTATTTTCGTTCGCTTACCTCTGTTTCGGTTGTTCTGTATGGTATGGGCAGCGACGTCGATATAACCATTGAGGAAGCTCAGGTTTCTCAAGAGGGGATACGAGGCACACTAAAAACTCCTCGAGGGAATATAAAGATTACCTCTTCTCTTTTCGGTCGGTTTAATCTCTATAATATTATGGCTGCCACCGGAGCAGCCATTTGTTTGGATACTCCTCTCGAAGCAATCCGTTCGGGAATCGAGGATTTTATTTCCGTCCCCGGAAGGATGGAGAGGATAGGACAGGAAAGAAATTTCACTATTCTTGTTGACTATGCCCATACTCCTGATGCTCTGGAGAAAGCCCTTTTTTCCCTTCGGGAACTTGCACCCCTAAGGATCATAACGGTATTTGGCTGTGGAGGAGATCGAGATCGGAACAAACGACCGATGATGGGTGAGATAGCGGCACAGCTGAGTGACTTAGTAGTGATTACCTCTGATAACCCTCGGACCGAAAGACCTGAGGTTATTATTGCCGAGATTGAAGAGGGCGTTAAAAGCGCCGGTCTGGAAAAAATTTCTCTTAGTGAGTCGTCCTATCGTAAAGGTTATTTTACAGTGGTAGACCGGTTTGAAGCCATTCAGGCTGCCCTCCACATGGCAAAGCGAGGAGATATTGTGCTGGTTGCCGGCAAAGGTCATGAAGACTATCAGATTATCGGGAAGCAGAGAGTACCTTTTGATGACCGGGAGAAGATTAAAGAAGCGCTCAATAAAATTAAACCATAGGTTAAACGGAGGTTTTATATGGAAGAAGTTTTAACGTCCGAGGGTACGATAAAAAATTTTACCGGATACATTATGTGCTTGCACCGGAAAAACACTCCCCGGATTTCAGTGAAAGTTTGCGAACAAAGTTGTCAACTCAAAGACGAGTGTAAAGAGTACCGGATATTTTTTGACGACCAATCAGTGAAGAGTAAATTGGTCAACTAACTATGAGCGACCATCTTTCGATCCGATGGATTGTTGATGCTCTCCAGGGACAGCTTAAGTACGGGAACCCGGAGACAGAATGCCGGGGAATATCGACTGATTCTCGCACGATCAAACCCGGGGAAATTTTTTTAGCGCTTAAAGGAGAAATCTTTGACGGCCATGATTTTATCAGCGAGGTCATCAATAAAGGCGCTTTAGGGGTAGTGGTGCAATCGGGAAGGTTAGTATCTCAAAGCAAAAAAGATTTTATAGTCATTGAAGTCCAAGATACGCTTGATGCTTTAGGGGAATGCGCCGCTCACTATCGCCAGCTCTATGGTATCCCCCTTGTGGCGGTTACCGGAAGCAATGGCAAAACAACAACAAAAGAAATGATTGCCGCTATTCTATCGACGAAAAGGCGAGTTTTGAAAAACCAGGGAAATTTTAATAACCTGATTGGTCTTCCGTTAAGTTTGCTTAAACTTTCATCCGCGCATGATGTTGGGGTGTTCGAATTAGGCATGAACCGGAGAGGAGAGATTGCGCGACTTGTCGAAATCGCTCGCCCTACCGTGGGCGTCGTTACCAACGTGGGCCCGGTTCATTTAGAATATCTCAAGACGATTGATGAGGTGGCAGAGGCAAAAGGTGAGCTTTTTCAAAACCTGTCTTCTGAGGCAACAGCGATTATCAACCAAGATGACCCCAGGATCGAGAACTTGTCATCACGATTTTCAGGAAAAAAAATTACGATCGGAATGAAAAACCCGGGCGATGTGACTGCCAAAAATATTGTTCCCATGGGAGCAGACGGTATTCGGTTTAATCTTGTGATACGAAAAAAGACCCTGCCGGTTTTTCTTCCTATGATCGGAGCGCATAATGTTATGAACGCGTTAGCTGCTGCCGGGGCAGTAACCGCTTTAGGAGAAGATCCCGCCATGATCCCTGAGGGACTTAAAAATTTTCGCAACCTTAACTTGCGCCAACAATTGATTACTTTGCCGGAGGGCATAACCATTATTAATGATACCTATAATGCTAACCCGGTATCGATGAAAAAAGCTTTAGAGACGTTTTCCCTTCTTCAAGGTTCTTCCCGGGGGATCATTATTCTGGGTGATATGTTGGAACTCGGATCTCACGCCGCTGCTTTGCACCGGGAGCTGGGGCACGAGGTGGCAAAAATGGGTGTAAGCTTACTGCTCATTATGGGAAAATTTTCTTCTGATGTGAGAGAGGGAGCGCTTTCCGGTGGATTGCCTTCCCCTTCTATTTATATTGGGAAAAACCATCAGCACCTTATTGATTTTCTTCGTGGGGCACTCAAACAAGGAGATTTAGTTTTGGTGAAAGGGTCACGAGGGATGGCGATGGAGAAAGTAGTTGAAGGATTAATGCGAGAAGACAATCCCCGAACCCCCAAAGAATCAGGGGCGAGGGCACCTAAAACAATTTAGACCGGGAGGAATTATTATGCTCTCCACAACACTACCTTCAAAAATTATGGTCGTTGATGACACTGATGATGTCCGCGAGCTTATCGGGGCCTTTTTACAGACACGGGGCTACGACATAACCATGGCAACCGATGGAGTAGATGCTTTGGGAAAATTGGAAAATGACACCTTCCCCCTTATTATTACGGATATCAATATGCCGAAAATGAATGGGCCGGAGCTCCTGGATACTATGAGCAAATCAACCAAAAACTATAAGGCAGTGGTTATGTCTACCTACATTGAAGATGACATAAAAACTGAACTCCGCAAAAAAGGAGCGGTTGCCTTTTTGGAAAAGCCATTTTCTTTGAGGCAACTGGAGGATGTTGTCGCACAAGGGTTCGCTTAATAATAGGAAAAATTTTTGAGCGCGCTATAAAAAATGCTTTATCATCTCCTTTATCCTTTGCATACTGAATGGTCTGTATTTAATGTTTTTAAATATATAACCTTTCGGACTATTTACGCCACCATAACCGCGCTCCTCCTTACCATGGTATTGGGGCCGTGGTTTATCCGGAAGGTTTCCGAGCTTAAAATGGGGGAGGTTATCCGTAATGATGGTCCCCAATCTCATTTCCAGAAAAAGGGAACCCCGACCATGGGCGGTATCCTCATTTTAGGCGCGGTGATTTTTTCCACACTCCTCTGGGCTAACTTGACGAATCCATTTATTTGGGTAGTGATTTTAATTGCCGTGGGTTTTGGGATTCTTGGCCTAGTTGATGATTTAAAAAAAATGAAAAAAGGCAAGGGAATTTCCGTGCGGGCCAAGTTGCTTGTCCAAATACTGGTAGCGCTCGTTGTGTCGTGTTACCTTACTTTTTTCCTTCGTTTAGATACGCATCTTTATGTCCCCTTTCTTAAAAACACAACTCCGGACCTCGGCTGGTTTTTTGTTATTTTTGCCATGCTGGTGATTGTGGGAACTTCTAATGCGGTTAATCTGACCGATGGTCTTGATGGATTAGCAATCGGGCCAACGGCAATCGCTTTTGGCACCTATCTTGTTTTTGTTTATTGCACCGGCCATTATAAAATCGCTCAATATTTACAAATTCCTTTTATTAAAGGGGGAGGAGAACTCGCCGTCTTCTGTGGAGCAATGGTGGGGGCAGGAATGGGTTTCCTTTGGTACAACACCTATCCTGCTCAGATTTTTATGGGGGATGTGGGCTCGTTAGCGTTGGGAGGTTCCCTGGGCACGATTGCGGTTATTGCTAAACAAGAGATCGTCTTGGCTATTGTGGGGGGGGTCTTTGTTATGGAGACGTTATCAGTGATTTTTCAGGTTGGTTCCTACCGGCTCAGGGGAAAAAGAATTTTTCGGATGGCTCCGCTTCACCACCATTTTGAACTTAAAGGGTGGCGGGAGCCTAAAATTATTGTTCGTTTTTGGATTATCACGATCTTCTTAGCCCTTTTGACTTTGAGTACCTTAAAGTTGCGATGAATCCATTGACTGACCTAAACAATAAAAATGTTTTGGTGGTAGGGTTTGGAAAAACCGGAAAGGCGATGATCAGATTCCTTTTGGATCGAGGAGCTGTGGTTACCGTAAACGACAGTAAAACGAATACGGAGTTGTCCGCAGACATTGCTCCTTTTAAAAAAGATGGAGCAACTTTTATTTTAGGAGGTCATCCCCCGGAAATTTTTCTTTGCCAGGACTTCATTGTCCTTAGCCCAGGAGTTGACCCTAACCTCTCTCCTCTTCGTCAAGCACATGAAAGGGGGATACCTCTTGTCAGTGAAATTGAGCTGGCATCGTGGTTTATTAGGACTCCCGCGATTGGGATTACCGGCACCAACGGTAAGACGACAACAACCTCGTTGCTTTCGGAGATTCTGCGCTACGCAGGGTTTTCTGTTTTTACAGGTGGCAATATCGGAAACCCGTTGATTAACTTTGTGCAGAATAAGATTAAGGCAGATTTTTTAGTTGTTGAACTATCCAGCTTTCAACTCGAGGCGATTGAAAAGTTTTGTTCTCACATTGCTATTTTGCTCAATATCACCGAAGATCATCTCGATCGCTATTCCACGTTTGCTGCGTATTGTGAGGCAAAATACCGAATTTTTTTGAATCAGACTAAAGAAAATTTTGCTATTGTTAATTATGACGATGTTGCGTGTCGCGCGATTATTCCTTCGCTTTCGGCTCGTGTGTTGCCCTTTAGTCAAAAAAAAGTTTTGACGGAGGGGATGTACTCCAATGGTAAGTTTTTGTATTTTCGAGGCGAGGATGATTCCGTTCATGCGTATCGCCTTGCTAAAGTCAAACTTTTTGGAGTCCATAACCAGCAAAACATGTTAGCTGCTATCGGAGCATCCGAAGTATGCGGATGTTCTCCCGAGAAGATTCAAGAGGCTTTAGAAAACTTTCAGGGACTGCACCATCGGATAGAGTTTGTCCAAGAAATTAATGGTATTTCTTTTTATAATGACTCCAAGGCAACCAATATTGATGCTTTGCTTAAGTCACTTCAGAGCTTTTCTAAAAATATTATCCTCATTGCCGGCGGTCGCGAAAAGGGAGGCGATTACCGTGTTCTCAAAGAAGAGATCAAGAAGAAGGTGAAACTTCTCATTGCTATCGGAGAAACCCAGGAGAAGTTTTGTAACCTTTTCGGTTCGGTCACAACCACCGGTTGTGCCACAACCTTGGATGAGGCAGTTCAAACAGCATTTCAAAGCGCCGCCCAGGGGGATATTGTCCTTTTGTCTCCGGCGTGCGCCAGTTTTGATATGTTTGCGAACTATGAAGAGCGGGGACAAAAATTTATCGACGCAGTCAGGCGACTCGCTCACAATAAGAATGATCATCACATAGATGACAACTATGGTTATGCACGATGCATAAAAGAGTAACGGATACATTGCTGCTTGCTTCGGTGTTAGCCCTTTTAAGTATTGGGGTTATAATGGTATACAGCACCAGTTCTATCACTGCGCTGAGGTCCCACCATGATGAGTATTTTTTTTTGAAAAAAGAATTGCTTTATGCTTCGCTGGGAATTTTATTTCTCCTCATTTTCGCGCGCATTCCTTACCAGTATTTAGGAAAACGAGCACACCTTATGCTTGGGCTCAGTTTTTTAGGACTTATCTTAGTGCTTGTTCCTGGTGTTGGAGTGTGCATCGGGGGAGCAAAACGCTGGATTCACTTTGGTCCCCTTTCGATGCAGCCGGCAGAATTTGCCAAACTAGGATTAATCATTTATTTAAGTTTTTTTCTTTACAAAAAGCAGGAGAATCTGAAAAAATTTTCTATTGGTTTGCTTCCCCCTTTGGTTATTACCGGTATTTTTTCGGGTTTGGTGCTTTTACAACCAGATTTCGGAACGACATTCCTTTTGGTGTCACTGCTTTTCATTCTTTTATTTGTCGGCGGCGGAAGGATTTTGCATCTTGTGCTCGTTTTGACCGTCTTTGGGTGCGTAGGCATTTTTCTGGTCGTGAAGAGTCCGTACCGCTTGGAAAGAGTTTTGACTTTTCTTAATCCTTGGAAAGATCCGATGGGCACGGGTTTTCAGATTATCCAGTCCTTTATCGCCTTTGGTACGGGGGGGATATTCGGTCAAGGATTGGGTAATGGTAAACAAAAACTTTTTTATTTACCGGAAGCGCATACCGATTTTATTTTTTCCGTCTTAGGCGAAGAATTAGGACTTATCGGTGTGCTGATTGTTATCAGTCTTTTTTTAATCGTTATTTATTGTGGGATAAGAATTGCCTTGCGGAGTCGGGACTACTTTGGGACATATTTAGCAGTCGGGATTATTTCTCTCTTGGGATTACAAGCGATCGTCAATATGGGAGTTGTCATGGGGCTGCTTCCTACGAAAGGGACCACCCTTCCTTTTATTAGTTATGGAGGAACGTCGTTGATGATAAGCTTGGTGGGAGTTGGGATTCTTTTAAACATTTCTTCACAATCACGGGCTTATGAGAGGTGATCCATGCGCACTGTAATTGCGGGTGGAGGAACGGGTGGACATCTTTTCCCGGGGATCGCACTGGCGGAGGAATTGAAAAGCCGGAGTCTTAATAATGTGGTCATCTTTGTGGGAACGAAAAAAGGCATTGAACAGAGGATAATTCCACCTATGGGATATGAGCTTAAAACCATCTCTGGGGCAGGGATAATAGGCGGAAGTCCGCTTCAGAGAGTAATGGGGTTTTTTCAATTTTTGCTCGGTTTTTTTCAGGCGCTATGGCTAATCCGTTCGCTCCGGCCGGATCTGGTGTTGGGGACCGGAGGGTACGCATCGGTTTCGGTAATTTTAGCTGCGTACCTTTTGAGGGTGGAGACTGCAATCTGCGAACAAAATAGTATTCCTGGCTTAACCAATCGTGTTCTGGGGCGGTTTGTGAAAAAGGTTTTTATTGCTTTTGAAGAAAGCGATACTTTTTTTCCTCGAAAAAAAATTTTTTTTACCGGCAATCCGGTTCGAAAAGAGTTTGTTTATCAATCTCCCTTTCCTAAAAAAAAGGGAGAGAGGTTTACCCTCCTCATCCTGGGGGGGAGCCAAGGCGCACGCAGTATTAATCAGGGTATGATCGAATGTTTGGATTATATGGCGCCCCTCTGGGATACGGTGGAAATAATTCATCAGACTGGTTTTCGAGATTTTTCCTGGGTTAAAGAGGCATATGAAAAGAAAGGAGTTAAGACTGAGGTTATCCCCTTTATTACAGAAATGGCTTCGGTTTACGGGCGGGCTGATTTAGTCGTGAGTCGGGCAGGAGCGATCAGCATAACGGAGATTTTGGTGAGTGGCAAACCCGCAGTATTAATTCCTTATCCGTACGCAGCGTATAATCATCAAGAAATGAATGCTAAAATTTTGACAAATAAAGGTGCCGCACGGATGATCCTCGATAAAGACCTCAGAAATAATTTGGGGGAGATGATCCTTTACCTTATTAACCACCCTGAAGAACTTAAGGCGATGGGAGATAAAGCAAAGGTTCTGGCACGGCCCGAAGCAGCGCGGGCTATTATTGATCACTATTTTCCAAAGGGTGAGGGTGATCTCCGGCCTCGGGAAACCACAGGAGGAAATTGCCATTTATAATCGACCGCAACGTATTTTTATGATCGGTATCGGCGGCGCAGGAATGAGCGGAATCGCTGAAGTGCTGCTTAACCTTGGCCACCAGGTGGCTGGCTCGGATCTTAAAGAAACCCTGGTTACTAAACGCTTAGAATCATTGGGGGCCACCATCTACTATGGACACGACCAAAAACATGTCCAGGATGTCGATGTGGTTGTGTATTCCTCTGCGGTGACGTTTGATAACCCGGAGATTGCGACCGCGCGGGAAGAAATGATTCCCATTATTCCCCGGGCCGAGATGCTGGCGGAATTGATGAGAATGAAATACGGAATTGCTATTGCCGGGACTCATGGTAAAACCACAACGACCTCATTGGTGGCTTCAGTGCTTGCGGAAGGAAAAATTGACCCGACGGTCATTATCGGGGGGAAGCTTAATATTTTTGGGAGCAACGCCAAACTCGGACAGGGAGATTTCCTGGTGGCAGAGGCTGATGAGAGTGACGGTTCTTTTTTAAAACTTTCTCCTACCATCACGGTAGTGACCAATATTGATACCGACCATCTGGATTTTTATCGGGACCTCGAGTCTCTTCGGAGAGCCTTTGAGGATTTTAATAACAAAATTCCTTTTTATGGGGTTAACATCCTTTGCCTGGATGACGGAAACATCCAAAACCTTATCCCCCAGTTAAAAAAACGACACATCACCTATGGGTTAAATACTCAAGCGGATTATCAAGCCCGGGAAATAGTTTTCGAGGGGTTAACGTCAACGTTTCAGGTTTTTTATCTTGGTGAGCATTTGGGTGAGTTCGTTCTCCGGATTCCGGGTGTGCACAACATTCAGAATTCGTTAGCGGCAATAGCCGTGGGCCGGGAGTTGGGGGTAGAGATAATGAGCATACAAAAGGGAATTGAAGAATTTCGCGGAGTAGAGCGGCGCTTTCAGATTCAGGGTGAAACGGAAGGAATCATTGTTGTTGACGATTACGGCCACCATCCCACGGAAATCAAAGTTACCCTCAACGCAATGAAACAGGTTTGGGCTGATCGAAGGTTGGTAGTGGTCTTTCAACCCCATCGGTTTAGTCGCACTCAGATTTTGTTTAAAGACTTTCTCACGGCTTTTTATCAGGCGGACCACTTGGTGCTTACCGATATTTATCCTGCGGGAGAGAAGCCCCTGGAGGGGGTCAACGCGAAAGCGCTTTTTCAGGGGATTAAAGATCACGGCCATAAATCAGTAGTGTTTTGTTCGAATGCTGAGAAAATTATTGTCCATCTTCTTAAAGAATTAAAGCCTTCGGATGTGCTTCTGACCTTAGGGGCAGGTGATGTCTGGAGAGTAGGCAGTGAACTGCTCCAAAGGCTGCAAAGAAGGTAAGTGGTGGAGGATTACCAAAAAAACCAGCTTCGGAAAATTTTCCGGGGAAATTTGCTTTTTAACATTTTACTCAAGGACTTTATTTCTTTTCGGGTGGGAGGACCAGCGGACGCCATTGCTTTTCCACAAGACCAGGAGGAACTTATAAGGCTCATGCTTTTTCTTCGGGAAGAAAAAGTTTCGTTTTTGGTTTTGGGAGAAGGCACGAATCTTGTGGTCCGCGATAAAGGGGTAAAGGGAGTCGTCATAAAGCTTTCTCCCGGCTTCCTTGGAATTGAAATAACCAAAGGAAAAGAAGAAGAATTTTATGTGAGTTCGAAGGCCGGCGAACGCTTATGGCACCTCATTGAAATTGCCCTTCAGCATTGCCTGACGGGATTAGAATTTGCCAGTGGTATCCCCGGTTCTGTAGGAGGAGCAGTGGTTATGAATGCAGGAGCATATGGGGAAGAAATGAAAGATATCGTCCATTCCCTTACCATTCTTGCTTCTGACGGCTCAGTAAGGCATGTGGAGAAAGAAGCGCTTCGGTTTTCCTACCGGAAGCTTGAGTTGCCGGCTGACGCGATTGTGCTTACGGTTGAGGTGGCGTTACGACCCGGCAACAAGGAAACGATTGCGCACGACATTAAAGCCACCTTAGCGAAGCGAAAAAAAAAGCAGCCCTTGGAACTTCCCAGCGCGGGTTCGGTTTTTAAAAACCCTCCTGGTTTTTATGCCGCCCAGTTGATTGAGGAATCAGGACTTAAAGGATATCAGGTTGGGGGAGCACAGATCTCGGAACGGCACGCTAACTTTATCGTCAATCGTGGGAAGGCAACGGCGCATGATATTTTAGAGCTGATCGCTTTGGTACAGGAAAAGGTGTGGCAGGAGAAAAGCATAAAGCTCGAACTCGAAATCCGCGTGGTGGGAGAAGGGTAAGGGGAAGAAGTCAGAAGTCAAATGTAGGGGCGCAGTGCTCTGCGCCCGGTAGCCAGGAGTCGGGAGTCAGGGAAAGATATAGGTAATGAGAAGGATGAAAGAAGAGGAACAGATGGAAGAGTGCATGACCAGAGAAAAGTTAAAAAAGAAAAAGATTGGAGTTCTCATGGGTGGGCTTTCGCCGGAGCGGGAGATTTCCCTTAAAACCGGGCAGGCGATTCTGAAGGGGCTTTTGGAAAAAGATTTTCAGGCAATAGGGATTGATGTGGACCGGGAAATTCCTGCCCGTCTGGTGGAGGAAAAAATCGAGGTGGCGTTTATTGCGCTCCATGGTCCTTGGGGTGAGGATGGTACGATGCAAGGACTCTTGGAGGTGATGGGTATCCCCTACACCGGATCAGGAGTACTGGCCAGCGCTCTGGCCATGAATAAAGCGATGGCCAAGAAGATATTCTTATATCATCGGCTTCCTACCCCTGAGTTTCAGGTGGTGGTGTCCGGTACCCGCTCAACGGTCTCGATTGCTCCTCCTCTGGTGGTAAAGCCGGTCTGTGGTGGTTCTACGATTGGGACCTCAATTGTAATGTCCGAAAAGGAGATTGATGAGGCACTGCAAAGAGCAGCCTACTATGGTGAGGAAATACTGGTGGAACAGTATGTTGAGGGCGTGGACATCACGGTGGGGGTTCTGAACGGGGAACCGCTTCCTGTGATCCAAATCGTGCCGAAGAGCGGCTTTTATGATTATGCATCAAAATATACTCCGGGAAAAACCGAGTATCTTATTCCTGCCCCGCTTCCTGGGACAATAACGAAAAGCGCCCAGGAGCTGGGAGTAGCTGCGTACCAAGCGTTGGAATGCACGGGCGCCGCGCGGGTAGATTTTCGCTTCGGTGAACATGGTGAGCTTACGATTTTAGAAGTAAACACGATTCCCGGTTTTACGGAGACAAGTTTATTACCCATGGCCGCAGCTCGGGTAGGGATAGATTTTCCGAGCCTAGCCGAACGAATCCTGCTTTCAGCACGATTGTACATTGATGCGAAGATGAGGCGTGATGATTGATTTAGAGTATTATTACTCCCAAAAAATAACGAACCAAAAATCTTTTCTGTGGAAAAGAAGACATTTAAAGTACGGAGAGATAAAAAAAATTTGTTTTCTTTTTCTCCGGCTTATGCTTTTTTCAGCGCTTATTATTCTGACGGCGGCCTCTTTATATTATGGCGGGAGCTTTATTGCGCGCTCTCCTTATTTTGCCTTACAAGACATCCGCTTTGAGGGGTGTAAAAACGTCAAGCCCCAGGAATTGATGAGTCTTGCTCACTTACGACAGGGATATAATATCCTTGCGCTTGATTTGCAGGATATTTCGCAAAAGATCATCGCCAACCCTTGGGTGAAAGACGTGCGAATTGAACGGAACTTTCCCCACCAGCTTATTATAGAAATTACTGAACGGGTTCCGGTAGCTCTGGCAAGTCAGGAAGATCTTTTTCTGGTCGACCGAGAGGGAGATTTATTTAAAAAAGTTGAACGGCAGGATAACATTGATATGCCCGTGATAACGGGTCTTTCGCTTTCCGAACCGAACACTCAGCATGTCAAGGAGATTCTTGATTTCTTAGAGACTGCTGAGCACATGGGGGTTTTCCCCCTCCGTACGGTTTCGGAGGTTCATGTGGATGGCGATTATGGGATCACCCTTTATACGCTCACTGAGAATGTTCCCATTCAGATGGATATTAAGAATTACTCAGAAAAACTTGGGTTGCTGAGAAGTCTCAAGGAAGACTTGGCAAAACGGAAGATCGAACCTCAGGCGATAGAAATAATTTCTTTAGATGAAGCCCGCGTTAAGATAGCTTCTTCCTCGAAAAGGTGAGAAAGGAGGGACGGTATACATGGGAAACAGCAGGAATGTGGTTGTTGGACTTGATATCGGAACGACGAAGATCTGTACTGTTGTAGGGGAAAAAACACCCGAGGGCATCGAAATTGTGGGCATTGGAACCTCTCCCTCCAAAGGACTGAAAAAGGGGATGATTGTTGATATCGAGGCTACCATTGATTCCATCCGTCATGCCAAAAAAGGGGCAGAAAAAATGGCGGAGTATAAAATTGAGACGGTTTATACGGGAATCTCTGGAAGTCATGTGAAAAGCTTTAACAGCCATGGCGTTACCGCGGTCAAGAACCGAGAGGTCAAACGGGCGGATATCAAGCGGTCACTTGATGCGGCACGGGCGATCGTGATCCCGACCGATCGAGAAATCATCCATGTGCTGCCCCAGGAATTTATCGTTGATGACCAAGGCGGCATCCGGGATCCTTTAGGGATGTCCGGGAAGCTTCTTGAGGCAAAGGTGCACGTGGTAACCGGCGCGGTAACCTCAGCCCAGAATATTGTTAAGTGTGCTAATCAGACTGGTGTCGACGTGAAGGATATCATCCTCCAGCAACTTGCTTCGAGTGAAGCCGTGCTTACCCCTGAAGAAAAAGCGCTGGGGGTTGCGCTTGTTGACATAGGAGGGGGCACAACCGATATCGCCATTTTTTTCAACGGGAGCATTACGTATACATCAGTGATACCGATTGGCGGCAACCAGTTTACCTCAGACATTGCCTTGGTGCTGCGAACCCCGGTCAAAGAAGCGGAGCGGATAAAAAAGGAATACGGAAACGCTTTTGCTAACTCGGTCAGTCGTGATGAAATGATCGATGTTTTAACCGCCGATGGAAGTGGAACCCGCTCCATAGCCCGGCGGACCCTGTGCGAGATTATTGAACCCCGGGCCGAGGAGACCCTCGCACTGGTTTGCCGAGAGATCATAAAATCTGAGCTGGTGGAATTTATCGGGGCGGGAGTGGTTTTAACGGGTGGCGCTTCCCTTCTCCCGGGGATAAAGGAGACGGCAGAAAAAATTTTTAAGTTTCCGGTTCGGATTGGGTACCCCCAGGGAGTGAAAGGATTAAAAGGCGTGGCAGACAATCCCATGTATGCCACGGGAATCGGTTTAGTTCTCTATGGGAATAATCATCAGGCCACCCATAACTTTAATGGCAACGGAAATTCCTCTCATACTTTTGCCCAGAGGATGAAAAAATGGTTTTTGGAGGTTTTTTGATCAAAGGAGAAAAAGGACCTTGTCGAAAGAGTAAGGTCTTATAATTTAGCAACATTATTTCACAAGAGAGGAGGAAAAGCAGATGATAGAATTAGCGGATATAACTACTATGGATGCAAAAATAAAAGTTGTCGGGGTAGGGGGAGCAGGGTGCAATGCGCTGAACACCATGATTGATTCTCGCCTGGAAGGAGTGGAGTTTATTGGGGCGAATACGGATCTGCAGTCCTTGGGGGCCTGCCGTTCTACGGTTAAAGTTCAATTAGGACATAAGCTGACGAATGGGTTGGGCTCAGGGGGTGTGCCCGAAGTAGGTCGCGATGCGATGATGGAAGATGCGGAGAGAATGAAGAGCTTATTGGCTGGCTCGGACATGGTTTTTATTGCCGCAGGCATGGGCGGAGGTACTGGTACCGGAGGTGCCCCTGTCTTGGCGAAGATCGCTAAGGAGGTGGGGGCGCTCACGGTTGCGGTGGTTACCAAACCTTTTGTGTTCGAGGGAAAAAAACGGCAGCAGTCGGCGGAGCGAGGTATTCAAGAATTAAAAAATGGGGTTGACACGCTCATCGCCATTCCTAACCAAAGGCTCTTGTTGAATTCAGGGAAAAAGACGACATTGCTCGATGCCTTTAAGAAGGCAGATGAAGTTCTTCTTCATGCCGTCAAAGGGATATCCGATCTGATTACCATTCCCGGTCTGGTGAATCTTGATTTTAACGATGTCCGCACCGTGATGTCCGAAATGGGTATGGCGTTTATGGGAATCGGACGGTCAAGCGGCGAGAATCGGGCGGTGGAAGCAGCGCAAAAAGCGATCTCCAGTCCGCTCCTGGAAGATATCAGCATTGATGGCGCCAAAGGCATACTGATTAATATTACCGCCGGGCCGGACTTAACGCTTTTTGAAGTCAATGAAGCTTCTACCTTAATCCAGGAAGATGCCCATGAAGAAGCGAACATCATCTTTGGAGCAGTGATTGATGAGAATGCGGGAGATGAAGTGCGCGTGACGGTTATTGCCACGGGTTTTGGAAAAGCCGAGGAGGAAAAAGCAAAACAGTTCAAGAGCAATGTCTCCTTTCTCAACAAATATATCCAGGATGACGACAGCCCCGCGGTGTGGCGAAAGAAGCTTCAGGAACTTCGCCAGGTGACACCTGATGTGGTCAAAGTAGGCACGATCATTGACGGTTATTTCAATGATGGTTGTGATTATGATACGCCGACGTTTCTCCGGCGTCATGCAGAATAACGAAAAGTATGATATAATAAAAACAACAATGTCATAGGGGCAACAGCCCCGTTTTACCTTATTTGCGGCCTATGAGAGACTATGTCGTGGAAGTTAAAGGAGAAGGCCAGGGCCCTCCTGGCACAGGAACAAGGAACGATTGTTAAGCCCTCGGGGGGAAAGCTCTCCCTTGCCTTGGTTTTTCCCAACTATTACCATGTGGGAATGGCCAACCTGGGTTTTCAATCCGTTTATCGGATCATCAATGAGCTTCCCCAGGCAGTGTGCGAACGGGCGTTTCTTCCCGAACGGGCGGACCTTCTGGAGTTTCAACGTTCCTCGACGCCGCTTTTTTCTCTCGAAACCCAGAGACCCCTCCAAGATTTCGATCTCATCGCTTTTTCTCTTTCCTTTGAAAATGACTATCCCCATATTTTAACCATCCTTGATTTAGCACGGGTTCCTCTTCGTGTCTCTCAGAGGAAAGAAGGATATCCGATGGTATGTGCCGGAGGCGTTGCCGCCTTCCTTAACCCGGAGCCATTGGCAGAATTCATAGACTTCTTTGCTCTCGGTGAGGCTGAAGAGCTTATGCCTGAGTGTCTTTCCCTGATTTTGGAACTTAAGAGCAAAGGGGTTCTGCGTCGTGATCTTTTAACCCGCCTTACCGCGATTGGTGGTATTTATGTTCCCCAATTTTATTCTGTTACCTATAAGGAAAACGGACAGATTGCTGAGGTTCTTCCCCGGAAAGAGATTTCACCCACTGTCAAGCGGCGCTGGGTCAAAAACGTGGATGAGTACCCGACGCAATCGGTTATCCATGCTCCGGGGATAGAGTTCGGCGGGATGTTTCTGGTGGAAATCGGCCGGGGCTGTTCGTTTGGCTGCCGGTTCTGCGCTGCCGGATGGGTCTATCGGCCGGTGCGGATGCGGTCATTAGGAACGATTGAAAAATCTATTCAGAGCGCTTTACGCGGCGAGAAAAAGATTGGCTTGATCAGTGCGGCGATTGGGGACCATCCTCAACTCAAAGACATTTGCGCCCGGCTGAGGGCCGCGGGAGGAAAACTCTCGGTATCCTCGCTGAGGGCTAATGTCATAACCCGGGATCTCTTGCACGCATTAAAAGAAAGTGGTCACCAGTCAATCACCATGGCTCCGGAAACCGGCTCGGAGCGGCTTCGTCGTCTGATCAGAAAAAATATTACGGATGAAGAAATTTTTGAAGCCGTGGAGATGGTGGTTGCCAGCGGCATCCCGAACCTCCGTCTTTATTTTCTGGTCGGACTTCCTTCGGAGACCATGGAGGACATTGAGCAGATAGTCTCACTGACAAAACAAATAAAGCATGTTATCATCAAAAATATTAAGAAAAAAAATCTACCGGGCACGATAAACTTAAGCCTTTCTCCTTTTGTTCCCAAGCCGTTTACCCCGTTTCAGTGGGTTCCGTTTGAGGACCTCAAACTCTTGCAGCACAAAATTAAACACATCCAGAATGGTCTCAAGAATGAGCGCCAGGTCACGATCACCCATGACCTTCCCAAATGGAGCTACGTTCAGGCTCTCTTGAGCAGAGGTGACCGGCGAGTAAGCAAGATCCTCCTCCAGGTGCATAAAAATAACGGTGACTGGAACAAGGCTCTGCAGGAAACCGACGTCAACCCTGACTTTTACGTTTATCGCTTTCGTGAGCTTACCGAAATCCTCCCCTGGGATTTTATTGACCAGGGTATTAAAAAAGAAACACTCATCTCCGAATATCATCGTGCTTTAACGCAAGGGTAATACCAAGTCGTTATGGATAACAATCCTGTAAGCGCAAAAAGTCTTCTTCGCAGAAAATATCTTTATATTATCCTCCCCACGTTTATCGGGTCAGTCATCGCCTATCTCGACCGGGTAAACATTGCCTATGCGGCCCTTACCATGAACGCTGACCTTGGGTTTACTGCCCAGGTTTTTGGCATGGGCTCGGGGATATTTTTCGTGGGGTACGTGCTTTTTGAAGTGCCGGGAGCGCTCATCGCTGAACGCTGGAGTCCCCGCGTGTGGATCGCCCGGATCATGATTACCTGGGGGCTCATCTCCGGGTGCATGGCCTTTGTTTCGAACGCGTGGCAGTTTTACCTGGTGCGTTTTTTGCTCGGAGCGGCTGAGGCAAGTTTTTATCCGGTGATGTACGCGAGCGTTTTCCCGCGCTGGTTTACGCCTGAGGAGCGGCCTCAGGCGCTTGCCCTGATGCTTACGTCTCTGCAGATTTCAGCGATTATCGGCGCGCCGCTTGCCGGATGGATACTGGGCATAGAGGTCTTTGGTTTAAAAGGCTGGCAGGTCCTGTTTGTCATCGAGTCTTTACCTGCGCTCATCTTCGGGGTTATGGTCTTGTTTCTACTGGCTGACTGGCCGGAACAGGTAACCTGGCTTACTCCGGAGGAGAAAAAGTATCTAAAAGCGCGTTTTGAGCAGGAAACCGAAGCCAAAAAGTCAGGGCATCCCTATACCGTGTGGGAGGCGCTCTGCGACCGGGAAGTGCTTAAGCTTTGTTTGATTTATTTTCTCTGGATAAGCGGTTTCTGGGGTTTTAACTACTGGATGCCTACGGCGCTCAAAGAAATATCCGGCTGGTCAAACCTGATGATCGGCTGGCTGATTGTGATCCCCATGATCTTGTCGCTCTTAGCAATGCTTTTTGTGGGGCGTTCTTCATCGAAAAGCGGAGAAAAGCGCTGGCACGGAGCAGTGCCCATGTTTATCGGCGCGATCGGCTTAGGGGTCGGCACTTTTGTTCACGATCCGCTTATAAATCTCATCTTCATCGCTCTTACTGCCATCGGAATATACAGCGCTTTTGGCGTCTGGTGGTCCTATCCGACCACCTTTTTGTCGGGAACAGCAGCTGCCGGCGCGGTGGGACTGATCAATTCTTTTGGCAATGTCGGAGGATATATCGGCCCGTATCTTACTGGTTTTGTCAAAGATATGACCGGCTCTTTTTCGGGGGCGTATGTATCCCTTGCAGTTTTTCTGGCAATAGCGGGCTTTCTGATGCTTACCCTGAAAAAAAAAGATACTCACCAAAGGATAGTGTAGTGAATCTTTACATCAATTCCGAGGTCGTCATTCCCGCGAAGGCGGGAATCCAGCCCAAAAATACTGGATTCCGGGTCAAGCCCGGAATGACATAAAATAAAGACATTTCTGAATCACTACACTACTTTTGCATATAATTTGGCATGAATCTAAAAATTTTGCATTTATTGCCTTCGTGAGCTTACCGGGATTTCCTCTGGATTTTTCTTGACTTTTTTCTTAAATTTATTTAATAAATCAGGAAAAAACCCAAACGAGGGGATAAATAAAAATCAGCATTAAATCTTTAAGAGGAAATGAGGAGGATACCTATGAATTTGACTGAGCGTGTCAAAGGGATTTTGCTCTTTCCAAACCAGGAGTGGCAGACCATTGCCGGAGAGACGACCACGATCTCGGAGTTGTACAAGACCTATGTTATCATCTTGGCAGCCATCGGGCCGGTAGCTTCCATTATCGGAATGTCCTTTGTGGGTATTCACGGATTCCGGTTTTCCCTCGCCTCATCTTTGACATCGGGGGTAGTTAGCTACATTCTGACGCTCGTCGGCGTCTATGTCCTGGCCCTGGTCATTGATGCTTTAGCGCCTACCTTTTCCGGCCAAAAGAACATCACTCAGGCGTTTAAGGTCGCGGCCTACTCTTATACGCCCGGCTGGGTGCTTGGTGTTTTGCTGATCATCCCCGCCTTCAGTCCTTTAATGATTCTGGGGTTATACGGCCTCTATCTTCTTTTCCTCGGACTCCCGGTGCTGATGAAATCTCCCCAGGAAAAGTCCCTGGGATACACGGTTGCGGTAGTTGTCGCGGCGATTGTGATTTTTATAGTGATAAATTATATCGCGCGCGCTTTTCTTCCCTATCCAACGCCAGGGATGCCTGGAATGGCAGGACATGGTTAACAGTTATTAATGAATGATCTTTATGTCTTTAAGTTTGCTTTTGACTGGGTAAGATTGTTTGGGAAAATTAACTCAGCCCCTGCTTCTAAGAGACTGTGTTGTAATGAGGAAAACGGGGTGTTTGTCATTCTGGACCCTTCGCTCTGTCATTCTGAAGGAGCGTAGCGATTGAAGAATCTGGCTCAGGACAGGCTCCGTGAAGAATCTCCTAAAATCAGTAGATTGGGAAAAATAGATTCTTCGCCCCGCTTGCAGCGGGACTCAGAATGACATTACAACACAGTCTCTTTGGTGGGGGGTTTTTATTTGTTGAAAAGGCGCAATTAAAACCAAAAATGCTCTTCTGATTGACTTTTTTCCTTTTAAAAGGTAAAAACATAAAGAAATGTAAAGAAATGTTGAACCCAAAAAGGGGATGCGGTTTACCATGGTTTTGAGGAAACAATATTTAAGGAAACCTCTAATAATTGCCAATTTGTCACTTTTGCGAGAGAATGAGTATAATGATTTCAATTAGTTCTTTATTCCTGTTTTGCAAAAAAATGAATTTTTAGAGGTACCCTAAATAAAGAACGAGCATATAAAAAGGCCGGATTGCCTGGCATAAAGGTGATGGTTTTTTTTATTTCCTACATAGGAAGGTATCGGCAGAAAATCGCTTGCCAAGAGGATTTATTTATGTAGTCACGTAAACATGAAAGATGCATTGGGGGCAGCTACAAAATTACAATATTCCTTTTGACAATTGAATGAGGTAAAATAACCTTTATTATTTTCTTTATTTCAGCCGAAACCACACATGCTGAGGCACGACTGAACTTAGTCGGTGCAGCATTTGAGAAAATTCAAAAAGTGACTGAAAAAAATGTGGTGGAACAAAAGTTAAAGAGCAGCTATCAGAAGCTGTTACTCCAATATGTTGTAAGGGTGATTGTTCGAGAGCCGAAATTATAAAAGAAGCGGCAAATACTTTATGCGATTTGATCGCGCCGCTGATTTTCATGTTGTGCGTCTGCCTGTCTATGGGGTTGTCTTGTGGTCGTTGCGACGCGTTGGAAACGATTTATTGAGAGCACTTGCTCTCATATACGATATAAACAGTAAAACTAACTGAATAGGAGCGCTAATGGGTAAACCAAACTACAAATTTCAGAAGCGTCAGAGGGATCTCGCCAAGAAACAGAAGAAGGAGGAGAAGCGGCAGCGCAAAGCCGCTGCACAGAGCGAAGTGTCTCCGGAGGATACGCCTCCGCCGCCCGTCGAGAGGGACGGGGATGTTGTTGAAAAATAACACTTCAATAAGTTCGCCCCGCTCCTCAGAGTTTATGAAAAAAAACTAACAAAGGAGGGTAAAGAGATGTCTACGAGACAGTTTTCGTCCTTAAAGCAAATGTTTACTGCGGTTGAAAAAAATGTTGTTGCCAACTGTGTTCAGTGTGGTGATTGTATATCTTCCTGTCCCATCTTTTTGGAAGGTCCATTTAAGGATGAGGCACCGGAAGATATGGCGGAAAAGCTGTTCGCTGTATTAGAAAATGGGACTTTTTCTGAAGAAGCATATTTTACTGCCTTTAGTTGTATGGAATGCGAGCGGTGTATCGAGATTTGTCCTCAGGGTATTAACCCGATGCTTTTTCTTCAGGTGGTAAAAAACAGACTGGTTGAACTGGGGAATAATTTACCAGGGGGGTCTCCTTTTGTTATTCCGGGAAGCACGCCTTATATTCCAGAAATCCTGCAAAGCATCCAGATGAAGCCTTCTGAAGCCAGGTGGTTGAGAGAAGCTCCTGGTTCTCCGGAAAAAAAGGAAGTGGTGGTTTTTATCGGATGTTTTGGCCTGGCCACTCCAGATAAAAATTTTGCCCTCATTGATGTTTTGGAACATATGGACATTAATTTTACCACCTTGTTAGGAGGTAAGCTTTGTTGCGGACTTCCTAGCCTTTTTGCTGGAGATCTCCAGTCCGCGGATTCTTTCGCCCGGAACCTAATTGAAAATATCCAGCGCTTTTCTCCGAGAAAACTGATTCTCCCCTGTCCTACCTGTTATAAAGTGGTGAACAATGTATATCCTCACTTTTTATCCTTTGATTTTGAAGTCGAGTTTCTTTCTACATTTTTAAGCAACAACCTGGATAGGTTAAAATTTACCACTTCTTTAAATAAAAAGGTAACCTTGCATGACCCCTGTGATTTAGCCCGGAGAGTAAAAGATCATACCTCACCCCGAAAGGTGATTGAAGCCCTGCCGGGAGTAGAACTCATAGAAATGGCACATAATCGGGAAAACAGTCTCTGTTGTGGGGGCCTGTTAAATATTACTTATCCACAGTATGGAATAGAATTTGCCCAAAAACTTCTGCAAGAAGCACAGAAAGTTAATGTCGATGCCATGGTTAACTTATGTCCGGGCTGCCATGGAAGCCTCTGCGGATTGGGAGTGAAGTATTCTTATGAACTTACCGATCTCCCGTCCCTGATTAATGAATCCCTTGGGGGCAAGAAATATGAGAATAAACTCAAAGCATATTGGGAATGCCGAGATTTGAACAAAATTTTGGAAAAATCTAGGAGTTATTTTGAGGCTAACGGATTTTGCCGGGAAGAAATGAAAGAGATGATATCTCTTCTTTTTAATCTTTCTTCTTAAGATGACGGAGAGTATATTATTAAGTTTTTTCAATGAGATTACTGAAAAACCCCTTTTCTATCATTCTAAACTTGTTTAAGAATCTTGCAACCAAAGATGGAGAAAAGGAGGGTGCGGACATAATGAAAAAATTTTTTTCCTTGTCACGAGTCTATAGCCTGCTTGAACCGGGGCCGGTCGTGATGGTCACTACCAGCCGATAGGGACTGGCAAACATTATGACGATGTCATGGCATACGATGCTCGAATTTGAGCCGCCGATGGTGGCTTGCGTAATCAGCAATCGTAATTATATTTTCACCATCTTAAAGGCTACCAAAGAATGCGTGATCAATATTCCGACTGAGGAGCTGGCAAAAAAGGTGGTGAGCTGCGGTAATACCTCAAGCCGAAGTGTTGATAAGTTCAAGACCTTTCACCTCACGCCGGCAACAGCCACTTATGTCAAAGCACCGCTTATCGCCGAGTGCTACGCCAATCTCGAATGCAAAGTCGTGGACACGAGTATGGTGACCAAATACAATTTTTTTATTCTTGAGGTACTCAAAGCCTGGATTGATCCCTCGGTGAAACAGCCTCGCACTATCCATCATCTCGGCAAAGGTTCGTTTATGGTTGCCAGCCAGACGATCAAACTGCCTTCTAAAATGAGGGTCTTCTCCAAAATGAGTGGGTAAAAAAAAGCGCTTTTTTTTGAGAAAACAGTTTGCAATTAAAGGGAAAAACAGCTTGGCAAAGGTGATAATTTATGTCATTTTTTAGACATGAAAAAAAACAGTCTTTACCAGACGTATGCTTTTCCCGGTTTTACTCCCCAGAGACAGCTTCTGGGATTGGACGGTAATCCCGATGCCCGGATCATCGTCCTGAAACGACATCAGAAAAAACACTTTGTCCGCTCTGCGGTCGAGGACATCGAACATTTTACGACCGCAAAACCAAATGGCTGCGGGACTTACCTTGCGGTGACCTGCACGTCTACCTGCACGTGGAGGTGCGCTGGGTAATGTGTCCCAAATTTAAAATTGTCCGTCAGGAGAAACTGCCGTGGGTATCCGGCAACCTTACCAAGCGTTTTGCCCACTACCTTGGCTGGCGGTGCGAAAATGCCACAATCAAGGCCGTGGCGTATGAGTTCAACCTTGACTGGAAAACCGTCAAGGAAGCGGAAAAAGACTATATGCGAGCAAAACCGGCTAAAGCTCCGGAAACCGCTCCGGTTGTCATCGGCATCGACGAATTCTCCCGGCGTAAAGGTCACGCCTACAACATCGTGGTCACTGACCTTAAGCAAAAGCGCGCCATTTGGTTCGAAGGCCCGGACCGCTCCGAAGAGAGCCTGGACCGGTTCTGCGAGTCGCTGGGATCTAAAAAATGCAGTCAGATCAAACTGGCGGTGATGGACATGTGGAAAGCGTTTGAGAATTCCAGACGCAAGCATGCGTCGCAAGCCGCCATTCTATACGACAAGTTTCACCTCCTGCGCCACCTGA
>LQYC01004438.1_pt1 | contig 27210 bp, 25 predicted proteins | sample 661771 | NCBI WGS metagenome assembly LQYC01 (sample SAMN03483023, study PRJNA281117) | bioreactor metagenome | isolation source: benzene-degrading methanogenic enrichment culture from a contaminated... | place: USA: oil refinery in Oklahoma | collected 2011-05
TTGTTTCTGGATTCCCCGATCAAGTCGGGGAATGACGATGTACTTTGTATAATTTTTGGGATACCCCGCAGCTTGCTGCGGGGAGGTTCATTCCTAACCACGCGTTTATTATTGAGTTGATTAATTGGTTTTTAAAGTAATGTTTTCTGAGGATAATGAAAAAATTAACTGAAAATTAACAGAACCTTTATTTGCAGCTTACAAAGCACCGATATTTTACTCTCAGATTTTCTAAGTCATACACAACCCCAACAAATAAGTGGGTTAAATAAAAAAAAAAGGAGGTGAATGGGTAAAAACCGAAATGGGAATATAAAAAATAAACTTTAAGGTAACATTAATTGAATAACGTGTTGTGAAGAAGAAAGGAGAGATACATGAGAAGCATTGAGAAACGAGTAAGTGGGATAAAAGATATTTTGGAAATGTGGTTTTTAATTGCAATAATGTTAAGCACGATAATTTTTGTTTTTATCTTAACAGCCCGCATCTCGCACGCGAATGAAATTGAGACCTTGCTTAACAAACTGGTGGAAAAAGGAGTTTTAACCGGCGCGGAAGCTCAGGCGGTTTTGGTGGAAACGCGGGAGGAAGAGCGAAAAAAAATCGCTCAACGAAAACATGATATTCTTCCGGAATGGATTCAGAAAACTAAATTAACCGGTGATTTTAGACTGCGGGAGCAGTATGAGAAGAACAATGCCAAAGAGGATCGTTGGAGAACCCGAATCCGCTACCGGTTAGGAATAGAGTCACAAGTAGCCGATAAGTTTAAAGTCGGTTTTGGTATAGCCTCAGGCGGCAGTGACCCCCGTTCTACCAATCAGACTTTCCAGGATTCTTTCAGTTCTAAAGGTATTAACTTGGACTTGGCCTACGGACAATACAATCCCTTCAAGTGGCTAACCCTGGTGGGAGGAAAATTTAAAAATCCTCTTTTTACCCCTGCTGATCTTATCTGGGATTCAGACATAACCCCCGAAGGCGGAGCCGCACAATTTAATTATAATGTGCGTGATAGCTTTGGGTTATTTATGAATGTGGGGTTTTTCATTCTCGATGAAAGAAATTCTGAGACACCCCCTCCCCCAAAAGAGAGACAGGATCCTTTTATGTATGTGGTTCAACCGGGGTTTGAATGGAAAATTCAGGACGCCGACCTTAAGGACCTTGCCAAACTGAAGGCGTCTGTTGCGTATTACGGATTTACCCACGTGAAAAACAATATTTTAGATAATACCGGCAAAACCAACACCGGCTATAGCTCTGGCTTAAAATATGATTACAATTCCTTTGTTACGAATGCCCAGTTAGGATTCATGCCCGAGGGATTTATCGTTCCCTATGTCGGAGTGTTCGGCGAATTTGTATATAACCCTGATCCGAAAAAAGGTAATACAGGATGGCTTGTGGGCGGAATCTTTGGCGATGAAAAGGTTAGTGAGAAAGGTCAGTGGCAGTTAAAATATATGTACCGCCGCTTGGGAAGAGACGCGGTCCTCGATACTTTTCCGGATTCGGATTTTTTCGGCGGCGCTACGGATGTTAAAGGTCATGAAGGGATATTTGAGTACGGAATTTGTAAAAATGTGAGTGTATCATTGGATTATTATAATTCGAAACAGCTCCATGGGGCTGAAAGCGAGAACCTTTTACAGCTTGACTGGAACCTGAAATTTTAGTTAAATAATAACCTCAATCCAGCGATAAAAGTGTCATACTGAACTTGTTTCATTTCAGCATCTCATGAGACCCTGAAACGAGTTCAGGGTGACAACAAAACTGACATTGCAACGCCTCTTGCACAAATATCGCTGGATTCAGAAGATAATAATTAAATAATAAAAAAACGAGAAAAAAACCTTTACACAGAATGGAGGAAACAAGATGAAACAGATTATAGCGATTTTTAAAAAAATCACGAAAGTAGCTTTGGTTCTGCTGGCGCTCTCGGTAATGGGTATAGGTCTGCAGGAAGGGGCTTTAGCTAAGGATATTACGATCAAAGGTTCTACCACCGTTTTGCCCATAGCCCAGATTACTGCCGAAGTATTTATGGAGCGACATCCTGAAGCCAAGATTTCGGTTCAGGGTGGCGGCTCTGGGATAGGAGTTGCCGGGATTATTGACGGAACCTGCGACATTGGCGATTCCTCCCGCTCCATGAAAGAGCAAGAGCTGAGCAATGCGGTCAGTAAAGGCGTCAACCCCAAAGCCAATTTAGTTGCCATGGACGGTATTGCGGTCGTTGTTCATCCGTCGAACAAAGTTAACGGTCTTACCAAAAATCAACTCAAAGATATTTATATCGGCAAAATTTCGGATTGGTCAGCATTAGGGGGTGAAAGTCAAAAAATTGTGGTTGTCTCTCGTGATTCTTCCGGCGGCACCTTCGAATCCTTTGGGGAAATGGCGTTGGATAAAGAAAAGGTCAGATCAGACGCGTTAATGCAGGCATCTAATCAGGCTGTTGCTTCTACTGTCGCTAAGACTCCGGGAGCTATTGGTTACGTGGGATTAGGGTATATTTCTTCCCAGGTTAAGGCATTAACGCTTAATGGGGTCATGCCCTCAAAAGAAACTGTTCTTAGTAATAAATATAGCTTAGCTCGTCCCCTTTTTATGTACACCAATGGCGCACCGCAAGGTGTGGTGAAAGACTTTTTAGATTTTGTTTTAAGCGAAGAAGGCCAAAAATTGGTTGGGGAAGCAGGGTTTGTTGGCCTTAAATAATAGTCTCATTTTTTTCTTCCTCCTCTCCTCCTTAGTAAACGCGGCGGGGTTTCCTGTTGCGTTTTTTCTAAATAAAATAGAGGTGCTTGAAAGTTACGTGATTTTTTTATTTTTTTATAAAGGTAAAAATGCTATAAGGAAGCCAGACGAAAAGAAAAATATAAATGTATTTTTAACATGTTAACATTCTTCTTCTTGTTTGCAGTGGTGATGAGCAGGATCTCAAGGAAGAAACAAGTTGGGACATCAAAGCTGCTGGGGACCAGGAGGGCGGAGATTTAGAAGACATCCTGGAAGCAAAATATTTGGAATGGGAGTAACGCGGGAGGGTTGCTGAGAATTTTCCCGGCGTGATGATTTTACGATTTTAATTTGTCTTGTGCAGGAAGTTTTAAAAATATTAACGATTAAATGAAAGGAATAAAACCAATGGCAATGAAACCGACTGAAAAAGAAGAAGAGTATTTTGCAAGGATGGAGCTTGAAAAACTGAAAAAGATTGAGGTGGAGAAACACAAGACGCTTAAAGAGGAGAAAAAACGAAGGCTTAAAGATCTCCATTTTATGAAATGTCCTAAGTGCGGTATGGAGATTATCGAAGTCGATTATAAGGGTTTAAAGGTAGATGAATGCTCTGAATGTGGCGGTGTCTGGCTCGATGAAGGAGAGATTGAGGCGATTGCCAAGATGGACAAGTCGGGCATCGACAAGCTGTTCAGTATTTTTACCAAGTGACCTGCAGAGAAGAAACCACCACGAAAATAGATTGGAAGCAGTCCCGGCGAGATGCGACGCGCGTTCGTTTTATCCGTCTCTTTTGTTAAATGACTAACAGGGTCCGGCCCGCCGGGATATCGTTTATTTTTTGGAGGAACAATTGCGCCCGCATCAGCAGAACATTGCAGAAATTTTGTCCGAACTCGAAACCTCTTTGCAGGGAATTTCCAGCGTTGAGGCCGGACCGCACCTGGCGCGATACGGCCCCAATGAGTTGATCGAGAAAAAAAAGAAGACGGCGTTCGCCATGTTTTTCGATCAATTCAGGGATGTTATGATCATTGTCCTCATTGCCGCGGCTGTTATTTCGGGGTTCATAGGTGAGTTGTCAGATACCATAGCAATTATCGTCATTGTTGTTCTCAATGCAGGCATAGGTTTTACCCAGGAATATAGGGCGGAAAAAGCAATGGAAGCCCTTAAAACAATGGCCGGGCTTACTGCAACCGTTATAAGAGATGGGATGCCTGCTGCTATCTCCACATCCGAGCTTGTTCCCGGCGATGTAGTGATTCTTGAGGCTGGGAAAATTGTTCCTGCTGACATGCGGCTTATTGAGACAGCACAGCTTAAGGTTGAGGAGGCCGCCCTTACCGGAGAATCGGTGCCTGTAGAAAAGCATACCAATGCTTTACACGACGAGGCAGTGCCCCTCGGAGACAGGAAAAATATGGCATTCAAAGGGACAATCGTTTCCTATGGCCGCGGGATTGGGGTTGTTACGGCAACAGGAATGAATACGGAGCTCGGCAAGATCGCCACCATGCTCCAGGAAGAGGAAGAGGTAAAAACCCCTCTTCAGAAAAGACTCGCGACCTTTGGGCAGAAACTTGCCATGGTTGTGCTCGTTATATGCGCCATTGTTTTTGGTATCGGGGTTATGAGAGGAGAGCCGCTTTTATTGATGCTCCTTACCGGTATTTCTCTTGCGGTAGCTGCAATCCCCGAAGCGCTTCCTGCCGTAGTAACCATATCCCTTGCCCTTGGCGCAAAGAAACTGGCAAAACAAAACGCTCTCATAAGAAAGCTTCCCGCTGTAGAGACTCTCGGCTCAGTAACCTATATTTGCTCTGATAAGACAGGCACGCTTACGCAAAATAAGATGACGGTGGAGGAGATATTTATTGATGGAAGAATTGTTCGTGATCCAGACTCAGATTTTACGAAAGACATAGGAACTTCCGGCCAAACTTTTATGACCGCTCTCGCCCTCAGTAACGATGCCCGGATGGATGCAGACAGCAACCTTATCGGTGATCCCACTGAAACGGTGCTCTACAGTGTTGCAGAAAAAAATGGTTTTGACAAAAACGAACTTGAAAAAAAGTACCGGCGGGTGGCTGAAATCCCATTTGACTCTGAAAGAAAGTGCATGACTACCTTTCATGCCTGTGAAGAAGGGTATGTTTCATTCACCAAGGGCGCGACCGATGTATTGCTTGAAAAAGCGCATACTATTCTGACACCTGAAGGATTAGCATCGCTTGATACGGTGGAAATGCAGCGGGTTAATGAAAGGATGTCCGCCGACGGTTTGCGGGTTCTTTGCATAGCCACAAGGAAATGGGACATGATGCCTGAAGATGTTACCCCGGAACAGGTGGAAACAGGGCTTACCATTGTGGGTTTTGTAGGCATGATGGACCCGCCGAGGGAAGAGGTAAAAGGGGCTATATCAATGTGCAAAACAGCGGGGATAAAGCCGGTGATGATAACCGGTGATCATCCCCTTACCGCCAGGGCAATAGCCAAAAGACTTGGAATACTTGACGATGATTCACGCGCAATTATTACCGGCAGTGAGCTCGACAAATTATCATTGGAGGAATTTGAGGAGAGGGTTGAGCATATAAGGGTCTATGCGCGAGTAGCCCCCGAACAAAAGTTGAAGATAGTAAAGGCGCTTCAGGATAAGGGACAGTTTGTTGCCATGACCGGCGATGGGGTAAACGATGCGCCCGCGTTAAAAAGGGCTGACATTGGTGTTGCCATGGGCATTACCGGGACCGACGTCTCAAAAGAAGCAGCCCATATGATACTTCTTGACGATAATTTTGCCACCATCATAATGGCAGTGAGAGAAGGCAGAAAGATATATGACAATATCAGAAAATTTATAAAATATCTCCTCACAACAAATTCAGGAGAAATATGGACTCTTTTCCTTGCGCCGCTGGTAGGTCTCCCGATACCTCTTCTGCCGATCCATATACTCTGGATAAACCTGGTGACCGACGGCCTTCCGGCGCTTGCTCTTTCTGTTGAGCCTGCGGAGGGAGACGTTATGAGCAGGCCCCCACGACATCCACAAGAAAGTATCTTTGCCCACGGACTGGGCGCTCATGTCCTGTGGGTTGGTCTTTTGATGGGCGGCATTGTTCTTTTTGTCCAGGCCTGGTCACTTAAGACCGGGCATGCGCATTGGCAAACAATGGCGTTTACGGTTCTTTGTCTTACTCAACTTGGACACGTTCTGGCTATACGATCGGAGAAAGAATCTTTGTTCAGGATGGGAGTATGCTCCAATAAATACCTTCTTGGAGCAGTCTTATTGACCTTTATTTTTCAGATGGCAACGATCTACGTGCCGGCCTTAAATCCGATTTTTAAGACGGAACCTTTGACCCTCAATGAATTTACTTTCACTCTTGCATTGTCATCCATAGTGTTTTTTGCGGTTGAGATTGAGAAATTCATGCGACGGCAGAAAAAAGGCGCGCAATGATGCTTCGCCGGCCTGGATTGATACTATTCACAAATAAAGCGTTACCTCTTTTTTGATTATGTTAAGGGAAAAACTTTACAAAATTATCTTCGCTATCTTAGCTTTTTCCTCCTTATTGTTTTTAGTGGGGATCACCGTTATCCTTTTTACTGAGGGGTTGCCGATTTTTCACGAGACCGGGATCGGAGCTTTTATTTTCGGAAAGGCATGGTATCCCACGTATGATCCCCCGGAGTTCGGTATTTTGTCTTTAGTGGCAGCTTCCTTTTGGGTAACTTTGGGAGCGTTGCTGGTATGTGTGCCTTTGGGGGTGGGAAGCGCACTTTTCATCAATGAATTAGCTGGCCCAAGGATAAAAGCTATTTTAAAGCCGTTGATTGAAATTCTGGCGGCCATTCCGTCAATTGTTTTTGGTTTTTTTGGGATGGTTATTGTCGCTCCCTTTTTGCAAGCAGTTCTGGGCATTCCCACCGGTCTTTGCGCGTTTACCGGGAGTTTGCTTCTGGGCATTATGGCTTTGCCGACGGTCTGCAGCATTGCTGAGGATGCTTTGAGCTTTGTGCCCAAAAGCTTTCGGGAGGCATCCCTCGCATTGGGAGCAAACCGGTGGCAGACGTTAGTTAAAGTGGTGATCCCGGCAGCCGGGTCGGGCATCTCGACGGCGATCATACTGGGAATGAGCCGGGCAGTGGGAGAAACCATGACCGTTCTTATGGTTAGCGGCGGGGCCGCTGTGATTCCCCATTCCTTTTTTGAGCCGGTGAGGCCCATGACCGCTACTATTGCGGCGGAGATGGGGGAAGCGGTGATGGGAGGCACCCATTATCACGCCTTGTTTGCCATTGGTCTCATTTTGTTCCTCATTACATTTGTCTTTAACATCATTGCCGAAATGGTCAGCCGAAGATTTAGAATAAAGCTGGGATTAAGCGGATGAAAAATAAACTCACGCAGCATCTGGGGTTTTTGCTTTTATGGATCGCCATCATTCCCACCTTGTTTTTCCTCGGGTCCATAATTTATTTTGTTTGTGTTAAAGGGATCAGCATAATCTCCTGGGAGTTTTTGACTGAGGTGCCCCGAAGAGGGATGACAGAAGGAGGCGTTGCTCCGGCCATTTTGGGAACGTTGTATCTAACCATGGGAGCCATTTTATTTTCCCTTCCGCTCGGGTTGGCTTGCGCGATCTACCTTTGTGAATATAGACCGGCGGGTTATGTGGTCAACGTAATCCGAATGAGCATCAATAATTTAGCGGGTGTTCCCTCAGTGGTGTTCGGACTTTTTGGGTTTGCAGTGTTTGTTAAGTTTTTTGGGTTTGGAGTTTCAATCCTTTCCGGAAGCCTTACCCTCGGGATCATGGTGCTTCCGCAAATAATCTCTGCTTCTCAGGAAGCTCTTATTGCGGTTCCGCAATCGTACCGGGAAGCTTCTCTTGCCCTCGGAGCAAACCACTGGCAGACCATAAAAAAAATAGTCCTGCCTTCTGCTTTACCGGGCATTTTGACGGGAGTCATTTTAAGCATCGGCAGGGCGGCGGGTGAGACCGCTCCGATCCTTTTTACCGCGGCAACTTTTTATACCCGAGGATATCCCGACTCAATTTTCTCTGAGGTGATGGCTTTGCCGTATCATATTTATGCTCTTATGACCGAAGGGACCCACCCGGAAAAACAGACGGCGATTGCGTACGGGTGCGCTTTAATTCTTATGGTTGTGGTTTTATTAATGTCGGCATTGGCAATTTTCCTTCGTCAGCGGCAGAGGAGCTTTTATGGAAAGTAATATCGAAATCAGAGCCGAAGAGATTAATTTTTATTACGGCGCTAAGCAGGCGCTCAAAAATATTAATTTAAAGATCTATGAAAAACAGGTAACCGCTCTTATCGGCCCTTCGGGGTGTGGAAAATCAACATTTATTCGATTGTTAAACCGGATGAACGACCTTATTCCCCATACTCGGGTAGAAGGAAAAATTTATTTTGAGGGACAAAACATTTTTGAAGAAAATGTTGATGTCGTGGGTCTCCGGAGACGGGTAGGTATGGTTTTCCAAAAACCAAACCCCTTTCCAAAAACAATTTTTGAGAATGTGAGTTACGGACTGGAAGTCAATGGGATAAGAGACAAAAAATTTATCGAAGAGAAAGTAATCGAATCGCTCAACCGGGCGGCGTTATGGAAAGAGGTAAAAGACCGGCTTCATGACAGCGCTTTGGGGCTTTCCGGGGGGCAGCAACAACGGCTCTGTATCGCGCGCTGTTTAGCGGTCGAACCGCACGTGATTTTATTTGACGAACCGTGCGCAAGCTTAGATCCGATTTCGACCCGAAGCATCGAAGAACTTATCCTGGAATTAAAAAAGTACTATACGATTGTAATTGTAACCCACAACATGCAGCAGGCAGCACGCATCTCTGATTTTACCGCTTTTCTTTATTTGGGCGAGTTGATCGAATTCGGTCTTACCGAAAAAATCTTTACGGTTCCTAAACAAAAAATGACCGAAGAATATTTAACCGGAAAGTTTGGATAAGAAAAGGAGAGAAAAAATGTTAGAAGAAGAAAAAATCGCTCTATTGAAGCGTGAGCTTGTCGAGTATGCCACGCTGGTAGAAGGAATGATGGACAAAAGTATAAAAGGACTTGTCAATAAAGAGAGAGAGATGTTGCTTGAGGTAATGGAGAAAGATGAGCCGAAGACAAATGATTTTGAAATAAAGCTCGATGAACTGTGCACCGTAATCATTGCTCAGTACCAGCCCAAAGGCAAAGGATTGCGGACGGTTCTTATGGTCTTAAAGATTAATAACGACTTGGAAAGAATGGCTGACCATGTGGCTAATATTGCGGAAAGTGGGCTTTCTTTGATAGAGAGGCCGACGATAAAATCTTTTACCGGCATATTAAAAATGGCGGAAGTTACCAAGGGTATGATGAAGGATAGCATTGACTCATTTGTTCATGAAGATTCCGCGTTAGCCCAGGATGTTTGTAAAAGAGACGACGTGGTTGATAATTTAAGAAGAATTAACCGAAGGGAGATAATTGGTTCTATGTGTGCTGAGTGTTCCCTAATGGAGAGAGGGCTTGATATTTTGCGAATCGCCCGAAACTTGGAGCGAATTGCTGATTTATCTACCAACATTGGTGAGGATGTAATTTTTATGGTGGAAGGAAAAGTAATAAAACATAAAAAGGATAAGATGTAATGCAGGAGGACAGGCAGGGGTTACTATCAAAACACCCACAACGATCAGACAATATGCCATAACTTGTTCAGTTTATCACCGCTTCTGCTTTTTTATTGATGATCCCCCATCTTTCCCCGTGACGGCCGAGCGACACGAAAGAAGGCAGGATGGTGAGGCCATTATGCTTCTTACGCTCCTTTTTGGATCATCGAACCGGAATTCCACATCATATCTCCGGTTCAAAATAATAACTTGATAGAGTGAAAAAATCTGTAATATAATGCATTAACAAGGCTAAAGAGAGGGATGTCGAACGTTTCTCACCTCAAGATGAGTTTACGCGAAGACATTCAAAACTTCATGGCGCAATTTCTTAAACAGGTGCCGGAAGACATACAGAAGGTCATGCAAGAAGAAGCCGAACGCCTTGCCCAGTCCGGCATTACCGAAAAAAGTCTCAAGGCAGGGGACAAGGCTCCGACCTTTTCTCTTCCCAATATCTTTGGTAAGGATATTTCTTCCCAGGCGCTTCTGGCCCGTGGGCCATTGGTAGTCAGTTTTTATCGCGGCGGCTGGTGACCATATTGTAACTTAGAGCTGCGGTCATTGCAGCTCATTATCGCTGAAATTAAGTCATTAGGGGCGACACTGGTTGCGATTTCACCGCAAGTGCCGGAAAAGTCGCTTGCGACTGCCGAAGAAAACAAGGTTTCATTCGAGGTGCTGAGTGACGTCGGTAATAAGGTGGCACGTCAGTTCGGCTTGGTCTTCACCTTACCCGAGCGTCTGCGTACGATCTATAAGCAATTCGGCGCTGATGTTGCCGCAGCAAACGGCGATGAACGCTATGAACTACCACTCGCAGCTACCTACGTGATTGATGTAGACGGTATTATCAGATATGCCTTTATTGACACCGACTACACCAAACGACTGGAACCGGAAGAGGCGGTCAAGGTGCTTAAAAAAATCATAGCTGACCGTTAACCATTGATGGACACAAGAAACTATACGCAGCGTCAAAAAACACAACATAACGCGTCATTCCCGTGAAAACGGGAATCCAGACGTCGTCCCCGCGAAAGCAGGGAACCAGGGAAGAACAAAAACACTGGATTCCGCATCAAGTGCGGAATGACAAATAGGCCCGGAATGACCACGCCGTAGCGAGGCATAAGACTTATGTCATTGTGTATAGCAATTCATTTTTTGCTTATCATAGTGGTCCAAGCATGTCGACACAGAGGATACCATGAAAAAATTCCTTTTTGCTGTAATCCTGGTCCTCACGCTTTTGATTGTTGGCGGAGTTATGGTCGCTGATTTCGTTTTGGAGAAAGTCTCCACGAAGGCCCTCGAATATTTAATGGCAGAAGGCAAGTCACGAGGAATCACTGTGGATTTTGCCCGATTTGGAGATGTGGGGTTAAATGGTTTTAAGGCGGTTAGGTGGAGAAAGTTTGTCGCGGTTATCAATGCGCCCAGGTATATTGCTCTCGCCCCGGGAGAGGATATTGTCGTCTCAGTAGAGGAGATAAACCTTGGCCTCACAAGACTTTTTAAAAATGTTGCCGCAATCACCGCGCACGATATTGCCCTCAGAGTGGAAGGCGGACCGTCTTTACAGGGAACTCCAGGGAAATCACAAGAAGGCCTGAACAATGGGGAATTAAGGGGAGAATTTCCCCTCACGGGAGGCGAAAAAAGAATCTCAGCTGTCGCACTGGCCGAGATTGTCAAGAGAGTAGTGCAGTTTCTGCAGCAAGGCACGACGCAGACCCCTTTTGATTTTCGTGCTGTGAGTAGTTTTAAGATCGGCGGATCCGTTGTGAAGGCAGATATCACGACCAAAATGGAAGGCGGTTACTATTTTCTTGTCATGTCGCCTGGTGATGTGCGAAGGATCAGCAAAAGCTTGCACGAAGAACTCACCAAAACGGAGATCAGTCTGCTTTCCACTCATCCCCTTCTGGCGCCGGCGCTTTTTAAAATCCGCAATCACGCCCGCGTCCAGTCTGAAGCGGCCTACGCAAAGGATGCCACGGTTTCGGAAGACGCGTATCGCCATGTGTTATGGAGTTTCCTGCTCACCAAAGAGTTCGGACCTGAGTTTGCGAGGCACGTAACCGACGCCCATGAAATCGGCGCAGTGAAGCCTAATACCGAAGCTGACCACCAGATGGATTATAACAACAATAAAGTCGGCCGGGACTACGCGAAAGCAGGCTATAACGAAAATCTGATATTGGAACTGGTGAGGACTGATCCTCAGGTGATTCGTGTCCCCTCACAATAGGTACAAGGTTTCTTCTTCATTTTCCCCACGTTAAATTGTCATCATCTCAAATCATGTGCATGAAATTTTGTTCATCGTGGACACCACCGTAGGGGCACGGCGCGCCGTGCCCCTACCATCTATGGTTTTACTCCGTGACATTCTTTGACGAGTTCATCCTTGTTCCTTTTGAAATATTCCCAAAACGGAAATGTGCGGCATTGACGTGGCCTTGCCGGATAGATTGAACAACATCTTTGGTGACTATCGAAAAAAACACACTCCGGGCCGTACTCACCAATCCGTTCTTTGATGGAGAGACGGTTGTTAATGCGATTGAGATATTGGGGGATGAAATCAATGGGGCTGGTTTGCAGAAACCGGCAAATTTTTAAAATATCATCCTGATTAACCCAAATAGTACCGGACGCTCCGCAGCAACAGTAGCCAGGACAACTCTCACAGGCACTGGGGTCAAAGCCGAAGTCAAACCCTTTTTTTCGCATAATGTCCATGGGCGGCATTTGGTCTATCGGTATTCATGATTGAATAGTGGAGGCGCTTTTGCGAACGTGTACCCAAAACACGACTCAACGAGAGCAGAATTTATCGGCGATCCGGTGACGCGACTTGTTATCCGGTCTTTACTTTTATATCACCTTCTATATAACGGTGAATGATGCCGGAAATAAGGGTTTGGTATGGAATACCCATCTCCATGGCTTTCTTTTGAATGCCTATAAAATCATGGTCATACAGGCGAATCGTTATTCGCTTATCTTTTTTAAGTGTATTATTTGCCAGTGCCTTTATCGACTCTATTTCTTTTTTTGATGGAGCAGAAAGCTTCATCGTGCCCTTTTCTAACGCATTAAGAATACCTTTTTCTTCTTTATCGTATTTCATTTTGGCTCTCCTGTTCTTTTTTATACATCTTTGTTGCTTTCCTGCTGGGGACTATTGTCTTTAAAAATATGTGCTCCTTTTCAATTACATATGGAACGATATAAATATAACTATCGATAATAACAAAATATAGCTTTTGTCCGGGGTAATTTAACTGGTCAGGATGATCTGATATTTTCCAGACATCGCCACGAGAAAGATGAAAAATTATTTGCTCGAAAGATATATGCCGTTCTTTTTTTAACCATTCATTTTTCGCAGGATTCCAATCGTATTTCATATTTTAATTGTACATCATTTGTGTGTACACATCAAGGGATATTTTCATATTTTTGCGGATCGCACGGCGCACCAAACGTTAATTTTTGCAACCGCTGACACCCCGCGCTCAAATTAAGTGTTTTATTCGGAAGGGGTTATTCTAAAACGCCTTGCGTAAAGACTCTTCAACTGAATGAGGAACTTGGATGGGTACAAAATATGATGAAGGGTACAAGTAATTTTCCCCGCTTTCATCAATTACTCGAATATCTCCTTCCAAACTGGCTTCCTCGTCTCTAACCACTCGATATATCTTATGAAGTTCTAATGAGGCGGGATAATTTGAATTATTGATGCACACCACAAATTCCTGCAAAGTATGTTTTGATTTTTTCATGTCTTACTCCAAATACCTTTTGCGTTTAAATAAATTCAACGACTTTATTCGAGAAAATCTCTAATTGTGCCGAACGGTTGAACTGGCCGGCAACGGGCGGGTGCCCTTGGCAAGGACGAAAGAAATGGTCCTATGCTGGGTGCCACGGGCTAAGACTTTAGTCTTGCCCGTGCTCCTCATATAAAAACCGATTATTGCATTAACCGGGATTACCCAACCGTATCCCATTGACCTTGCCAGACCACTTGCCCAGTCCACCCACCGCCAATTGCGCAGCGTGGTCCCGGTGCAGTCGTGCTCCAGTAACACGTTAAACTGCGCTCTCATCCCGCGATGCGGCAGGTTCCGGCAACAACTGCGGCAGTGACATGACCTTGCCGTGCCACTTGCGAACTACCCGCTTGCCCCGCCAGACGAAGCATCCGAATAAGCGCACAGCGGACCAGTAGACGTGGCGGAGAACGAACTGGGATTCCCTCATGAGTCGCAAGAAACAACGATCCGCCTTCGCCCTTGAGATTGGCGTTCCCGTATCAAGGAACTGATACAGGGCGTCATGAACCATCGATGCGAAATACGTCTTTGGCTTTTCTGTTGGTCTATACACGGCGCCGTCGGGCGTCCCGAGAAGAAGGTCAAGGAAGCATATCTTATAGGACTACAGCCGTTCCACGCATAGCCTCGTGTAACGGTTAATAGTCCGTCAGTCTCGATGATGAGCCGTACCTTCCCCTTGCCATCGCAAAAGACAAGATCCTCGCTGACCTTGAGACCAGACTGCCAAGTGAAATTGCGGTCGAGGCGGTAAAGCCACCGGACTGTGTCCTTGCATAGCATTAGGTTATCTCCTGCTGGCGCAGTCTAACAATGTTTATATGTATCTTGTACCACGGGTATGAACTCTGACTCAACAGCACACTGCGGTGTTTCATACCCTCCGCTTTGCGGGATAAGTTCAACTACCCAATTCCGATGCGCTTCCTTTTCGGAATTGGAGTTTTACTAATAAAAACCTAAACACTACTCCAGTGCCAGCATAAGTCACCACTAAAATCCTCCTCAATCCCCCTTTAGAAAATGGGGATGAAAAAAATTCTCCCCTTTTTTTAAAGGGGAGTCAGAGGGGATTTTAAAACAAAAAAAGCCCATCACCTTTATATCCGGAGATTCGGCCTCGTTTTTTCTCACGCTTTATTAAATATTGTTTCCCCGAAACCATCTCTTGAACCTATGCTCTCTGTTTAGATTTTTTCTGAGATTATTAAATAAATCTTAAAAAAAGTCAATCAAATGCATTGGTTTTTTTGACATTACAGTTTGGAATCTCAAAGAGTCAGTTTCTTCCTTGGCTCAGTTCTCCGGCAAAGAATATGATGCAGCGCTCCCTGCGCGTACTATTATGTTTTTTACTAAGTCTATAAAATATATTGATAAATAATCATATATGGTATCTTTTGTCACGTTTGGTTGAAGATTGGTTGAGAATTTGGCTGTGGTTCGGTATACTGGTAGATGGCTGTCGAAAGGTCAAAGGGTCGAAAGGTCGCATGGTGGAGCTTAAATCCTCAACGGGAGAGAAAAACTATAATTTTACAAACCCCTCTAACTCCCCTTTATTATAGGGGAGAATAATTATTATCTTCCCCCTTTACGAAAGGGGGACTGAGGGGGTTCGTTCTGATTTTTGACTTTTTACGGCTTTATCAAAGTTGTTGTTATTTTGTTTCCTTGTAAAAAATCGAAGAGCACTATTAAAAATAAATGTGCAATGCTGCGGTTATGACGTTGATAAAGGATGCTTCACTCCCCATTGAACCAATAAAGCGGGCAAAGATTAGTGTGCGGGGAATTGTGCAGGGGGTGGGGTTTCGACCTTTTGTCTATCAACTTGCCTTCAAACACGGGCTAAAAGGGTGGGTGTGTAATACTTCGGGTGATGTAAAAATTGAAGTTGAAGGTTTGGATGATTCTCTTCAATTATTTTTGGAGCAGCTTAAAACCGAGGCGCCGCCCCTTGCTCTGATTGAAGAAATAAATCATCTCTATTTGCCGCCCGATGGTTATCAGCGCTTTGAGATACGAGAGAGCAAGCCGGAAAAAGGAAAATACCAGCGCATTTCTCCGGATATTGCCACGTGCCCTTTATGCTTGAAAGAAATACTCGATAAAAACGACCGGCGGTATCGCTATCCGTTTACCAACTGTACCAACTGTGGACCCCGGTTTACCATCATCAAAGATATTCCTTACGACCGACCGGAAACTACTATGCGAACATTTAGAATGTGCCCGGAATGTCAAACGGAGTATGATGACCCGGTTGACCGGCGCTTTCACGCGCAACCCAATTGCTGTCCCACATGCGGGCCGCAACTTGAAATTACTGATCAGGCTGGAAAGACAATTGCTTCTCAGGATCCGGTTCGTGATGTTTGTACTTTCCTGAAGCGAGGGAAGATACTTGCTTTAAAGGGATTGGGCGGATTTTTGCTGGCGTGTGACGCGACGAACGAACCGGCCGTAATGAATTTAAGACAAAGAAAAAAAAGACCCTTTAAACCTTTTGCGGTCATGATGTGTTCGCTTGAGGAAGTAAAAAAAATTTGTTTGGTATCACAAGAGGAGGAGAACTTGCTTGTCTCCACGAAAGCGCCCATCGTTTTAGTAAAGCTTAAAGATAAAAGCGTGATCGCGCCGGCAGTAGCCCCAAATCTCAACTATTTAGGCGTAATGTTGCCGTACACGCCCCTTCATCATTTACTGATGCACGAGGTTTCATTGCCTTTGGTGATGACGAGCGGTAATCTCAGTGAAGAACCGATCGTCAAGGATAATGATGAAGCGTTAAGAAGACTCTCGGGGATTGCCGATTATTTTCTCGTGCATAACCGGGATATCCATGTTCAGTTTGATGATAGTGTAACGATGGTTGGAAATAATAAACTCCAGGTTTTACGGCGAGCGCGAAGCTACGCTCCTGATCCGATCAACCTTCCTTTTCATGCTCAAGAAGTCTTAGCGTGCGGCGCAGAGCTTAAAAATACTTTCTGTATCACCAAGGACGAGTACGCTTTTATAAGCCAGCACATCGGTGACCTGGATAACCTTGAAACCCTGGATCACTTTGAAAAAGTCTTGGAGCATTATAAAAAACTTTTTCGATTAGACCCCCACATCATCGTCTGTGATCAACACCCTGATTATCTTTCCAGCCGGTATGCTCAAGAGCTTAAAACTAAGAAGAATGATCTCACGTTAATTCCCGTCCAGCACCATCATGCCCACATTGTAAGCTGTATTACTGAAAATAAAGTCGCGCCGCCGGTTTTAGGAGTTGCGTTTGATGGCACTGGTTATGGCGAGGATGGTTCCATCTGGGGTGGAGAGTTCTTTGTGGTTGATTATGCTAAATCCCAACGGCTCGGACACCTGGAATATATACCAATGCCGGGAGGGGAGAGTGCGATTAAAAAACCTTTTCGGATGGCCATAAGCTATCTTGTGAACCTCTTAGGGAAACAAATTTTAAACCGGCGGCTTGCATTTCTCGAAACCGTGGAGGAGAGAGAGTTGGAAGTTATTAAAAAGCAGATCGAAAAAGGCATCAACTCCCCATTGACCTCAAGTTGTGGCCGCTTATTTGACGGCGTATCCGCCTTATTGAATATCCGGAATGAGGTTGACTATGAAGGTCAAGCTGCGATTGAACTGGAAATGATTGCCGGGGAGGGGAAAGATGCGGAAAAGAGATATCCTTTTGAAATCAGCGAGGAGAACGGAATAAAAATCGTGCGGCTTCAGGAACTGTTTGCGGCAATCCTTGAGGACGTTAATCACGGTGTTACTAAAACCGAGATCTCGTCTTGTTTTCACCATACAGTTGCTCACATGGTTGTCCGGATGTGCCAAACCCTTGCTCGAAATACGGGTATAAATAAAGTGGCGTTAAGTGGAGGGGTATTTCAAAACCGACTACTGTTGAGGCTGACCAGTGATTATCTTGAAAAAACAGGGTTGAAGGTTATTACCCACCGGGAGGTCCCCGCCAATGACGGGGGGATTTCCTTAGGACAAGCAGTAATAGGGAATTTTGTTACAAACAATTTGTAGGGGCAGTCCCCCGTGCCTACCCTGAATTGGGCAACCACAGGGGGTTGCCCCTACAAAAAAATTTAATATATAGGAGTGTTGGTCATGTGTCTTGCCGTTCCATCGCAGGTTAAAGCAATCGAAGGACAGTACGCTGAGGTTGAGGTCGGAGGTGTCTCTCGGAACGTGAGCATTATCCTCACTCCGGATGTTAAGGTTGGTGAGTATATTCTGGTACATGCCGGATACTCCATCGGGGTGATAAATGAGGACGAAGCGCAAGAAACTTTGCGATTATTTCAAGAAATAGGATTGACGGCTTCGTAAAACCCCCCCGACCCCCGCCTTTTCGAGACTGTGTCGCAATGAGAAAAATGCCATTCCGAACCCTTCGCTCTGTCATTCTGAAGGAGCATGGCGACTGAAGAATCTGGCTCAGGGCAGGCTCCGTGAGGAATCTTAACGTGCTGAATTTATTGAAACCAGGATTTCTCGCTCCGCGAGGGATAATGAACTGAGGCGCACTCGCTTCGCTTCGAAATGACATAAAAATGACTTACGACACAGTCTCTTGAAAGAAGGGGATTTAGGGGGAGTTTGGAATTGTGTCGTATGAATGTTTGCTTTTTGCGACGTTATGAGGATTGGTAGAATGAAGCATCTTGATGAGTACCGCGATCCGGAATTGGCTCAGCGTTTAGTGAAGAAAATCCGTAACCATGCTCTCCGGGGTTTGAGGCTCATGGAGTTTTGCGGCAGTCATACCGTAGCCATCATGAAATACGGTCTTCGCCAGCTTCTTTTTCCTCAGGTGGAATTGCTCTCGGGTCCGGGCTGTCCGGTCTGTGTTACGGCCAATACAGACATTGATAAAGCAATCGCTTTGGCCAAAAAACCAGAAATAATTCTGACCACCTTTGGCGATATGCTCAAAGTGCCGGGCAGTTATTCCAGCCTCCAAAAAGTGAGGGCTGACGGCGGTGACGTGCGGATCGTTTACTCAGCGCAAGATGCTTTAGAGATCGCTCAGGGAAATCCAAACAAAAAAGTTGTCTTTTTGGGTATCGGGTTTGAAACCACTGCCCCTACGATCGCGGCCTCAATCCTTGAGGCTAAAAACCGGGAGATCAAAAACTATTATGTCCTGTCCTTGCATAAACTCTGCCCTCCGGTGATCAAAGCCCTGCTTGATTCAGGAGAGATTAAACTCGACGGTATCATCCTGCCCGGGCACGTAAGCGCTATTATCGGCTCCTATCCTTATGAATTCATCCCGCTCGATTATGGTATTGGGGGTGTTGTTGCCGGGTTTGAACCTTTGGACATTCTGCTGACAGTGGAAATGCTTATCGCTCAGATCGAAAACAGAAAACCCCTGATCGAGATCGCTTACCGAAGAGGAGTTAAACCCGAAGGAAATAAAAAAGCACGGGAAATAATGGAAACAATATTTGAGGTTACCGAGGCTAACTGGCGGGGACTTGGCCGGGTGCCGGCAAGCGGACTTAGGCTTAAGAGAAAATATCAAGACTTTGATGCTGAAGCTTTTTTTGTTCCGGAAGCAATGCCGGCAAAAGAACCCGAAGGATGCGTGTGCGGCGAAATCCTACGGGGTATTAAAACGCCATTTGATTGTGGACTGTTCGGCATCTCCTGTACCCCTGAGCAGCCGGTCGGACCCTGCATGGTTTCTTCGGAAGGTTCATGCGCGGCTTATTATTTATATGGCGGTGAACACAATGGACGATAGAATACTTCTTGCCCATGGCAGTGGCGGCGCATTGAGTCATGGCTTAATAAAAGATTTATTGCTTAAGGAATTAGGAAATCCTTATCTTAACGTTTTAGATGATGCCGCGACCTTGACCCTGAATGGACGTATTGCCTTTACCACGGATAGCTATGTGGTGAGTCCTCTTTTTTTCCCCGGAGGAGATATTGGCAAGCTGGCAGTCTGTGGAACGGTCAATGACCTCTCTATGGTGGGGGCGGTTCCAAAGTATGTGAGCCTTTCGCTGATCATTGAGGAAGGATTTTTATTACGTGATTTAAAAAAAATAATATCCTCCATTCACACTACCGCGCAAGAAGCAGGAGTGAAAGTGGTTACCGGCGATACAAAAGTGGTTAATCGCGGATCAGCCGATAAGCTTTTTATCAATACCGCGGGTATCGGGATTATTCCTGATGGGGTGGAAATCTCCGGATTACATGCCAAGGTTGGCGATAAAATAATCCTGAGCGGTTTCATCGGGGACCATGGTATCGCAATTCTTTGTCAGCGGGAAGGACTTAAATTTGAAACTTCTCTCGAAAGTGATTGTGCTCCTTTAAATAAATTGGTTTCGGATATATTAGAAGCCTCCAACAAGGTTCATGCTCTTCGTGACCCCACGCGGGGAGGATTAGCAAGCACGCTTAATGAGTTTGCCGAAAGTTCCAAAGTAGGAATAAAAATCGAAGAAGATAAAATTCCGATTAGGGATACCGTTCGGGCAGCTTGCGAGTTGTTAGGATTTGACCCGCTTTACGTAGCCAATGAAGGGAAACTGGTGGCGGTAGTTGGTTCCCTTGATGCGGAAAAAGTTTTGTCTAAGATGCAAAAAAATGAGCAGGGAACTCAAGCAGCAATAATTGGTGAAGTTGTGGCCGATTACCCCGGAAAAGTGGTTATGAAGACTCGTTTTGGTTCCTCGCGGATTATCAGCATGCTTTCCGGAGAGTTGTTACCCCGAATTTGCTAACATCACAATTGTACAAATCTTTTTTGAAAAACCAGAAAAAAGGGTTTTCTTTTAGCTTGTCGGGTTTTTTTACAGATTGTCAAATTATTGGTTTTTAAAGTACTTGTATAGTCTTCACTCGTTGAGTTTTTTATAAGAAGAAGTTGTTTTGCGAATGGTAAATGTAATAAAAAATATTGATTTTGTCTTAATTTTTTTGTATGATTTCACTCATCAAAATTTACATTAGTTAAAGTTAATTAATTACCTTAAATTTTTAATTTTAAAATTTATAGGTAATCGAATAAATTTTGATCGTGGGCACAATTTATGCTTGATTTTAAACTAATTGTGGCCACGAGGGATAAATTATTGATAAATTTTTTTGTAATAGATACTTGCATTAGAAGGAAACAATTTCCAAGAAAAGAGGAAACTAAAATATAAAATTTGAAACTTTAAGTTACCCTGATAATTTCTCTTTATATTTTTTACAAAAGCATCACGCGGATAGAGATAAAGTGAGAAATTGGAAAAAAATAAAAAAGTGTTTATATGAAATTTTAATAAAAGAAGAAAGGTGAGCTTAGTAGGAGGCAGATTATGGAATTACAGAAAATTGATAAGCATGATCTAAGTCTCTTTGTTCAGGACCTTATCAATAACTTTCAGGTGGAGGGGGTTAAAAGAAAAGGGCAGTCTGTTTATGGACAGTCCTTTTTTTATGGTTCAATCAATGCTCCCGATGAGTTGTGCTTGGATTTTGACTGCACGACCATGCCCCCCAAAAAGTATTTTTTCCCTCCCAAAGAAGAACTTCTAAAATTCACCATTGGCCCGAAACCAGAAGTGGCTGAAGTGATCGAGAGCAAACCCCTTATAATCTTTGGCGTACATCCTTATGACCTTAAGGCCGTTAGTCAAATGGATAAAATCTTTAGCGAGGGAAATCCGGATCCAAATTATTTAAAACGACGAGAGGGAATTTTACTCATAGGGGTTGATCCGACAAAGGTTTCCCCTCGTTCTTTCTGGAACTCCATGGAGGCAGCTTCAGTATCCTCAGGCTTCGATTTGATGCTCACGGATCTCGGCGAAAGTTATCTGGTAGAGGTGGGAACTGATAAGGGTGGTAATCTTCTCAAAAAGTATGCAAAGGTTAGCCCAGCTACTAAGGAAGAAGAACGGAAGCGAATTGACTTCCGGTCTAAGCTCCCGGATATGGGTAAAAAAAGGGCGCTGACCTTTCCTATGAGAGAACTACCTTCTTTGCTCAATAATTCCCTCGGTAGTTCCATTTGGGATGAAAAAGCGAGTAAATGTTTAAGCTGCGGGACCTGTAATATGGTCTGTCCGACCTGTTACTGCTTTGATGTGTGGGATGATGTAGATCTGGATCTTACCCATGGCCAGCGCCTTCGTCGCTGGGATGGATGTTTATTTTCCGATTTCGCCAAAGTTGCCACCGGAGAGAATTTCCGTGAGAGCCGTACCGCAAGATACCGACATCGTTTTTACCGCAAAGGACAATATCTGTTTTCTAAATTAAATGATGCGGCGTGTGTGGGGTGTGGCCGATGTGCTGCATATTGTCTCCCCGACATCGCTGACCCGGTGGATGTCTTTAATAGATTAAAGGAAGATGTAAAATAAGGAGGGAATCTATCATGAATTATTCGACGCCAGACGGTTCTCCTTATCTACCCAAGTGGGCGGAGATCTCCCGAATCGAGAAACTTACTGAAAGCGAAAAACTTTTTCAATTACGCCTCTCGAACGGGAAGCCGTTGGGCCATAGGCCCGGACAGTTTGTAGAAGTATCGGTTATGGGGATCGGTGAAGCTCCCATATCTATTTCCTCTCCTCCCGTAAATGATAATTCCTTTGAGCTGGCGGTCCGAAAGGTGGGAAATCTTACCAATGCGATGCACCGACTTGGGGTTGGAGATAAACTCGGGATTCGGGGGCCATTTGGCACCAATTTCCCAATAGATGAAGCTAAAGGGAAAGATATCTTATTTGTGGCAGGAGGAATCGGATTAGTTCCCTTGCGGTCCTTTATAAAATTTGTGCTGGAAAATAGAAAGGACTATGGAGAGGTTACTGTCTTATTCGGTGCCCGGAATCCCTCGGAGCAGCTTTTTCTCAGCGAACTTGAGGAATGGAAGGGGAGAAAGGATATCACGTACCTCGAGACAGTAGATCGAGCCGATGCAAATTGGAAAGGAAACGTTGGTGTAATCACTACTCTTTTTTCTAAAGTTCACGTCGATCCTTCTAAAACGATCTGTGTTGTGGTTGGCCCTCCGGTGATGTATCGGTTTGTTCTCATGGAGGCAAAAGCAAAGGGTATCCCTGATACGCAAATTTTTCTTTCCCTCGAAAGAAGGATGAAGTGCGGACTGGGAAAGTGCGGCCATTGCCAGATCAATAATATTTATGTCTGCCAGGATGGCCCGGTGTTACGGTATTCAGATATCTTTGATTTAGAGGAGGCGCTGTGATGGATAAACCAAGAGTAGCTTTTTTTGACTTTGCAAGCTGCGAAGGAGATCAGCTCCAGATAGTAAACTTAGAAGAAGACCTCTTGAAGGTGGTGGGGGCGGTTGATATTGTGAGTTTCAGGGAGGCCATGAAAGGACACTCGGATAATTATGACATCGCCTTTGTTGAAGGTTCAATTAATCGTCGTTCCGATGAACCGAGGCTTTTGGAAATTCGTAAAAATGCTAAAGTCCTGGTTGCGCTCGGCGCCTGCGCCACGATCGGTGGTATCAATATGCTCAGAAATTTTCAGGAGCAGGAAAGTGTAAGAAAATTTGTTTATGGAGATAAATTTTACAACTATGAGGCCTACCCGGCGCGGCCTATCAAAGCGGTTGTGCCGGTGGATCTCGAGATCCATGGCTGTCCAATAAATCGAAATGAATTTGTTATGGTATTCAAGGCGCTGCTAATGGGAAAGAAGCCGGAAATTCCCAATTACCCGGTGTGTGTGGAATGTAAACTGGCTGAAAATATATGCGTTTTCGAGATGGGAATGACGTGTATGGGACCGGTTACCCGGGCGGGCTGCGGTGCCTGTTGTGTCGGGGAAGGAAGCTTTTGTTGGGGATGCAGGGGCCTTGTGGACAACCCTAATGCTGACTCGGAAAGAGAGGTCTTGGCCAAGTATGGGCTGAGTGTTTCTGACATCCTTAAAAAATTTCGACTTTACACTGGCTTTTCGGAGGTGTCAAAATGAATGCTACAAAGGTCATCCAGATTCACCATGTAACACGCGTCGAGGGACATGGGAATGCCGATATCCAAATAAAAGACGGCAAGGTAGAGAAGTGTCAGTGGCAGGTGGTGGAGGCCCCCCGTTTTTTCGAAGCCGCGCTTCGGGGGCGGAAGTGGTATGAAGCTGCGCATATTACTTCGAGAATCTGCGGGATTTGCTCTATTGGGCATACGCTTTGCTCTTTAAAAGCCACTGAGGCGGCGATGGGTATCACAGTCTCGGAACAGACAGTTAAACTCCGGAAGTTGCTGACGCACGCTGAAACCCTGCAGAGCCATATCCTTCATCTGGGGTATCTGGTGCTTCCTGATTTGGTAAGGCAACCAAGCGTTATCCCTCTTGCTTCCACTCACACGGAACAGGTGCTGCTTGTGGTCCGACTTCATCGCTTGGCTAATGAAATGTCTGACCTAATCGGAGGCCGCACTACCCATCCGCAGCGTCCGGTGGTGGGAGGATTTGCCAAGTGGCCGACCGTTGCCGAGTTGGAAAACCTTTACAAAAGATTAGAAACAGGGTGGTCTGATGTAATGGCTCTGGTGGATTTTGTCAATGGTCTCGCGCCGAATCTTCCCAATTTCTCTCGGGAGACTGAATATATTGGGCTTACCCATCCGAGTGAATATGCATTTTATGAAGGCGACATTGGATCCACCGACGGAGGGACATGGCCGGTAGAAAACTATAAGGACATTACTAATGAATACTTAGTCCCTCAATCAACCGCCAAGTTTGCCCGGCACAAACGTGACTCCTATATGGTTGGCGCTCTTGCCCGTCTCAATTTAAATTATGACAAGTTGCTTCCGGGAGCCAAGAAAGCTTCTGAGGCTTTTGGTCTAAAACCCATCAACTACAATCCTTTCATGAATAATGTGGCCCAACTGGTGGAAGTGGCTCATGCGGTTGAAGACTCAATTCAATTAACGAAAAAATTTTTAGAAAAATGGGATAAAGAAGAAAAACCGGTTGTTTCGGTTAAAGCCGGATTTGGAGCCGGGGCGGTTGAGGTACCCCGCGGAATCCTCTTCCATGAATATAGGTATAACAAAGATGGAGAGATTGTGTGGGCTAATTGCGTAATTCCCACCAACCAGAACCATGGGAATATCCAAAAGGACATGGAAGCTTTTGTGGAGGAGATTAAAGATCTTCCCCAGGAAGAAATTGAATTAATGGCGGAGATGCTGGTGCGGGCGTATGATCCCTGTATTTCTTGCTCCACCCATTAATCGAAAATGTTTCAAGTAGTTTTACTCTTATCGACGTAAAAAGAGGAGGTAACTGATGGATAAGCCAAAAATCCTCATTATCGATGACGACGCTGATGCCGTTGAGCTCATTCGTATTGCCTTGGAAGCCAATAATTATGATGTTTTTAGTGCGGGGAATGGGACCGAGGGCCTCAAGTTAGTTAAGGAAATCCGTCCGGACCTTATTATTCTTGACGTAATGATGGATACTGTCACTGAAGGTTTCCAAGTTTCCTATCAGCTCAAAAGTAATGACCCAAAATCTGAATACCGAGACTTCTGTCGGACACCGATTATTATGATGACCGGAGTATCTCAACAAATGCATATGAAGTTTTCCCCAAAACAAGATGGCGATTATCTTCCGGTAGACGAATTTTTAGAAAAACCTATACGGGTTGATCCGTTATTGGCAAGTATCAAAAAATTATTGAATCGGTAAAGATAAATAAAAATGTGGGGTGGTTGCGAAACCTGTGAGGGATATTCGCTTTCCTTCCATCGCAAAAGCCATATCTTTGATAATAAAACGCACCGCGCTCATTTCAAAAAAAATTAATATTTCACTGAGAATTCAGCTCACAACAAATGGATGAGCATAAGGAAGTAAAAGCCCTTTTTTATGAGAAGGGAAGGGAAGAACCACTTTCAAAAGTTGGGTGGTGGATCCTGCTGAGATGGGTCTTGCTAGGCGTGACCATCCTTGCCAGCCTTACGGGGAATTTTCTCCTTAATTTAAATCTCCCTCTTACCGACATCTTATGGTTTTGCTTTTCAGCTGCCTTTTTGAATGCGCTTCTCCATTATCAACTCTTCACCCTTAAAAAAGCTTCTTCCTTAGACTTTAAGCTTGTTGACCGGATTACGTATATTCAGTTTGGAACCGATTTCGTCCTCATTGCTGGAATTTTTAATTACACCGGAGGAATTGCCAGCCCATTATTATTTTACTTTCTTTTTCATGTTATTCTTAGTGGGGTTTTGCTGGAGCAGTGGGCCTGCTTGCTTTATGTCAGTTTGGTAGCTCTGATGATTCTCACCTTAGCCTTTTTTGAATTTATCGGTTTTGTCCCCCATCTTTACAACGCTTCGTTTATCTCCAAAGAAATCCAAGATAATCCTTTTTTTGTTATTTTGCTCCTTTTTTTCTTTCTTATAGTCCTTTTTATTTCCAGCACTTTGGTTTCTACCTTGCTTAAGCGCTTGCGGGAAAGGATATCACAGCTTATAGAACTTGAAGAAAAATTGGAGGATACCAACCACAGATTGGAAACCCTAAATCTGATTGCTGTAAAAACTGCTACCACCCTTGGGCTTACCCCGCGGCTGGATTTGATTTGTGGGAGCGTCAGGGAGCTCATGGGAGTTAAGGGAGTCCTTATCCGACTGTTGGACGAGAGGACGAATCGGCTTGAAATAGTGTCATCCTGTGGTCTAAGCAATGCTTATATTAAAAGAGGCCCTATCGATTTGGACAAAAGCTATGCACGAACTTTAAAAGGAGAACCGCACGTCGTGTTAGATGTTGCTTCTGACCCTTCAGTGCAGTATCCGGAAGAGATTAAGAAAGAAGGTATTGTGAGCATGCTTGCTGTTCCCTTGCAGGGGAGGGAAAAAGTCATCGGCACGTTGCGTCTTTTTACTCGTGAAAGAAGAGAATTTACCCAAGAAGAAATTGACTTTGTTTCGGCCTTGGCCAGTCAAGGAGCTATTTCCATAGAAAATGCAAAGTTTTACGATGCATTGAAGCGGCAGGATGAGGCGAAAAATGATTTTATTGTTTTAATGACTCATGAGTTGAAAGCTCCCTTGAGCGCGATTCAGGGACTTCTGGATGTTATGCGTAAAGGTTACGTGGGAACCATTACTGATAAACAAAAAGAACTGATTGAACGGATGCAAAAGCGAATTGACTCGGTTTTAGAGCTCTCAGCTGAATTGCTTGATATTTATAAATGGCAGTCAAAGTGGGTTATTGATAAGGCCTTGACGTCGGTATACCTAAAAGATCAAATTCAAAAAGCAGAAGACCTTTTTAAACTCATTGCTCAGAAAAAGGGCATAACAATATCTTACGAAGTGCCCGAAAAGCAGGTAAATGTAAAAGCAGGAGAGGAAGAGCTGGAGAAGGTGCTCAATAACTTGATCAGTAACGCTATAAAATATACGCCTACCGGAGGGAATATCTCCGTTCAACTTTCACTGACGGATAAGCAGGTGACCATTCGCATTAAGGATAACGGGATTGGGATTTCCTCCGAGGATGTGCCGAAGATATTTAATGAATTTTTCCGCACCAAGGAAGCAAAGGTGATCGATCCGGACGGAAGTGGTTTGGGATTGCCTTTTGTGAAAAAAATTGTGGAATCCCTTGGTGGCGCGATCCGAGTGGAAAGCGAAAAAGGGCTGGGAACAGAATTTACCATCATCTTCCCCACGAGTTAGCGAGAAAAAGAATTCGCGTGCTATGCTTACCTTAAGGAAAAAATTTTTAATTGCTCTAGCCCCTAACCAAGTGCAATAAAGATAGTTTTTACCAAAAAAACACTCGAAATGCCCGCAAATATTGGTTAAAATGAATTTAACCGAAAACA
>LQYC01000065.1_pt1 | contig 27207 bp, 27 predicted proteins | sample 661771 | NCBI WGS metagenome assembly LQYC01 (sample SAMN03483023, study PRJNA281117) | bioreactor metagenome | isolation source: benzene-degrading methanogenic enrichment culture from a contaminated... | place: USA: oil refinery in Oklahoma | collected 2011-05
TTGCATAACAAGGTAAGGAGACACCGTACCTTAGCTCTTTCGGTCGTCGGTACAACTCTGTTTTAGATCAGGTTTTCTACAGAGCCGATTTTTCCGGATGATTTTATCCTCTTCATGTCCCCGGTCTTCCCGGTGCATGGATGTTTGGAGCCAAATAATTGATAAAGAGAATTACTATTTCAGATTGTTTTATTATTTGACAATACACATGAACGGTTAAAGGTCTATGACATTCAAAGAAAATTGTAAAACAGTTGCTCGTTGGAGTTATCGTTTAATTTTAAAGATCATAGAAATTAGTATAAAAATTGCTCGTTGGAGTTTAATTCAAATCGATCGCGCTATTAATCCCCGTAAATACGAAACTGAGGCTGATAGAATTGAACGACACAGAAGGGAAGATCGCGAACACGAAATAAGAATGGCAAAATTAAATCGAGAAACACATCATTTTGAGCATCAAGTATTTGATGGTCCTTGTAACGAAGAAGGGTACAACAATACAGACAGACCTCTTCGAAATGATATGGGATTCAACAGACGCGAATTTGATCATTGGATTGGAAATTTCGATGATTCCAATAGACCGTTTAAACAAAAAAAGGGTCGAAATGATATGGGATTCAACAGAAACGAATTTAATCGATGGATAGGAAATGTCGATGGTTTTAATAGGAAGCCTAGACAAAAAAAGGGTCGAAAACCCAAGGATCCTTGGTTTTAATCAATATTCAAAAAAAATTAATAAAAAGGTGGATTTTCCCTAACCACTCGATAATTACTTTTTTTCTTCTTAGTCTTCTTTTGCAGAGGGGATAATTTTGCATTTCCTGATTTAACTTCAACGACTTCGGATTTGGTCACTCGTCCAGTAAAAGGATTCCGCTTCCTTCTTCTATAATCATGGCCTCTGCCAGTCCTCTCTGTTTCATAACCCATCATGTTATCTCGCATCATTGCCTGATCTTCAGCAGCCTTCCCTTTTCTTTGATTATTTCGGATAGTCTGCCGTCTCCTCTGTTTTTTTGTTGGAGATTTTAAACTGAAATCAAACAATCCCATGATGATTCATAATATATTTTGAAACGATAAAATTTTGCATATTTTTATTATGATTCCGATTTCCCGGTTTTCCATGTCGGATTTTTATGGATGATCCTGCAATCCACACAAATATCATTCCGAGTTAATGACGTGCAGAGCCAGAAAAGGAACGATTATCTTTTTTTCCCATAATCTTTGATTACGGATAGCCAAATTACATGGAAATTTCTCATTCAATAAATCAAAAATTAATATCGAAAATTATATTAGATCTTTCACTAATTACACCACTTTGTGGAATTAACATGAGAATAAAAATTCCCTTTATTGTGATTATATTAGTTATTGCTCTTGCATGTATGAGCGGATGCACAAGCAACACAACAACGACTCAAAACCCAGAACAAACTATTCCAACAACAGCAATATTCACGTCAACTCAAACAACAGTACCATTAACTATCGAACAGACTCTAACACCAACTCAAAATATTACATCAAATCAAACCGACATCACAAATTCCCATCCGGATCCTTGGGTTAATTCATTGAAAACGGAAAAGGGTGTTCTTGTTTACAGATTAAATAATTGTATAATGAAAGAATATTTTCCAAAATATGCAAACGATAAAGGTTATGGATTAAAAGCCAATCCACCAAAACTTGATGGAATTTCATCCGGAGAATGGAATACATTTATTAGAGAACATACAGAGGGAAAAAATGAAAATTCTAAAACAATTACTATTGATAGGTGTTTAAATCCAGAAGGAGAATCTCCCTCAAACCCTGATTGGAATTTTGTCAGAATATCTACAGGATTAGAACCGAGAAATGCAATACCTTCTAATTACACAATTATATTTCATTTAAAAGCCCACGGAAAAGAAATTAGTCAAATCACAATGAATGAAATATTGGATAAAAACCAACCAGTGTTTATTCAATCTTACATTCCCATGAGAAATGACGAAATAGACCTCTTCGATACCGCTACAATTTCATTTAACTAATGATTAAAAAATTAAATTTTTCATATCAAATTAAAATTACTCCCACATTTTATTCATGCATTTTTTCTAAATCAGCTCCATTTGGTTTGCCCGGTTACTTCTAATAATCAGGCTAACCGCTGTGCACACCAGTACTGCCAGCAGGGCGGTTACGGGCAACTGGGGAGTTTTTGTGGGGGTAGGTGATGCGGTCGTCTGCGGAGCCGGTGTAACCGTCATCATCACGGTCGTTGGCAGGGGCGTTGGTGTCGGGATAGCAGATGTGAAGACGAGTGTCGGCACTTGATTTGATGATGACGAGAGTTTCTCCGGGTTGAGCGTATACGATGTTCTGGCGTTCGATGATCCCCTGAGGTGCCCGGGTCCTTGAGCCAGACTTCGAGAGTTTTGTACGTGCTTGATCCACCCAGATGTGCCTTATCCACAGGCTCCGTTGTGATGTACACGGTATAGGTTCCCGGATCGAAGCTTGTTGGCAGCCGGGAGGTGATCCACCGCATCGACCATGTCTGGTCAGCCTAGACATCAACGACAGTAAAATGGCCCTGATCCGCCCGCTGGCTGATCTGTGTCAACATAACGCCATTTTCGGGAATGCCCGGACCCGTGAGGAACAGGTAGACCTGGTCACTGATGTATGATACCCCGCTGATCGTGATCGTGTCCCCCAGGTACGCCTCAATTTCTGAATCAGCCGCTGATACCGGTGTGATTAGCAGTACTAGGCAGAGGCAGGCGGTGAGGAGGAACGCAACTGGCAGAATGCCAGCATACCGGTGGTCAGGCAAACTCATACGCTCCCATTCCAAGGTCGCCCAGGTCCCAGCTCTGGTGGAGGACGGTGCCCCGTACACCGGGCCCTGCAGCACCGAACGCTGCGAGAAGCGGCATATAGTGATCGGGATACAGGTGGGCGTGCGTTGCATAGGGAGCAAGAGTCCGGTAGTGGATGAGGGCCTCGCGGTCTCCCTTCGTCACGGCTTTGATGAGCCATTCGTTGAATTCAATCGCCCATGCATCGGTCGGTGCGCCCGGTCCCAGCGAGGCGGTGGGATCGCCAAGTGGGTGGACAGCGCCTCCGCTGCCTAGCACGAGCACCCCTTCGTGCCGGAGTGGTTCGATCGCCTCACCCAGCGCAACGTGCCGGGCCGGGTCAAGGTGGCGCTGGATCGAGAGCTGGACAATCGGGACATCTGCCGTGGGAAACATAAGTCTGAGGGGGACCCATGCGCCGTGGTCGAGACCGCGGCTCGTATCAATATCACCGCTCAGACCGGCATCGTTGAGGAGTGCTGCCGCACGCCCCGCAAGTCCGGGCGATCCATGCGCCGGGTACGTAATCTGGTATAATTCTGAGGGGAAACCGTAAAAATCATGAATCGTTTCCGGCATTGCTACACTATTAACAGCCGGTGCTGCGGTGTTCCAGTGCGCCGAGATGCAGAGCACGGCCTTCACGTTCCGGTAGCGGGTGCCGAGTTCTACCAGAAATTTCCGTGCCGGAACATTTTCCAGACTTAGGGTGGGTGCACCATGAGAGACAAAGACTGTAGGCAGCGTTTCCATGCTCATAGGTATTACTCTCAAAAAGATGCTCTGAAGTATGGGGGGAAATACCTGCCGCTGGGGGCAACTGTCAGACCTCCCAAAACAGGACTTCTTTCCGTTAAGTGAAGATCCGTCACCAATGACGGACCCGAACTTCCAGGAAAAACGGCAGTTTTTCCGTGTTCACGACCTACCGCCCAATCCCCCTGAGATCGTGCCCGCAAAAGGCGCTATTAGCGCACATTTTAGAGAGTATTTTGAGTCGAAATCTGACAAACGGACGACAATAATCGCGTATTTCAAAAACCATGTACCGGAATTCGCAGTTTTGTGCAACCAAATCGGAAAAGATCTTCCCTTTTGCCCGGCTGGTGAGCGGAGGCTACCGTCGGAGAAGGAGATATATGATCCTGTAGGGAAAGCTGAGCTGGTTCTCATGCTGATCCTAACTGTTGAATTGGTCCGGGTTGTCAGACACCGGGCGGGCCTCTATCCAAAATCCACGTCGGTACCCGTCAGAGACAAGCCCCACCCGGAGGGCAAAAAAAGGGGTTCTCTTCATTCCGGCAATCTGTTCCACTATCCTCCAGGAGATCGTGCCCGCAATTATTAATATTTGTTTCCGCGATTTTACGTCGGAGAAACAGGTGAAAATTGTGATTTATCCCCGGTTTTTCGCGAATTATGCCCGGATTCCGGGCCAGGATCATGCTGCGAGAGCAGTCCGTGGATCACGCTACCGTCAGAGAGAACACAACTGCGGAGGGGGGAAAGTGGATCTCAGTTCTTAGGCTCCCTATCATAGTTCCAAAGGAAACTATGGTATGAGATATTCCTGCCGTTGAAATCTTTAACAGGGATTTTTCCCGGTAGGATTTTCTTGCTCACAAATTTTTTTATGCAGGAAATTTTTTAAGAAAAAAATTAAATTTCAGGATTTTTTTTTGCGCCCACAACTTTTAACCGGATTTTTTTTGGGCGCGAATATCACTCCTGCTACTTCGGAGTAATCTCCACTGTCCCCCCCGGTTCCAGCACCATCACCTTGATATCGGTCGTCCGCTCAACCGCCTTCTTGAACGCCACCGGGTCCTGCACGATCTTGTCCCATGTGTCGTAGTGGATCGGGATGACCAGTTTTGCGCCAATGAAGTTTGCCGCCATCATCGCCTCGTTGGGGCCCATCGTAAACCTCCCGCCGATGGGAAGGATCGCCACATCGGGATGGTAGAGCTCGCCGATCAGCTTCATGTCAGAGAAGAGCCCGGTGTCCCCGGCATGATACACCGATACCCCGTCCATCGTTATGACAAAACCTGCCGCAGTACCCCCGCCATATCCCTGCCCGGTCTGCTCGATCCTGCCGGAGTGCATCGCGGGCGTCATGGTGAATGTAACCCCGCGGAGTTCGATCGTCCCGCCGATGTTCATGCCCTCGGACGGGACGCCTTTTGCCTTTAGGTATTTGGCGATCTCCGTGATTGCTATAGTCGGCCGCTTGATCGAGGCCGCCTCGCCCATATGGTCGGCGTGCCCGTGGGTAACGGCCACAAAATCAGGTTTTGTCCACGCAACGCTCCCGCCATCAATGAACGGGTCGATCAGCACTTTTTTGCTTCCAGAAAGGAGAATGCAGGAATGCCCCAGCCACGTAATCTGCATACAAGGAGATAGGATTCCATGAGCATGAACGTTTTGTGGCACTCTGCAGGAACAAAAGGGATGCCGCCACCGGCATGCTGGTTATTACTGCCGCCAGTACCCTTTTTACAGGAAAATGAACACCATGCTTAACCAATGCCCGGATACCGCAAACGTATAGATCCCCAACGCTCACGATCAAAAAATGCCCACAGTGCGGCAACGGAGTCGAGATCTTTTCAAATGACATTGCAGTGAAATGTGCAATATGCGGATTTGTGGTTTACAACGATATTACATCCTGTATCCGGTGGTGCAGGCATCTAAAAGAGTGTGTTGGCCCCGAAATGTTTGAGAGGTTCACGCAGCAACAACGGGAATAAATTCATGCACCGCGAGTGCGGGGGGTCACTAATAAAGATGGTGGATGCTGGTACAGGGTAAACCTGTGCGACCCTTCAGGTCACATCGATCATTTCAGCTTCGGTGATGTCGATCGAATCGCCAAACCCGTCTGCGGTCACGCCCCTGGTCATCTGTTCGGTCAGGTCGCGGTCTTCCATGACATCCTTTATCCGCCCAATGTACGGATCAATGGTCGGGTCTTCCTGTTCCTCTATTACATGCCGGTATTCCCGCAGCGTTGAGGGGCTGATGCCAAGCTCGTCGCTGACTTCCTTCATGGTCTTTCCGGAATCAAGAAGTTCGCCCATCTTCTCGCGGTCAAACGGCATCTTGAAGTCGAGTTCGCGGAAGAGCTTGAGCCTTACCCGGGCCCGTGCAACCGTCTTGCTCAGTTTCTCATCGCCAAGCTCGCGGGCGATCTCGGTATCATTTTTCCCCGCGTAGAACATGTTGACGAGTTTTGCAAGCTGGATAGGCTTTAAGGATGTCTTGAAGATCCCCTGCTCGGTGATCTCGCGCATGACCAGTGCGACCTCACGTTCAATGGCGTCGCTGTCCCTGAGGGTACCGTGGATGTTCTTCATCGGCTCGACGATCTTTGTCTTGCCGGACATCGTGCTGAATAATTTCAGGAGCTGTGCTTTCTTTTTGTCTTCAGTCATTTGCGAACCCCGCTCTTGGGATTAGGATATACAATATTAGGCTGACTATTTAATTCTATTGTAATTGGCTATTTGACCAAAAACTCTTTAAATTGGATTGCGATTTTTTCCATGGACTGCCAAATCCCTCACAGGCTTACGCCCGCACCAACCGTCGTGTATCCCGAGTAGCGCTCTCTCGCACACCTGGAGACTGGACCCTCATGGTTTTTTGTTTTTCTCCAGTATCCTTTTTGTGCCAGTCGTCGTACTATATTGGACGAAAACTTTGAGTGTCCTGTGATCACCATGAGCGATGTATTTGAAAAAGTGATGGATCTTGCAAAACGCCGCGGGTTTATCTGGCCCACGTCCGAATGCTACGGTTCGGTTGCAGGGTTCATCGATTACGGTCCTCTCGGCGCGATGATGAAGCGGCGGGTGGAGGATATCTGGCGGGATTTTTACGTCATCGGCGAGGGGTATTACGAGATCGAGTGCCCCACCATCGGGCAGGAAGCGGTCTTTGTCGCATCGGGGCACGTCAAGGGTTTTTCCGATAAGATGTGCCAGTGCCCGCACTGTAAGGAATACCTCCGTGCAGACCATGTAGCAGAAGGTTGCGGGGTTGAGGGGGCCTCAGCCATGGGAAACGAAGAACTCGCGGCAGCAATCGCTTCCTGCACGTGCCCGGCATGCGAAGAAAAACTCAGCAAGGTCGAGGTGTTCAACTTCAACCTGATGTTCAGGACCACCATCGGCCCGGGTTCGCAGCGCACCGGCTACCTGCGCCCCGAGACGGCACAGGGGATGTTTGTGGACTTTGGCAGGCTGCTCCGGTTTTACCGGGACCACCTCCCGTTCGGTGCTGTCCAGATCGGCAAATCGTACCGCAACGAGATTTCGCCCCGTCAGGGGATGATCCGGCTCAGAGAGTTCACTCAGGCAGAAGCGGAGATCTTCGTGGACCCCGACGAGAAGGACCACCCGCAGTTCGCACGGTATGCAGGGTATACCATGCCGCTTTTGACCTCTGCACAGCAGCTTGCAAAGGAGCCCGCCGTCACGATGACCATGCGCCAGGCAGTCGATAAAAATCTCATCGCCAACGAATATGTCGCCTACTACCTTGCACTCACCCATGAGATGCTCATCAAGATCGGGGTAAATGCGGACCGTCTCCGGTTCCGCCAGCACCTTCCAGATGAACTTGCACATTATGCGGCTGACTGCTGGGATGCGGAAGTGCGTTCTGACCGTTTCGGCTGGGTCGAGACCGTCGGTATCGCTGACCGGACCGACTATGACCTGAAATCTCACGGTGAGCACAGCGGCACTCCGATTACGGTCTTCGTCCAGTACGACCAGCCAAAGAAGGTGCAGCGCAGGCGCATCGTCCCGAACATGAGCGTCCTTGGCAAGCAGTACAGGAACAAGGCAAAAGCGGTCTTTGAAGCGCTGGCACAGGTCACACCGGATGAGAAAGGTGCGGATATTGAAGTGGATGGCGAGAATATCCATATCCCACCAGATCTTTTCGAGGTCCGGGACGAGGTCATCGAGATCAGGGGTGACGAGGTCATTCCCCACGTCATCGAACCCAGTTACGGCATCGACCGTATGTGCTATGCAGTGCTCGAACAGGCATATGATGAGGACACTGCGGACGGTGAAGCCCGGACAGTGCTCCGGCTTGCTCCCTGTGTCGCCCCGGTACAGGTGGCGGTCTTCCCGCTGATGAACCGCGATGGTCTTGACAACATCGCAACGGAGATCACCCGGACGCTTAAAGGCCGGGGCGTGCTCGCCGAGTACGATGATTCGGGCGCAATCGGGCGCCGGTACCGCAGGCAGGACGAGATTGGCACCCCCTTTGCGATCACCGTCGATTACCAGACTAAGGATGACCAATCCGTCACCGTGCGCGACCGCGACACCATGAGACAGGTACGGATCAAAATTGAGAAAATTCCGGAGACTATCTGCGCCCTCATTGACGGGAGCATGCAGTTTTCAACGATTTAAGACATGCCCTTTATCACCCATCCCCTTATTAAGCCGGACAGCATCGAATCGCGTGAGTACCAGCTCACGATCGCGATGCGGGCCCTTGACGCAAACACGATGGTGATCCTCCCGACCGGTCTTGGCAAGACCGCAGTCGCGCTGCTAGCCGCTGCATCCCGGCTCTACAATGAGAAGGGGAAGGTGCTGATGCTCGCCCCGACAAAACCGCTCGTGGAGCAGCACCTCCGCTTTTTCGAACGTTACCTTTTGGTAAAGAGCCCTGCAGTACCCTCCACCTCTCCGTTTGTCATGTTTACCGGAGAAGCACCCCCTGATGAACGCACTGCTGACTGGGAAAGGGCAACCGTCATCCTTGCAACCCCGCAGGTCGTAAAAAACGACCTCATTGCCGGACGGTACACGCTCCGGGATGTGACACTTCTCATAGTAGACGAATGCCACCGTGCAGTGGGCAATTACGCGTACGTGTTCCTTGCACAGCGCTACCTCTCAACTGCCGGCAAACCGCTCCTCCTTGCAATGACCGCGTCGCCCGGGGGGGCGCAGGAGAAGGTGCAGGAGGTCTGCGCCAACCTCGGGATCGCCCACATCGAGACCCGCACCGAGGACGACCCAGATGTCCGACCTTATGTCTTTGCGCGGGACGTGGAGGTCATCACCATTGACCTTCCTGCGAACCTCAAAGCGGCAATCACAACGATCAACGCCCTCACTGAGGGCCGGCTCGCGATTCTCTCCTCGCTTAACTTCTCCGTCCCTAAAAGGGAGAAGCTCACCATGAAAGCTCTTGGTGCGATCAACGCCCAGATCCAGCAGCGGATCGCAGACCGGGATCCGGCGGCATACTCGGCAGCTTCGGTGTACGCCGAGTGCATGAAATTAAAGCACGCGGTAACGCTTGCAGAATCGCAGGGGAGCGAGGTGCTCAAAGGCTATATTGCAAAACTTGTCGCTGATGGTACTGGTGCGGGAGGCAGCAAGGCGAGCCAGCGCCTTGTCAAAGACCCCTCGTTCCGTGACCTTTTCGAGCGCTCTCTCGCATGGACACAGGAACTCCACCCCAAACCCGAAATTGCGCTCGACCTTATACGCGGGCAGCTTGCAGAGCACCCTGACAGCCGGATCATCCTCTTTGCATCGTACCGGGATACCGTGCAGCTTCTTGTTGACTTCCTCACCAAAAACGGGATCGCATGCGAACGGTTCGTCGGTCAGGCCACTAAGGATGCGGAGAAAGGACTGAGCCAGAAGAAGCAGATCGCAGCGCTGGGACGGTTCCGGGAGGGTGATTTCAAAGTCCTGATTGCCACATCTGTGGGAGAGGAAGGCCTTGATGTCCCCTCGACGGATATGGTGATCTTCTACGAGGCAGTCCCTTCCGAGATCAGATCCATCCAGCGCAAGGGCAGGACCGGCAGGTCGGGTGCAGGCAGGGTCGTCGTGCTCGTGACAAAAGGGACTGCGGACGAAGTGTACCGTTACGTGAGCCAGCAGAAGGAAAGGCAGATGCATAAGAGCATGAGAACGATGAGCAGGATGGCGTCACTGCCGCAGAAACCGGTGGAACCGGAGCAGTCGAACATCGAGGCATTCACGCCGCAGGGCCCGAAGATCATCATTGATGACCGCGAGACCTCATCCAGGGTTGTCGAAGTCTTAAGCAGCATGGGCGCTGCAATCCGGCTCGAACGCCTCGCACATGGCGATTATGTGATCGGCGACCGGATCTTAGTCGAGCGCAAGACCGCGTGGGACTTTGTGGATACGTTGATCAACCGCGACCTGCTGGGGCAGGTGAAGGTGATGGCGGAATCGGTCACCCGCCCGGTACTCATCATCGAGGGCGGTGACCTCTATACCCAGCGCGATATCCACCCTAATGCAATCAAGGGTGTGCTTGCTGCGCTCACGATTGATATGGGAGTATCGCTCCTGTTTACAAAAGACGAGCAGGATACCGCACAGATGATCTTTGTTCTCGCAAAACGCGAGGAGGGCGAGCGGGGCGGGCGTAAAATGCACCCGCACAAGTCCCACCGCTCGCTGCGTGATGAGCAGGAATATGTCATCTCAGCGTTCCCGGAGATCGGGTTAAAAAACGCACGCCTTCTCCTCGCGCATTTCGGATCGGTGCAGGCAATTGCAAACGCGGAACTCGCGGATATGGTCGCAATAAAAGGGATAGGAGAAAAGACCTCGCAGAAGATCTTTGACCTCTGCCGCCGCTCCTACAACTGACAGAGTATCCGGAGCGCTTCAGTCCCCGCCTTCACCGAGTTCATCAGGGTGAGGATATGATCGGGGTCCTCTTCTTTCTGTATCCGCTCACAGAGCGAGAGGATGGTCATCGCGAGTTCATCGGCAAGCATGCCGCCTTCACACGACTCATCGCCATGATCTTCGCCGCAAACGCATGAAGGGCTCTGTCCGGGGGCAGGTGCCGGTTCATCCGCCGGTTTTTTTCCTTCCTGCACGGCACGCTCGCTCTCCGCACAGACAACACAGAAGGTCCTGCCCTTGACTTCAAACATCGGGCAGCCGCACTTCCTGCAGGACTTTTCGAGCATCTTGCCTCCCTTGAGAAGATATTCTGCCATGATCTCGTCTTCTTTTCTTGCTGCCAAAAGCGATCACCGTCGCATCAATATTTAACCTATATATGGAGGTTCTGCATATTAACTACAGGTACGAGGTGTGGCACGATGCCGAACCCACAGAAAACGATTGAAAACTGTACCCTGATGCTGCAGCACATCATGGATGACAGCACTATCCCGAGAAATATCCGGCGCGTGGCAGATGAGACCCGGCAGTTGCTGACTAATGATTCCAAGGAACTGGGCTTGCGTGCGGCTGAAGCAATCTCAAAAATAGACGAGATCTCAAACGATCCCAACATGCCGGTCCATGCGAGGACACGGATCTGGGAACTGGTTTCCCAGCTGGAAACGATCCCGCTGGACTAAAAAACCCCTCTTATCCAGTCCACTCTTTTTTTCCGGTAATTCTTCTGGTTTTCTGTTCTTAAAAAAACCTCATTCAGCCTGACTGTTGCATAACTTTTTTATGGTAGTGACACTTGGGGAAATTTTCCTGCGGCTACGGTATAAAGATTAAATAAGAGTACCATTAAAAGGCTGAATGATGATAATATCATGAGAATAAAATCGTACCGTATACAACAGGGGTTTTTTAATGTCCTCAATCCTGATTGTTGATGATGATCTGGATATTGCCAACATTTTCAAGATCTTCTTATCACGCGACGGTCATATGGCAGTCACTGCATCGGACGGAAAGGTCTGCCTTGAAAAAGTCCAGCAATGCAAATTTGACCTTATCCTTCTTGATATCATGATGGCCCCAATGGACGGGTGGGAGACGCTTGAGAACATCAAGGCAGATCCAAAAACCCATGGAATTCCCGTTATTATGGTCACCGGAAAGCCCCTTGAAGAGCATGAGCGTGCAAAATACGGGGACCTCTTTTACCAGTATCTTATGAAGCCGGTGCGCAGGACGGAATTATGCGACATCGTTAAGGGTGCTTTGAAAAACAATTAAAGTCATCCTTTCCCGCCCAAACATTTTCCCTTTTTCCTCCACAATTTTTCTTACCGCTTCCCGCTGATACTCAGCCGGCAGGAAATCCCGGCAAGGATCGCGGAAGTGATCTCTTCGCGCCGGACAATGTCCCGTACCCAGAACCGGATGCTGATGGTGTTTCCCTGCGGCACGATGCCGGTGAAAAGCACCCTTGGGTTGTGCTTTTCAGGATCTGCTTTCTTCTGCCCTGTGTATCCCTGGAAGAAGAACGATGACCTCATACCGGCAGTGCCCGGCGCCTCAGTTATTGTGCCGTTTCCAAGGACCCCCTCATGGTCTTTAAGCACCGCGAGGATCGTTTCCTGTGCATCATTAAAAGGTATATCAAACGGGATCGTGATATTCAGCGGGACTTCAATAAATCCTGACTTGGAGTAATTCACGATCTTTGAAGATAGCAGGTTGGCATTCGGGACAAGAAATACCCTGCCATCGCGGTCTTTGAGGATGGTTCTGGTGAAGGTAAGGTCCTTGACCTGCGCGATGCCGGTTGTGGGATCGCCGCCCAGTTCAACCCAGTCGTCAAGCCGGACAGTCCGGTTGATCGCCATCAGGATACCGGCAAGGAGGTTGGAGATGATCTGCTGGGAAGCAAACGCAAGCGCAATGGAGATGATTCCCAGTGAAGCGATAGTTGCGTTGATGTCAAAACCTAGTATCGTGAGATCGATGATATAGAGCCCGAGCACGAAAACAATATACCCGGCAATGCGTGCCGACCAGCGGGCGACGGACCGGGAGGTGTAGAGCAGAAGGACGGTTTTTGTCCCTTTGTAGCACAGGTAGGATACAAAGATGACAGCCGCCAGTGCGAGCAGAAATACAAGGATGGATCCGATCGTCACCGTACCGATCAGGAACTGAGGATCAGCCATGTATTATAAATTGGGCGTGCATCATCAAAAACCTAAGGCTGGAGGGGGCGTTATGGATATCATGTTCCTAAAAAAAAGAGCATGATAAAAAGATATGGGGGTCACATGTCATGCTGCTACCTGCTCAGTACATCCTGCACAAAAGCCCCGATGTGGTCGATCGCTTCCATACCTTCGGGCACATGATCAGCATACACCTGCCAGCAGTGGAACATCTGCTGCCAGATCTCAAACCGTACCGGCACCCCTGCCCACCGCGCCTTTTTGACAAGCGTGACGATCCCGTCAAACAACAGCTCGTGTGTCCCTGCCTGGATATACAGCAGCGGGAGCCCGGCAAGATCGGCATGGACCGGCGATGCAAGTGGATCGGCAGGGTCATGCCCCGCGAGGTACGTTGTGCGGATGCTGTGAAGGCGTGGAGGGGTGATCGAATCGATATCCGCGTTCTTCCCGACAGATTTACCTCCAAACAGCATATCGATCACAGGCGACATGCACACAGCTGCCCGCGGGAGGGTGATTGCATTGTTGCGGGCGGAAAGGAGGAGGTCGAGCACCAGAGTCCCGCCTGCCGAGATGCCAACCGGAACAATCCGGTGCGGGGGGTACCCGTGGGAGATGAGCCAGCGATATGCAGCGACTGCATCCTCGACTGCAGCGGGAAAGAGATATTCCGGCGCAAGCCTGTAATCGACCGAGAATACCCGGGCTTTCGCCGCCCGTGCGATCCGGATGCAGAGCCCGAGGTGGTCGTGGGTGGAACCGACGGTAAAACCGCCTCCATGGAAAAACAGGACGGTGCGGTCCGGAACCGATTCCTCAACCGAGATCCAGAAACCCTGCACGCCACCTTCACCGATCATCACCCTTTCCAAAAACGGCGGTTCGCCTGCCTCTGCCTGCATCTCTTCGTAAAATGCAGAGTACTCCCGGCGCATCACGGATACCGGTTTTGCCAGATCGGGTGCATTGGACCTGATGACGTCAAGGAGTCCGTCGTATGGGTGCTGATCCATCGTATTCGTATGTGAGGTTATTGTACAGGGGGATAATAAAGGGTTCACCTGTGCTTGTGGCACTGGTCTGTATATGGATGCAACATGGTGACCCGATATTCTATCCTGCAACGCTTTTTGGTAAAGAGTACAAAATCAAAAAAATTACCAGGAAAAATTCGCCCGCGGGCAACCATCGCAGGGCACCCGGTAAATGGTTTTATAACCAAACAGTTCATAATGAAAATAATTAAGTAAAAAAACTAATAATAAAACCCAATCTTGAACGGGAAAGATACCATGACACAGGATATCCATGACCGGGCTGCCGAATACCTCCTTGCCCTGATGCCGTTTTATCATAAGCACATCATGAAAACAGGATATGGTATCACCGGCATGCAGGCGGCGCAGTACCGGGTTCTGGGCGTGCTGATGAAGGCGGGGACGCTCCCCGTGTCCGAGATCGGGCGGCGCCTGTATATCTCTAAACCATATATGACGGCGCTCATCGATACGTTAATCCAGGACGGACTGGTGGAGCGCCAACCTGACCTGACAGACCGGCGCGTGATCAACATTTCCATCACAGATGAGGGAAAAAAGCACCTGCGGCAATCAGTTACCCTGTATAAAAACGACCTGAAAAATCTCCTCTCGAATCTCGATGAGCCAGACCTTGCAGAACTCTGCTCCTCGCTTGAATCCTTAAGAACAATCCTTGGGAAGATCCCGTGAGCCCTGCCCATATGCCACCGATGCAAAAAGACCGGAATACCGGAAATCCATTCCCTGTCATTGGGAATAGAGGTGGAGAAAATGTCTGTCTGACCCCGGGCAACAGGAGCATCATCCGGATCGATCATATAACGAAGGTCTTCAACGGTAATCGCACGGTGCGGGCGGTCGACGACGTGACCTTTGATGTACAGCGGGGAGAAATATTCGGTCTGCTCGGCCCCAACGGGGCAGGAAAGAGCACCCTGATACGGATCCTGACCACACTGCTCCAGCCGACTGCAGGGACTGCCTGCGTAGACGAGTTTGACATCGTCCGGGACCCTGAAAAGATCAGGGCGATCATCGGGGTCTGCCCCCAGAACAGCACGCTGGATGTCGAACTCACCGCGTATGACAACCTTGAATTTTACGGAAAACTCGTTAACGTCGAAGACCGTTTCCTCGATGACAGGATCTGGGAGCTGCTCAAAATGGCAGACCTTGCAGATCGCGCCCATTCAAAGGTCAGTACATTCTCCGGCGGAATGCGGCGGAAGCTTGAGATCGTCAGGGCTTTTATCCACCATCCCCTCATCCTGTTCCTTGATGAACCGACAATCGGCCTTGACCCCGAATCACGGAGGGAGGTCTGGCAGCAGATCTCCATGCTCAACGAGGAGAACACGACGATCATCCTGACCACGCATTACATGGACGAGGCAGAAAAACTCTGCCGGCGCATCGCCTTTGTGGACAAGGGGCGCCTCGTGGCACTGGATAATCTTGAGAACCTCAAACGCCTGATACCTGAAGGCGACCTGATCGAGATTGGGTTTGATACAATTGACGAGGGGGTCCTGTCAGCAATACGGCAGACAAACCTGATCAACTCGGTTGAAGTAAAGGAAAAACACCTTCATATCTCGGCAAAGAACGGGAGCAGGGTATTGCCTGCGATTGTCGCAATATTTGAAAAATTCTCTATTCCTATGACCTCCATCTCGATACGTTCTCCTTCGCTCGAAGATGTCTTCATTTATATCACCGGCAGAAAACTGGATGAAGGCGGGAACGGGGCTGCCCGGCTGCCAGTCAGGGGGCGTACCCCATGATCCGCGGTGCGATTGCAATCTTCAAACGGGACTTCAAGAAATTCCTCGGCAACCCGTTTGTCCTTATCTTCACCCTCCTGATGCCCATCATGTATCTCGTGATCTTTGGCAATGCGATGGGAGGGACGATCACCCACGTGCCCATAGCGGTTGTTCAGGAGGGGCCCCCGTTTACCGAGACCCCCCTTTATAGATCATCGGTTGTGGATCTGGGCCATTTCCAGCAGGCAAAAGACCAGGGTCGGCTCTTCGATGTCACGGTGTATACAGATGAAGGGGCAGCCAAAAAGGCGCTCGCCGGGGGACAGGTCACCGGTGTCGTGGTGTTCCCTTCAGAAATATCCAGCGACCATGCAGTCCGGCTGTATGTGGACAGCTCGGACTATATGACCCCTTCCCTTGTCGAAGCCGGTGTACAGGCGGTGCTCTCAAAGTCCGGCGCGAGAAACCCGGTGGCGGTCAATAAAATTTACGGGGACATTAAGTACATCCAGTTTTTTGGTGTGGGCGTCATCGTCATGGCAATCTTCATGACCACGATGATGGGCGGCGGTATTGCGCTGATCAAGGACCGCGAGATGGGCATTCACGAGGGCTATCTGGTCACTCCAGTCAAGCGTTCCAGCATTATCTTCGGCATGATATCAAGCGGTACTGTCAGGGCGTTTCTTGCGGGGTTGATAATTTTTGTTGTGGGCGTCCTCATAACCGGAGTCATTATCAGGAGCCTCTGGGACATATTTCTAGTCCTTGTCGTAATCTTTATCGCAAGTCTCGGGGTGACCAGCCTCATGGTATCCATTGCTTCGCGGTTCTCCAACCAGCAGGAGTACGCATCCATCACGGCATTTTTTAACCTGATCCTTTTCATGACCTCCGGGGCATTTTACCCGGTACGGGGGATGCCGGACTGGCTGCGCTGGATAACGGTTATTAATCCCGAGTACTATTCTGTGGACGCACTGAGGAGCATTATTCTGAGGGGGCAGGGTCTGGATGTCGTGGCATTCGATCTTGTCGCACTCCTTGTGTTTTCCATAGCTGCAATAACGCTGGGAATCACAACCTACCGGCGGACACTTGAATGATTGAGCCCCGTTTACCAATTTTTACTTTTTTTGGTAAAATTAAAATAAAATTTTTAAAAATGCCATTTATTGCACATTCCATATCTCTGCAGAGGGTATCCCCATTACAGGATCCCCGATAATTCCGTCAGGAAACGTGCTGATGTGAAATACAGGCGGGCATATCATGGATCAAAAGATGACTTACATGCCCGGGATTGTCTGAAGTACACTGACTGATAAAAATTATTATCACGGGAAAAAGGGAATTTCTTTTAATTTATGACGGTAGGTATCCCTGTTTATATCCCGTGGTTTTTCACCATATTCTGGTCTGGTCCATCACTTTGGCAACATAGGAACGGATGAAGGGATCCTCATCCGCATCAGAGAACCGGTCCTTAAGCCCTTCAATTGCACTATAGGTCCGGATTACAGCAAGTGCTACTGCAGCACACTGGCGGGTTACCGGCTGTTCATTCTTATCCTTCATGCGCTCGATCAGAACATGCACCGAACGACCACTCCTGATCTTTAAGAGCGCATCAGTCGCATGCCTCCGGATCTCCGGGTCTTCATCCCTGCAACAGTCCATAAGGGCGAGCACCCCCCGGGGGTCTCCGCTCTCCCCAAGTGCTATGACCGCCCCGATCCTGTCATTTTGGAGCGTCTCACCCCTTGATTTTTTGATGAGATGGTAGATCCTGCCTTCTTCAGGCAGGCATCCGGGCCATTCACCAACCGATTGTTCCATACACATATCCATGATCTTTTCACCGAAATATTCGTCAGAATTTTATACCGGTTTTGCCAGTTATGCCGGCAAATTGTTTAAAAATTATACGACGAAAAATGGCTTCCGCTTACCAAGAACGGCATGTGCCTGCCCGACACCTCTGGTCATTTCCCTGAGGCAGTACATCAGATTATTGTCTGTGTTCCAATTATTAATAATTAATCATGATAGATCAAGCCTGCAACCGGAGAACGGCAGTTTAAAGAACACTCCCCGACCTGCTCAAACCGGCCCGGTGCCTGATTAACCGGATCAGATAGTTTGATAATCCGGTTTCGCAAGAATGGACTGTATGCATCCGATCGCAAGCAGCAAGAAGATGGAGAACGGCATTGTCGTGTTCTGGCATGAGAAGGATGAGAAAAAATTCGATTCGTTTAATTTCTCAGAACTCATCGACATGAAAATCAACGCGCTCGACCTGCTGGACAAGCCGAAGTCGTACAGCATTGATGTTGAAAAGCACAAGCTCATCGTGAAAAAATGATGTTACTGGTCTGAAAAATCAGAACCATTAGTCCCGCAACCCTTGTCCCGGCATCCTGACCTTTTTTATCTTTTCGTTCATGAAAGCAGGATTTGAATAAGGGTATCATGATGAAAAGAAACCCGGGAAAAATTATTCCTGATTTTAATTCCTAGTTAATTTCCCTACGGGTTTTGATTCCCCTGTCCACTTACTGTGCCTGAGCCGGCTCTTTCCGAATCCAAGTCTTTCGATGGAAATTTCTCTGCAGATAACCTTTAAAACCCTGCGGGGGCGATGATTTTATCAAAAACACGGATTTGACGGCTGATTTATATCAGATCATGGGCAACGTGGATGGGGGACGCCATGATCAACGATACATTTGCGATCCTGATGGTTATCTCACTTGGCGCAATGGCGGGAACTGCGATCGGTCTTTTTTTAGGGTTTGTATTCAAAACCCAGAAAAGCGAGTGGTCGGCAATGACCGGATCACAAAAAGCAATAAATATCTCCCTTGTATTTGTATGCTCGGCGATCTGTATTGCCGGGCTTGCATGGTATTCTCTGCAGATACCACTGGTGTAATCTGTTCAGGTCAGAATCGAATCATCAAATCGGATCATTAAAAAGAGGGGGGGGGCAGCCGGGCCGGTTACACCGTCGTTGTTGGCACCGCAGACGGTATTTTGTATACGAGGACATTGTTTGATTTGTCCATCAGGGTCAATTGGTCAACGTTTACCGAGTATGCGATAGTACCCCGTCCCCGGAGCCGGGTCAATAGGCAAGCAACTGAAAATTGTTTCAGATCGTTTTTTTCTTAAGCTTCCGCCTGACACGCTCTGCTCTATCATAGAGCCAGAGCACGCCCTTGACTAGCATTATTTTAAGACATAAGGCCCGTCCCTCCATCTCGCGGGACACCTGCCTCATGAGCAAAGGGACAGGCAGGTGCTGGGGGCAGATCTTCTCGCATTTCCCGCACTGCCGGCATAGCCCTGCATAGGACCTGTCCCCGAGAACCCCTCCATGCCTCCCTATGTACAGGAATTTTGCGGTACGGTCATGGGGAAACAGGTAATGGGTATTGTAAAGTGCAAAACAGCCAGGGATATCGACTCCGGACGGGCAGGGCATGCAATAACCACAGCCGGTGCAGCCGACCTTCATCAGCTGCCGGTAGGTGTCCCTCACCCGGGCGATCAGCGCTGATTCTTCAGGGGAGAGAGAGTCCGGAAATGCTGATGCTGCAGCTTTAAGGTTTTCTTCGATATGAGCTTCGTTGTTCATACCTGAAAGGACGACTGTGACTTCGGGATGATTCCACACCCATCGCAGCCCCCATTCCGCAGGTGAACGCTTCACAGGTGCCCGGCCCCAGATCTTTTGTATCTCGTCCGGCACTGGCCCGGCCAGGTTCCCTCCCCGCAGCGGCTCCATGATTATGACCGCAAGGCGTTTTTGTGCCGCGTACTTCAGCCCCTCGGTTCCAGCCTGGTTGTGCTCGTCAAGGTAGTTATACTGGATCTGGCAGAATTCCCAGTCATACGCGTCCACGATCTCTTTTAATGTTGCTGTATCACCATGGAAGGAAAAGCCCGTGTTCTTTATCCTCCCGTCTTTTTTTGCAGTATCGAGGAATTCCATTACCCCGAGACTTTTAAGTCTCTCCCAAGCCTCTTTTGAGAGGCTGTGGAGCAGGTAATAATCGATATGATCTGTATTGAGAGTCCGGAGTTGCGAGTTAAGGATCCGGTCCATATCCGCTCTCGTCTGAACCGACCATGGGGGGAGTTTTGTCGCAATCCGGACTTTTTCCCGGTACCCGTCGGCAAGGGCTTTGCCCAGCACCTGCTCGCTTTTTCCGAGGTGATACACTGGTGCAGTGTCCATATAGTTGACCCCGTTGTCTATCGCAGAGCGGATCTGCCGTATCGCACGCTGCTCATCCACGCCGCCGGTCTTTGTTGAGGGCAGGCGCATGCAGCCAAAGCCAAGAACCGAAAGGCTGTCGCCGGTTTTGGGGACGGTACGGTATAACATGATCACCACACAAGGGAAAGACGATATATCCCGTCATAATGTTGGAGGACAAGGTATTCAATTCTTGGAGAGCTGCAGTTCCCCACACCCGCAGATTTTTCATTTCCTGATACAAACTGACGGGTATGACCATTGAATCAGATGCAGTCAGATCGGTCGCGGGCCTGATGGCCCTTGCGGCACGGACAGCACCAAAAGCTGTCGGCCGCGACTCAATTAAGATCGAAGTCCTGACCGGAAAGGAGCAGGCAAAACTTGGGGATGAGATTATCAGGATAGGAAAGGCAATTGGCCTTGACTTCTTCCGGATCAACGGGGAGAAAATAAAAGAAAGCGATGCCACTATCCTGATCGGGGTCGAAGGAAAAAAAGGGCTCGGCATCAACTGCGGCGGGTGCGGGTATCCCACCTGCGTTGAAATGGCAAAGGTTGCAAAAGCAAAAAAGGCAAAGACGCTCTACCAAGGGCTCAACTGCGTCATGAAGATCTCGGACCTTGGCATCGCGGTCGGTTCTGCGGTCAAAACTGCATCCATCCACAACGTGGACAACCGGGTCATGTTCACCGCCGGTGTTGCAGCGCTTGCGCAGGGGCGGCTTGCAGGGTGCAGCGTCGCATACGGGATACCCCTCAAGGCTTCAGGAAAAAACATATTCTTTGATCTGCTTTTAAGGCACTGAGGTGTCTTAAAAGCACTGAGGTGCGTAAGCACCGGTGTACCGATAAGGCATTGAGGTACATAAGTACCGAGGGGTTCCGGCAGGAGATGGAAACCCACCATGATATTCCTGAACAAAACGAGATTAAAAAAGTGCTGCGGGACAGGCTAGGCGCAACCAGAAGAAAACTCGAAGGATAGCGGTGTTGACCTTCTCATACTCGTGGTTCAAAAGGAACCGCTTCGGAATCGGAGAGGTTTATCAAAACCTTGACGAGGAAAATCGGAGAGGTTTATCAAAACCTTGACGAGGAAAATCGGAGAGGTTTATCAAAACCTTGACGAGGAAAATCGGAGAGGTTTGTCTAAACCTCAATAATGGGAAGGGAGGCGTAAGCCGAACCTTCGATCAAAAACAAAACAAAGAGGAAAGAACAACTGGCAAGATACTTATTTTTTGAATTACTATGTTGAGTTAAAAGGGGACGGGACCGCAATGGTATTTATCGACCTCGGAAGAACGGAGCAGGAAAAAGACCGGCTCATGGTCCTCGCGATGCTCTGCCTGTGCGCCGGCATCCTCGCGGCCGATGTCCTTGTACCTGCCGGTTTTGTCATCTGGGGACTGTACCTTATCCCGCTCCTCATGTCAATCTGGCTCACCAACCGGTACTCCCCTTTTTTTACGGCCTGGCTGATATCCGGTGCACTCCTTGTCGGGAGCATAATAACAGCCCGCACCAACCAGTCCGATCTCCTGAACCGTGCGGTCTTCATCCTGATGATGGCAGTCGTCGCACTCCTTATATGGGAGATCCGGAGCAACCAGGCAAACCTCGAGCAGGAGGTAGCAGAGCGCCGCATCACGCAGAAACAACTGGAGGATCTGGCCCGTACGCTCGAGAGCCGGGTTGCCGACAGGACCCGCGAACTCTCCGAGGTCAACGAGATACTCAAAAACGATGTCATCGAACGCGGGAAGATCGGCAAGGCGCTGCAGCAGGCAAACCAGAAACTCAACATTCTCTCGTCTGTGACACGGCACGACATCCTGAATAAGCTCATGGCGCTGCTCGCGTTCCTTGAAATCTCAAAAGAGGAGGCAGGAAAGAACCCGGTGATCCTAGAGTATATTGAAAAGGAACTGGAGATTTCCGAAGCTATCCAGCGACAGATCGAGTTCACGAGGTTTTACCAGGACATTGGCGTGAAAGCACCGGAGTGGGAGGATGTTCGTGCCGTAATTAGGAGGGCGGCAGACTCGCTGAAGGCAGGCGGGATCTCCCCTGAAGTTGCATTCTCCGGCCTTGTGATCTATGCCGATCCTCTTATCGAGAAAGTGTTCTACAATCTTATGGAAAACTCTATCCGGCATGGCAAGCATGTCACGACCATGGCATTCTCATGCCGCGAAACACCGGAAGGACTGGTGATCGTGTATACGGACAATGGCGTCGGCATTGCCATGGAAGACAAGGAACGCATCTTTCTTCGGGGATTTGGGAAAAACACCGGGCTTGGGATGTTTTTATCCCGCGAAATCCTCGGGATTACCGGTATCGTGATCCGGGAGACCGGAGAACCGGGGACGGGCGTGCGGTTCGAGATCTCTGTACCATTGGAAAATTACAGGATCACCCCGCAAGCGGCAGGATCGCCGTAAGGGCAGCCTGCCGGACGCGCAGGAGAACTGAACAGGAGCAAAAGAGATCATCCGTTCTTTTTCCCCAGACTTTTTCCCCCAAATCTGCTCATATTTTTTCATCAGATCATCCCCCGCATCCCCATCTCACTCGCGTGGTGTGCCTGTCAATGCAACACTTTCGCCCCGCGCAAGCCTGATGCTTATCCCTCTCAGAACAGCAGGGATCCGGTGCGATGAGGATCGAGATCTCAAACGGGATTGCACTACAGTCCGGCACATTCAATGCGGTGATCGCCCCGGAACATGTCATCATCAAAGCCCTCAACAGCAACGCGGATCTCCAGCGGTTCCTATTCCTCTTTGTGTGTGGCAACTACTCGCGCATCCTCTCCTCCATCAACCGCACCTCGACAAACTTTGAGGTGAGAAGGGCGTTTACCGCCCACCAGCTCTTCACCATTTTAAAAGAAGCGGGGCACACCATCGTATTTGTCGAACATGACCCGACAATGTTTGACGGGGCGGAGGCGATGATCCTCCCGGTTGCCGGCGCACTCAGGGACGTGGGGCGCGAAGCACTCCTGATCCTGTACACGCCCGCCATCGACCGCCCGTTCTCCGCACTGGTGCGCTCGGCAGACCGCATCTTCCATAGTGCGCCATCCGTTGATCCCGCCTGCCACCGGCACCGCAGCGCCCGGTCGTTGCGCTCCGGCTGCCCGCTCCCCCCTGCGCAGAGGACACTGGAGGTGTCGTGACGGGCAGGAGTTTTGCAAGCATCCGGCAGGGGGTGAAGAGCACCGCTGACCGATGGGCACGGTCGTCACGGGCGCTCAAAGAAAAAGACCGGACGTACGGCGAGAAACTCGCCCGGCTCGCACAGAAACATGCAAGCGAGGCATTCTACGGCTGCGACGATCCGCTCGAAGCCGCGGTCTTCTCCGTGCTTGTCGAGCTGATCAAGGAGATGGAGCAGGCAAAGCAGGAACAGACAGAGCAGGAGCAGGCAGGGCGCGATGTGGATCCTTGATTCGGTATACCGGGGCAGCGTTGACCTGTGGTACAAGGACGGTACAATAAAAAAGATACGGCATGAATACGACCCGCCGTTCTACCTGTACCTGCCCGACCCGCACCCGCACCACGGGATGATCGCGGCGCTGGAGAGCGAATACCGTGCAGAGGAGTGCACGTTCAGGACGATTTTTGGCGATCTTGAGGGATACAAAGTCTTTGCCGGGCGTCCTGTAGCAGAAGCGATCGAGCAACAGACGCAATATGATGCGCAGCTATTCAACGTGGACGTGCGTATCGACCAGCGCTTCATGGCAGAACGCGGGATAGTCCCCTGCTGCAAGGAGAACGGGTCGCGCTTCTCCCCGGACATTTCCTGCGACCTGTGCAAAATGGAAATCCGGATCCGCGATGACCCGGTGCGTTCATCCGCATGTTCCGATGCGGATGTTGTCTGCGACGGGCGCACCGGGCACCTGCACGGGACACAGCGCGATCTGCTCGCCGACCTCTTCCTGCTTGTCACCGCGTGCGACCCTGACGTGATCCTCATGCCGGATGCCGACATATGGATGCCGAAACTGCAGCGGCAGGCCCGGGTGCACGGGTTCGATATGCCTTTTTCCCGGAGCGGTAAGTACCGGGCGATGAGCGCACGGTCGTACTGGAGTTACGGCCGGATGGAGCACAAGGAATCGGCGCTCATACCGGATGGCAGGATCCTGATCGACACGGAACAGAGCTTCGTGTACCGGGAGGGAGGGATTGAGGGGGTGCTCATGGCAGCGAGGCTCTCCGGGCTCTCCCCAAACCTTGCATCGCGGTTCACACCGGGCACGCTCATCTCCGGGTACGAGGTGTACGAAGCGGTCAGGCAGGGTATTGCCGTCCCGTTCCGCAAAAGCGATGTGGAGAAAGTGCGGAGGTTCTCCAAACTTAAGGAAGCAGATCGAGGGGGGATGATGTTCCAGCCGGTGCCGGGGGCCTACGGGAACGCAGACGAGATCGACTTCACTTCGCTGTACCCTTCCATCATTGTCCAGTCGAACCTCTCCCCCGAGACCATCGGACACCCGGAACGGCAGGGGTTCCTGCCGGCAGTACTTGCCCCGCTCCTCGCGCTGCGGGTTTCAACAAAACAGTTAAAAAAGCAGGACCCCCGGTATGCCGGCATCGATTCGATCCTCAAATGGATGCTTGTCACATGCTTCGGGTACACCGGCTACAAGAACGCAAAGTTCGGCAGGATCGAGGTGCACGAGGGGATCACCGGCCGGTCCCGCGACATCCTGATGCGCACCAAGGATATCGCGGAGTCCATGGGGTTTTGTGTGCTGCACGGGATTGTTGACTGCCTCTGGGTGCAGGGGTCGCCGGTCGGTGCGCTGAAAGCCCGTGTCGGGCAGGAGACCGGGCTGCTCACGGAGGTCGAACATTTCAACTGGATCGTATTCCTGCCGCAGAATGACGGGTCCGGCTCGTACAACCGGTATTACGGCCGGCTTTCGGACGGGAGCATGAAAGTCCGGGGGATCGCAGCCCGCAGGCACGACACCCCGGAATATATACGGAACATGCAGCGCAGGATGCTTTCCGTGATGTCGGGAGCTGTAACGATCGAAGATCTCAGGGGGATCCATGATCAGGTCAGGGAGATCTACCGGCATGCTGTGCAGGAACTCCCCGGTGCACAGGCACCGGATCTGGCAATCCACCGGCGGATCAGCAGGCTTACGTACGCGCACCGCTGCATCGAAGGTGCTGCGGTGAATGCATACCGGAAGGAGGGCGTTGCAGTCGCACCGGGCTCAAAAGTCAGCTATGTCGTGCGGGATGCGCGGAAGTACCAGGTCGATCCGGCGTGGATCGCCGGATCGTTCGATGTACCGTACTACTGGGATCTGCTGGAGAAAGCCTGGGATGAGATCGTGTATGCGTTTGCCCGAAAAAAGCCTGAAGGAAAACAGGGTGAAGTGGTCATGGAACTGCCTGTAAAAGCGGGATGATCAGCCTGTCTGAAATACTACTTTGTTATTAGAAACCTGTAATCATTACCCGGTCACCGTACACACGACCTCCCTCTCCCGCCCCGCGTTCACGTCCAGTTCAAGGAGCACAACCTGCTGCCATGTCCCGCAGAGTGGTTCTCCGTTCTCTACCGGCACTGTCAGAGATGGGCCGACCAGTGCCGCTTTCACATGGGACCGGCCGTTGCCGTCGCCCCAGCGGGTGTTATGGGCATACTCTGCATCATCTGGAGCGAGCACCGACAGGGCACGGGAGAGATCGGCAAGTACACCTGGCTCAAACTCGATCGTGGTGAGTGCGGCTGTCGAGTGCCTGACAAAGAGGTGGACGAGTCCTTCCTTTACATTGCTCTCCTTTACAACCCGTTTAATATCCGGCGTGAGGTTGATGATCTCCCCTTCGCGCTGTGATGTCACATGGAATGTTTTACGGAACATGAGAAAATATTCACCTTACCGGTATCTCGTCTCCACAATAACAAAACCATTACTGTTTAAAAACCGGCTTTTTAAAAGATCCCTGGTATTACATCAGGAACAGAGATCCATGTTGCACATGTTTTTTTATTTAATATAGTGAACAGATGCTGTAAAATTAAAAAAAATTGTGTTTTAAAAACCCAGTCAGGAATCCTTTTGTTTATCGGCTGTTGGTGCATTTGAACCCACACCCCCGTTGATCTCATCGGCCGGGACGAGCGCAACGCCGACAACACGGTCGCCCTTATCAAGGCGCATGATCCTGACACCCCGGGTGCCGCGCCCTATGATCCGTATCTCATCGACCCGGGTACGGATGACAACCCCTGATGCAGTCATCACGACAATCTCATCGCCCGATGAGACTGCCCGCGACTCGATGACCACAGCATTGTCATCGCGTTCCAGCAGCATGTTTTTCACGCCGAGGGTCCCGCGACCATGCCCGCGGAACTCATCAAACTCCGTCCGCTTGCCAAACCCGACATCAGAGATCGTGAGGAGGTGGTCTTTTTCAAGGAGTGTCACTGCGACAATGGTGTCCTCGCCCCGCAGCTTCATGCCCCTTACGCCCAATGCGGTCCGTGCCACAGTCCGAACCGTCTCTTCATGGAACCTGAGGCTTCGCCCGAACCGCGTCGTCATCACAATCTCCTTGGTCCCGTCAGTCTGGATGACACTTACCAGCTGGTCGTTTTCACGGAGTCTTATCGCATTGGTCCCCACGGACCTCGGGTTACTGAATTCATCCTGTGGGATCTTGATTACCTGCCCGAATTTTGTTGCGAAGAGCAGGTAGTGGTCGTGCCGGAATTCGCGGATCGGGATGACCGTCGTCACCACCTCGTCTTTTAAGTTTAGCAGGTTGACAATAGGTTTGCCTTTTGCAACCCGTGAGCTCTCGGGGATCTGGTAGACCTTGAGCCAGTATACGCGCCCGATATTAGTGAAGCAGAGCAGGTAGTCCTTCATGCCCGCAACAAAGACCGAATCGACAAGGTCCTCTTCCTTGGTTGCCATGCCGGTGATGCCGTGCCCGCCGCGCCTCTGGTTGCGGTAGATGTCAAGGTCAGTACGCTTGATGTAATTTGCCGTCGTAAGCGAGACAAGCACTGTTTTGTCCTCAATCAGGTCCTCGCTGGAGAGGTCGCTTGTGTCAACCTCGATCCGGGTCCTGCGTGCATCTCCGAACTTCGCGGAGATCTCAACAGTTTCGCGCCGGATCTCGTCTTTTATATTGGCTTCGCTGGATAGGATGGTGGTCAGCCGGGTGATCTCTGCCTCAAGCCCCTTCTTCTCGTCCGTGATCTTCTGCTGCTCAAGCGCCGCGAGCCGGCGGAGCTGCATCTGGAGGATCGCGTTTGCCTGCGGCTC
>LQYC01000160.1_pt1 | contig 27056 bp, 23 predicted proteins | sample 661771 | NCBI WGS metagenome assembly LQYC01 (sample SAMN03483023, study PRJNA281117) | bioreactor metagenome | isolation source: benzene-degrading methanogenic enrichment culture from a contaminated... | place: USA: oil refinery in Oklahoma | collected 2011-05
TAATATACCTCCAAAAATTTTTCTGACCAAAGCCTAACCAAATTATTGGTCATTGTCAAGGTTGATTTGCTTTAATCTTGAAATAAATCGACGGAACCATTAAGATTGCCTCAACCAGTCGGGTATAAAAAAGTAATGAAAAAATATGGCTAAATTTGACAATCTTTCACTTGAAAATAGAAATAGGGTTCGCAAGGTTTTGGATATTATCCTCAATGCGTTTAAGTTTCAAGGAAATGGATTAAAGCCATCATGGTTTTGGACGATACTTTATCAAAGCAGATGAACGAGCCAAAGTTAAATTGAGAGTGTAGAAAAACTATATTTCAACTGCAATTTCCATCTTTCGGCTACGAAAAATTCGTCAGTCGGCGGCAGACTTTAAGTCAAGTATGCCTTCTCCTTCCTCATTTTTCTCGCTCGAAATCTGAAAATTTCGTTCCGAAAATAGTTTTTCTACACTCTCAAATTAAATGTTTATTACTTTGAATTACGAAACCATTAAATCCAAATGCTTTGAAGGGTTTCGCAATCCAAGATTATTAATAAATACCCGGCCGGATGATCTGTACCCCGTTGCGCGGCTCACTATATTTTGCGATAGCGAGTGGCGCGGCCCTGGCCCAGGCGTTCAATTTTTTTCAGACGCAGAAGTTTATCGAGCGATTGGTTCAGCGTGGGGCGAGCGATACCGGTGGCGGCGGCGATTTGAGCCGGCGTCGCTTCGTTTGCCTGCTGAAAATATTCCCAAACTTTAAGTTGTTTGGGCGAGAGCAATTTTTCGATATTCTCCCTTGAAAGCAAATCAATCGCCATCCGCGATTGCTTCAAAATAATTCCCAAGAAAAACTCCAACCAAGAAGCAATATCCTCTTTTGGCGTCTTATCCTCCATAGCTAAATCATTGGCAGACAAAAATGTTTTTTGGCTTTTCCGCAACGACAGATAATATTCCGGTTTGTTATCCTCAATAAGTTTCTCGTGAGAAACATAGGGCGCGTATTGATAATTGCTTTTCAAAAGCAATAAATTGGTAAGAACACGGGAAAGCCGGCCATTTCCATCTTGGAATGGATGAATTGCCAAAAATTCAACAATAAAATTCGCGATTATTAAAAGCGGATGATATTTCTTTTCTTTAAACGCAACCTGTGCCCACTCCGCCAGCTCCTGCATTTCCTTGGGCGTCAAATGAACCGAAGTAGTATCAAATAAAACGCCAACCGACTGCCCGGCACCGTTAACCATAATCACTTTATTGTCTTGTTTTTTATATTCTCCTCGATGCCCCTCATCCTTGGCCACATACTTCAAAAGCTCCTTATGAAAATGTTTGATGGTGTTTTCCGAAAAGTTAAGCGATTGCCAAGAATTAAAAACATTCTCTAACAATTCATAATATCCTCGCGCTTCCTGCTTGTCGCGATCGGCAAATTTTTGAATATCTATCCCTCGCATCATTTTTTCAATATCTTCGTCGGAGAGCTTGGAGCCCTCAATCCGCGTGGAAGCGCCGGTGGAAGTAATCAGAACCGACCGTTTCAAGCGTCCCAGCACCTGCGGGTTCAACTGCGCCCCGGCAATCCACCGGCCCTTGTACTCGTCAATTTCGCTCACCATCCGCCAAATCTCCGCCGGCAAATTCTCCAAACGAACATTAAATTTATTTTCCATTTTTTGAATAAATAATGATTTCGCAATTAAAAGTAAATAAAAAAATTAATCTTCTATTTTAACTATATAAGATTATGTAAGATTCAACAAGAGTGCTTGTTTAATCTTGATTTCGCTACGCTCAATTAAGATTAAACAAGACCCAACAAAAACACGATCCCGTCAGAACCAGTCTTTAGTCTTTTTTGCGCATCATCACTTATTCCTCGGCAGTTCTATTTTTATGAGCGGGCTTATCCGCTATCGCCCGCGGTAGATTCAAGCAAAACCCGCCAGCGCATAAAGCTACGGCGGGTGAAAGCGGAGGGAGCGGGATTCGAACCCACGGACGGCTTTAAGACCGTCAGAGGTTAGCAACCTCTTGCAATGCCACTATGCGATCCCTCCGAAAACCGCCTAACGCGGCGAATTTCCAATTTCCAATTATCAATTTTCGAACAATTCCAATAATAGCTTAAATCAAAATAAAATCAACCGATACCAAACAGTTTTTTCGCGTTTACCGTAGCGGCTTCGATGATGGTTTCAACCGAATCGTTGCGAATTTGCGCCACGCGCTCGGCGATATTCAAAACATATTTCGGTTCGTTGCGTTTGATTTCACGCGAAGGGGACAGAAACGGACAATCGGTTTCCAGCAAAATCCGGTCCAAAGGCATTTTTGCGATCACCTCATTCAAATCGAGCTTGAAAATAATGCCGTTCAATCCGAAATGCAATCCCAAATCATAATACTGACGCGCTTCTTTGGCGTTGCCGGTGAAACAATGGATCACGCCTTTAACGCTTCCCTCCGATTCCGCGAATTCGCGCAAAATCCCGATCGTGTCCTTATGCGCGATGCGCGTATGGATAATCGCGGGCAAATCAAGTTCGCGGGCCAGCGCCAGTTGTCGTTTGAAAATATCCGCCTGCTTGTCGCGGACGCGCGGCGCTTTAATTTGGTCTTTGGGCAAATGCAAATAATCCAAACCGATCTCGCCGATGGCAACAATTTTTTGGGATGATCGCGCCAGCTTACGATAAAGTTTGGCATCAAACGCCGGTTCCTTGATGTCTTCGGGCCGCCGGAAATCTTTGATATCGGGGTGGAAATCGTCGTCGATATTTTCCGGATGCAAGCCGATCGCCGCCCAAACCCCTTTGCCGGAATCTTCGGCGATTTCCACCGCGCGCAAAGACGAAGCGTAGTTGACTCCGACATTGATCATAAAAACCCCCTCGCTCAAGGAATTTTCGATCACCTGCCAGCGATCGCCGTCAAAGACCTCCAGATTCAAATGCGCGTGAGTGTCAACCAGCCGCGGCATGATTTTCTTTCTTTAATAACTTATGGGATTCCCAAAATGCCACGCCCACCAGCGCGAAAGTTATCAACGGCGCGGCCGCGTCGGGGATGTCAAAACCCAATTTCAAACTCTCGGAGAAACTCTCAAAAATTATGATCGCTCCCAATATCCCGATTGATGTCATCGCGCCGTTCTTCAGGAATTTGTAATTGGCCACCTTATCAATGCTTCTGATGGTCATTTCCCGCACCACAAACGCGCCAACGCCGTTGCCGATCAATATCAATGGAATCGATGTCGTGAACGCGAACGCTCCCAAAACTCCGTCAAAAGAAAATGACGCGTCCAAAACTTCCAGATATAAGAATTTGGAAAGATCGCCCATCCCGCCGCCGCCGGCCAGCAATCGTTCGCTTCCCTTTTCGGCTTGCTCGCGGAACCCGTAGAGAATAAAAAACATCGCGTTGCCAATCGCCGCCGAAAGCATCAATAAAGGGTTGGCTTTGGCAAAATAAAGCAAAGCGGTAAGCAAAACCGCCGCGCACGCGAAAAACCATATTCCAAAATGCGGCTTGATCAGTTTGTCGACCACGAACAGCGGCAATTTTTCTTCAAGGAACAGCCAGTGAAGATATAAAAGCAAAAGAAAAACTCCGGCCCCCATCAAAATCAGCGGTTTGCCCGCGTTTATCGCCTCGACGACTTCCGGCGCGCCGGAAAACATCGCTTGGAAAGCTTCAACGATCGAAATCCCGGGCACCGTGATCCATACGATCAAAAACGGCAAAACCCCGCGGATCACAAACACCGCGAATATCAATCCCCAAAACAGAAAAATCTTGCGCCATTTGACGCTCATCGTTTTCAAAACATGGGCATTGATAATGGCGTTATCGATACTGTTGACGATCTCAAAAATCGCCAAGCCGCCGACAACCAAAAGAATATTGATAATATCCATAATTTCTATTTTTGGGGTCTATCCCCTGTGTAATCGCAGGGGTTAGACCCCCGCAAAATAATGTTATTCGCTTTTCAATACGCACACCGGAGGCATCGCCAGCTTGTGCGCGTTATTCTTTTTCCGATCAAGGATCTTTCGCATCTTTTTAGCGTCGGTATTCGTGAGGCGGCAAACCTCTTCGGGAAGAAATCCCTGACTCAACAGCTTCAACACCGTATCCAATTGAAAATAACTCAAGCCAAGCTCTTTTTCATCGGTCTGCCCCGGCCATAACGCGGCCGTGGGCGCGGCTTCGATGATCTCGGAAGGAATTTTCAACCGTTTGGCCATATCATATATCTCGCTCTTGTAAAGATCGGCGATCGGCTCGATATCCACGCCGCCGTCGCCGTACTTGGTGAAATAACCGATTTCCAGCTCCGTGCGATTGGTGGTACCCACCACCATCCCCTTTCTTAAATTGGCGAAATAATAAAGCGTGGCCATGCGAATCCGCGGCTTTAAATTGCCATAGACCAAATTGCCGCCGTTGGGCAAGGCCTTGACGAAAGTTTGGATCATCTTGTCCAGATAGATTTTTTCAACCTTGATCTTGAACGCCTCTTCCAGACGCGCCACATTTTTCCCAAACGGGCACTTGCGCACGAACGGCATCCAGACGAATGTTATTTTTTTCTTGAACGCCTTTTGCAACAGCGCGGCGGTTACCGCCGAATCAATCCCGCCTGAAACGCCCAAAACCAACCGTTCCAATCCGGCCACGGCCATTTTATCTTTAATGAAGCCGATTATTCTATCTTCGGGCAATACTTGGCTGTCGGCGATCCTTTTCAGCCCGCCGTTATTTTTTAAATGGCGAGCAACCGCGACCGGCGCCAATTTATCCCATTCAAAACCCGCGGCAACGGTTTGCCGCACTTGCGTGGCCGACAAGTTATCGAAAAACATTGGATGATCCGCGATTTCGATGCCAATCTCGCGCGCGCTCTCCCGCGCCCAGTCATTTAAAGAAACTAAAACCGCCCGGCCGGCGTCAAGTCCGGCGACCTCCAACAACTTTTTTGACCAGGCCGCGTTATTGCGAAAATCCGGCAACCCAAAAATCTTGTAATTTTTGATCCCGGCTTCTTTTAACGCCGCTTCCAAAATTTCTTTCCGCTCTTTGAAATCCAGCGGATTATTGGCCTGCCCGTATTCCTGCATACTGCCGATCACAATGCTAACCTCGCCCGTCTGACCCAAAATCCACTTGATCGCCTCCAGATGCCCGTTATGAAACGGCTGGAACCGCCCCACAAACACCACCTTCTTCCCTTTGGGGATGGTATAATCTGTATTTTCCATAATGTTATATTCTAATCCAATGAGCGCAAATTTTCAATTTTCAATTTTCAATTTTCAATTAATTTTCAATGTTCCAATTTTCAAGCAAAACGCCCGCCTGTCGTATAAAACACAAAGTAAGCCAATTTGTTGAGGTTGTGTTGAGGTTGTGTTGAGGTCAAACCTCAACATAAAAAATAAGCGATCAAAAAGGATTATCCTTGTGATCGCCATCTCTATCTCCATCACGATAGCTATCGCCATCGCCTTTCTTAACCCCCCCATATCTCTGGGGGGGTAATCCATTGGAAAAGATTTTTATGGTTACCACCGAACTATGCTGGATCATTGATTCAGCGCAATTCGGTGATAACCTCGGTCTTATATTTTTAAACAACTAAAAACCCTTCTTGCGGAAGGGCTTTTTATTTGGAACAAATTTTATTTTCTTTAACTTGCGCCAAATAAAAAGCCCTCCTTAATAATAAGGACCAGGCTGACCAACAACAATCCATTGCTATTCAGTTGTCGATTCTGGTTTTTCATATTCTTATATTTAATATATATCAAACCGATGCAAACCCGTCAAGACAGCAAAACAAAAGGGCGATCAAGCGACTGCCCCATTTTTATTTATTTTCGTTTTCCCGCGAATACGGACAATGTCCCCACCCTGTTTTTTCGGGCGGCTTATCTCGGGGATCGCCGTAAGCGCAATCCTGGCCCGAAAGAACAGGATGTCTCGCCTTGCAACTTCCGCCCAAATAATCTTCGTCCTTTTTTGATGTCTTAGTCCAAAAAACTCTTTGTTCATCTTTTTTCCCGTCGACCACGCGCATCACTCCGCAATATTTATTTGTAAAAGTTCCGCTTTGCAACAAACAAAAAACCCTCCTTTCGGAGAGTTTTGGATTTGTTCGTTGATTTTCCGTTATTCCCTGCCAAACAAAAGACCCTCCTTAAAAGAAAGAAGTGCCGCCGCCATCAACACAATATTCGTTTCCCATGTTTGGCAATTCATAAATTTGTATTTAAATAATACCAAAACACCAAACCCGCGTCAATGATTAGCCGATAAATTGAAATCAATCAAATGATCTACCAAGCAAAGCAACGGCTTCCAAGAGATATTTTTCCCTTATTTGCAAGATATCATCCATATCAGAATGGTAAACCTTGGTCATCTTGTCCAAATCACCATACATGGCAAAAATTTTCTGTTGAAATTTGATTTCAACAGACATTTCAACAGAAACTTCAACAGAAACTTCAACAGAAAAAGCTGCCAATAGTTTTAAAAATGATGCCCGCGGATTAAACCTGCGGGCATGTTATTGTCGTGATAATAATATGGCGTTCTTTATTGCCGTTTGTGCAATAATAAACAGCCAAATCTTTTTCGCCGGACTTTCTCTTCTGGCATAGAAAATCATTGAGCTCTTCATCAATAAGCTTCTCTTGCCTCTTTATTCTCTCGCCCACCCCGAAAGAAATGAAGCTGCCGTACCCACTTACCCCTTGAAGAGTCCACTTTTCCGCACAGCAATAATTTTCACGGAAAAGGCCGATACATTTTTCGCGGAATAAACCAGCTATTTCTTTGTAGATATCGGGGTTCGACAAAACAAAAACCCCAAGCCGGTTTATCGCGGTTTCATTTTCTTCTATACCTGCCATCATCCTGATGGCGTTCGGGAATTTTCCAATTTCCATAGCGATTCTCCAAATTTTAAACGATCTATAAGGCAACAAGCGTTTATAAAAACAAAAAATCTCGTTGTCCGAGAATTTGCCATTTGCTTTGAGCGTTATCAACAATTCAAATCAACCGCGCAAACGAAAAATTCCCGAACTCCGAGAGGGGCTAAAGAAAAAGTTAAAGTTTGGATTGTTTAACGCGGCCGGATTGTTCACCTTGAAAAAGTTATATTTGAATATAATCTCGATTATGTTTAAATATATACAAAATTTATTCTTTGGCGTCAAGATATTTTTTTGTAACCCCTCACTGGGGAGCAAATTTGTTAAGGTTTGACCTCGAGAACTTGCATTTTGAGGTCAATCCTCAACGAATTTGCGGTAAGGGCTGGCGCGAATTTGGAGGTCAAACCTCTCGCAAGCCGAGGATTGACCTCCAAATTCGCTATTTTACTTCCCAGTGAGTGATTGCATTTTTTAGCAAATTTCTATATCCGCGGCAAATAGGTCGGCATAAACCCAAGATATTTTAACGGTATTCCAAAATAAGTATAAAGACAATCGTTTACCATTTCAATCAATTCTGAAAAAGTATTTCCTTCAGTTATACAACCCGGAGAATCATTTATCCGCGCCGCAACCCCCCTCCTCGCAACAGTGGACGGAGATATTGAGCTGTCGCGGAAATTGAGACCGCAGTTTCATTATTTTTTCTTTTTCTTTCGCGGTTAATTTTGCCATTGAATTTATATTCCCAATCTGCCAAAAGAAAACTGAAGACGCAAACTCACTCTTCCAACCGCGGAAATAAAATGCCGGTTGCTTCGCCCGCCAGCAGTTTTTTGATTTTTTGCGCGGTTTGTGGGATGAACGGCGCAAGCATTTTTTCGATTTGCGAAAGCGCGAACAGCAAATCACCCACGGCCGCGGTGTCTTTGGTTTTCCACGGCTGGGTTTTTTCTATGTATTTGTCGCCAAAATTGATCGCTTTCCAGACCGCGGCCAAAGCTTCGTTGAATTTATATTCCGCCAGCGCGGCGGCAACCGCGTTTTTCGCGATATCAATTTCGGCCTTCACTTCCGGATTGAGCGCGGTTTCCACAGACATTGGCGCGCCGATTTTTTGAGCGATTACCGTCACGCGCGCGGCCAGATTGCCAATGCCTTTGGCCAAATCCGCGTTATAGCGTTCTTCAAATTTTTCATAGGAAAAATCGCCATCTTCGTCGGGCGGTAATTCGCGCAACATAAAGTAGCGCGTCGCGTCGGTTCCGTATTTATCCACCAGTTCCGCCGGATCGATCACATTGCCCAATGATTTTGACATTTTCTGGCCGTTGGCGGTGATAAACCCGTGGATGAACACCTGTTTGGAATTAGGCAACCCGGCTGACATCAGCATCGCCTGCCACATCGCGGCTTGCTGGCGCAAATTATCCTTGCCGGCCACTTGGATGGCATTGCGATTTTCTTTTGTCCCCCAAAAATCCGCGAACTTCTTTTCATTTTCGGGCCAGCCCAAACAAGAAATATAATTCGCCAGCGCGTCAAACCACACATACATCACCTGGTTTTCATCGCCCGGAACCGCGATTCCCCAAGGCATTTTTTCTTTGACGCGCGAAATGGAAAAATCCCGCAATCCACCGGCGACAAAATTCTTGATCTCGTTAAAACGGCCCGCCGGCAAAACAAAATCCGGATTTTTTTCATAAAAATCCAAAAGCGGTTTTTCATATTTTGAAAACCGGAAAAAATAATTTTCTTCTTCAATAATTTCAATTTCTTTATTGGGATGGATCGGACACCGGCCGTTGACCAGTTGCGAATCGGTAATTTCCAATTCGCAACCCACGCAATATTTGGCGCGATAGGTTTTTTTGTAAATATCGCCGTTCTTGTCGCATCGCTTCCAAAACTCCCGCGCCGCCGCGATATGATGCGCGTCGGTGGTACGGATGAAATTATCAAACGACAAATCAAGTTTTTCTTTTAACGCCAAAAACGGCCGCGCGGAATCATCGCAATACGCCTGCGGGGTTTTTCCAAGCTCGGCGGCGCGTTGATAAATTTTAGCGCCATGCTCGTCGGTACCGGTATTGAAAAACACCTCTGCTCCTTGCGAGCGATGCCATCGCGCCAAAACATCCGCCTGAATGATCTCCAGCGCGAAACCAATGTGCGGTTTGGCGTTCACATAGGGCAAAGTGGTGGTGATATAATATCTTGAAGCCATAATAAATAAAACCTTATCAAAATTAACGCCTCCCTTCAAGTACCGCGACAAATTCGCCCTTCAAAGGGTCTTTTTTGATTTTGGCGATCACTTCGGCGATCGTGCCGCGATAGATGGTTTCAAAGGTTTTGGTCAGTTCGCGGCAAACAACAATGCGACGGGTTTTGTCGGGATTCAATTCGTCGATTTCGGACAGGGTTTTTAAAATTCGGAAATTGGATTCGTAGAACACCGCGGTGAATTCGTTTGCCAGCAGGTCTTCAAAGTATTTTTTGCGTTTGTTTTTCGCCGGCGGGAAACCGGCAAACATAAATTTGTCCGTGGCGAAACCGGAAACGCTCAACGCCGCGATCGCGGCATTCGCGCCCGGAACGGGAATGATTTTAACGCTATCGCCGAATTCTTCCACCGCCGCTTCCACCAGCCGGTTGCCCGGGTCGCTGATACCGGGCGTACCGGCGTCGGAGACCAACGCCAAGTTTTTTCCATCCTTGAGCAATTTTAAAATTTCGCCGGTCTTTTCCGCGTCCGAATGCTGGTGGTAACTCAACATCGGCTTTGCGATTTCATAATTATCAAGCAAAACTTTGGTCACGCGCGTGTCTTCGCACAATATCAAATCCGCGCTTTTCAGCGCTTCAACCGCCCGAACCGTTATATCGCCCAAATTGCCGATCGGCGTCGCCGCGATGTATAAAATTCCCGTCATAATTTTCATTAAACGCAACTTAACTTAAATACGGCGGCCGAAATTATTCGCTTAATTTTTTGTTTCTCATCAGGTAATCGCGGGTAAAATCATATAAAAGCCCGAACAGCGGAATCGCAAGAATCGCGCCCGCCAAACCCCAAAGCGCGTCGCCCACCAAAATCGAAATCAAAACCAGAATCGCGGGAAATTCCATAAATTTCTTGGTCAACAGCGGAATCATCAAATTGTTTTCAAGTTGCTGGATAAGCGCGAAAATTCCCACGGCCAGCGCCGCTTTCTGCCATGAATCGATCAGCGCCGCCAGCGCGATCACCGCGGCGGCGACCAGCGGCCCGACGAAAGGAATAATATCGGCCGCTCCCGCGATAAAACCCATAAATATCGGATAGCGAACTCCGAGCGCCCAACAAGCAAGCGCGGTGAACGAACCGACGAATATCATTCCCGCCAAACGCACCGCGAACCATCCCGAAATTTTCACCTGCGCTTTTTCCCACCAGCTCAAAGCGGTTTTTTCGTGTTTTTTAGGTACCGCCAGCATTATGAATTTTTCAATTCCTTTTCCCTCCAGCGAGAAGAAAATCGCGATGGTAAAAACCGTGAAAGTCACCAATATGCCGCCAAACACCGACGCCAGCGAACCGACGATGCTTGACGACGCGCCGACAAACCAATCCCTGACGGCGGCGACGAACGCGTCCATGCTCTGAAAAATCACGAACCCCAATCCCGACAAAAACGGCGCGATTTTTTGGAAATAGACCGGGAACAACTGGCCCAACTGCTGGGTTTCAATCATAAAAAACGGCGCGGCGAGATATATCATCGTCCCCAACACTCCCAGAACCAAAAAATAAACCGACAAAGTCGCCGCGGTCCTTGGAATTTTCAGCCGCAACAAAAAATCTATCGCGGGGTTGAAAAGCACGGAAATAATCAACCCGAAAAGCGCCAAGAGCAAGACTTCCCGCGCCAGATATATCGCGTAACCGACGGCCAAAGCCAAAGCCGCCTTAAAGATCGCGCTCCAGGAAATATCGACTGCCCGGTTATTTTCGCCAATGCCAAACATAATTTTTATAAAGCGTTATCGAGCAATTTTTGAAACCTTGATTTGCCGTCGTAGGGTCCGATCACCGCCAGATTTAACTTTTCGGGTTTGAAAATATCGCGCGCCGCCTCTTGAATATCATCAACGGTCACTTGCTTTATTTTCTCATAGATTTCTTCGGGCTCCAATATCCGGCCTTCCAGCAATTCTTGCTCGCCATAGAACAATCCCTTGGCATGGGACGATTCCAAAACAATCGAGCTTTTGCCGATATAGTGGTCTTTGGCTTTGCGCAATTCATCGGCGGACACTTTCACCTCCCTGATTTTTTTAAACTCGCTTGAAATCACTTTGATTCCTTCGTCAAGGCGCGCGCTGTCCAAATTGGCCGTTGCCGCCAATGATCCGGAATCGGAGTCCATCGCCAGCTCGGTGTGCACATCATAAACCAGCCCCCGCTTAAACCTCACCTCTTCGGCCAACCGCGAGGAAAACATTCCTCCCAAAATCGTTTCCAACAATTCCAGCGCGTAGCGCTTGGGATAGGAATAATCAAACGCCCGCGCGCCCAGCGCGATCTGCGTTTGGTTGGTATCTTTTTTATAGATCAAAACATTGGGCGAGCTTTGGCTCTCGCGAACCGGCATTTTTTTTGCCGGATCTTTGGCGGAAAAATCTCCGAAATATTTTTTTGCCAGGATTTCGGCGCCAACGGCGTCAAAGTTGCCGGAAACGCAAATAATCGTGTTTTTCGCCGCGTAGTTTTTGTCGCGATAATCCAAAAGCTGATCGCGGCTGATTTGATTTACCGTTTCAATCGTGCCGCCGATATCCCATCCGGCCGGCTGATCGCCGTAAAGCGCGCCATTCCAAACCGTCCAAATATAGCGCATCGGATGGTCGTAGAACATATTCAACTCTTCGATAATCGTGCCCCGTTCTTTTTCGATCTCGGGCGCGGGCAGAGTGGAATTGAGAAAAATATCGGCCACCAAATCAAACGCCGCTTCAAATTTTTTGCTTTGCACCTTGGCGTAATAACCGGTCATCTCCTGCGAAGTAAACGCGTTGGCAACGCCGCCCAGCCCGTCAATTTCCGAAAAAACAGCCATTTCCGTCAAGCGCTTTTTGGTGCCCTTGAATTGCAAATGCTCCAGAAAATGGGAGATACCGCTGATCTCTTTGGTTTCGTATTTGGAACCCGTACCCACCAGCGTCAAAACCGTTACCGTATCGGTGTTCGCGGAATTTACCGTGATCAGCCTCAACCCGTTGGGCAATGTTGTTTTTTTATACATATAATTTACCGCCGAATAATTAACAAATGTATTACTTTAAAATTTTTACGCTTATTTTTCAAACGCGCCGGCAACCCACTCAAATTCATTCTGCCAGTTCCGGCTCGGGCAATTCCACCCCGGGCTTGCCGGATGCCGCCCAACGCTGGTTTCCATATCGGTAATTCCCAAGACAAAGAAATTCCCGCGCGCCAAGTCGCAACCCGTATATCCCGCAGGATATACATAATAACGATAGCCGTAGCAACCGGTTCCGGAGCCGCCCGCCGGATCAACCGGAGTCGCCAGCAATCCTTCGGTTTCCAGCGCGCCGATGAACGAATTGTTATTGCCGTCGTTGCACGGCCCCTGGTCCCAGCCATCGCAACACGCGTCGCCGGAAATCGCGGGAAATCTTTCATATTTGGCGTGATACATCTGAAGCGCCAGCACAATCTGCCGCATATCGCTCATCCGCCGCGCGTCGCGCGCTTGCGCCCGGGTACCTCCCATCGCCACCAACACCATCCCCGATAACACACCGATGATGGAAATTACCACCAAAAGTTCGATTAAAGTAAAACCATTCTTGTTTGTTTTTAACTTGGCAAAAAAATCCGGCATTATACTTTATTCAGGAATCATCCCCCCGGAAACATCGTAATTAACGGTTTGATTTTTGGCATTCTGCCGGTAAAAATAATACCCCCAAAATACAGCGGTCAAAATCAGGCACACGACAATAATAACGATTTGAATTTTTTTCTTTTTCGCGCCCCGGTCCAAATCCGGCGGAGCGGCAATCCCGACTTGCGGCTTGGCGGTATAATCACTGAAATCAATGCCTTTATTTTGATTTGAGTTCATATTTTTAAAAATTATTCTGGCGCATTCCGACTGTGATTGTGCCTGAATAATTGAATGTTGTGCCATTGCACGCGGTTATTCCCGGGCTTTGCATCGGCATTTTTTCAAGCTTATACACAAGCATATACCATTGGCGGTCGCATCCATAACTTCTTGAATAATAAGAATAATAATATGTTTGCCAATTCGACCCGCTATTTAAAGGATCCTGAGGTAAAGAAAGATAAGGTTTTAATTGATAGGCCAATGAATTCGTCAAAGAAAGCGAATGCCAAACTTCATCCCGGCTGTTTGACCATCCGGTATTGGGTTGTACCGCACCGGTTCCGCCCGAAGACGGATATTGGTTATTATCGGCATAATATAATTCCAGCGCCTTGCGGATTTGGGTGATATCACTCACCCGCCGCGCGTCCCGCGCCTGCGCCCGAACACCTCCCATCGCCACCAGCACCATCCCCGACAGCGTGCCGATGATGGAAATCACCACCAGAAGTTCGATCAGGGTAAAACCGTCCTTGCATGGTTTTAACTTGGCAAAAAGCTCGAACATCCGCCCTCGCCCCGCGGTCACGCAAAACCCGACTTCGCCGAATCCGGTTTCCCGCGGCACAAATTAACCTTTCTTTATTCCGAATATAACCCGCGCTTGATATAATCGGCAAGCAAATTCGTCTTAACGCGCGCCTGCGCCATGGTGTCGCGATCGCGCACCGTGGCATCGTCGCCGGCAAGCGAATCAAAATCCACGGTTACACAATAGGGCGTGCCAATCTCGTCCTGGCGGCGATAGCGTTTGCCGATATTGCCGGAGTCGTCAAACTCGCACATAAATTCCTCGCGCAACGCTTCATAAATTTCACGCGCTTTGGCGACAAGCTCGGGTTTGTTCTTCAACAACGGAAACACGGCAACTTTAATCGGCGCGAGCCGTTTGTCGAATTTAAGAACTACGCGCGTTTCTCCGTTAACTTCCTCTTCGGTATAGGCTTTGTCCAAAAACATAAAAAACAGCCGGTTCAAACCCACGGAAGTTTCCATAATGTGGGGAATGAATTTTTCGCCGCTTTGAGGATCGGCATAACTCAAATCAGCGCCGGAAAATTTGGAATGCTGGCTCAAATCCCAATCGCCGCGCGCGTGGATACCCTCCACTTCCTTGTATCCGCCCAGCGCTTTAAAATTATATTCAATGTCGTATGCCTCGCTGGCATAATGCGCCAATTTTTCGTGCTTGTACCAGCGGATATCGCCTTCATCCATCCCATAATTTAAATACCAGCTCCAACGAGTTTGTTTCCAATCGTCATATTTTTCTTTCATCATCGACGGATGCAAAAAATACTGCATCTCCATCTGTTCAAACTCGCGCGTGCGGAAAATAAACTGCCGCGCCACGATCTCGTTGCGGAACGCCTTGCCGATTTGCGCGATGCCAAACGGCAGCTTCACCCGCGCCGTGTCAACAGTGTTTTTATATTCCAAATAAATGCCGCCGCAGGTTTCCGGCCGCAAATAAACCACATTTTCTTCGCTCAACGCGTCGGTGGGAGATCCCAGATTCGACTTGACCATCAATGAAAATCTTTTTGCCGCGGTTAAATCCGTCGACCCGCAATTGGCGCATTTGAGTTTTTTTTCGCTCCGCAGTTTGTCCAATTCGGCATTGAGAAATTCCAGCGGCTGTTTGTCGGCCGACACGCCGAATTGCTCTAAAATATGATCGGCGCGCCAGCGGGCTTTGCATTTTTTGCAATCGACTTGCGGATCGTCGAAACTGTCCACATGCCCGGACGCGAGCCATGTCGTCGGATGCATAAAAATCGCGCTGTCCAAACCCACGACATCGTCGCGCAACTGCACCATATGCCGCCACCACGCGTCGCGAATGTTGTTTTTCAAAAGCGTGCCATAATGGCCGTAGTCATAAACCGCGGCAAAACCCCCGTATATTTCCGAGGACGGAAACACAAATCCGCGCCGCTTGGCCAATGAAATTATATTTTGCAAGTAATCCATAATCCAAATGAAAAATTTAAATATCAAAATAAAAAATTTCGGAGTTGAGTTTTTTGAAATTCAACAATATACCATTCCTTAATTTTGATCTTTGATTTTTCAACTTTAAATTAGTTCTTGGGTTGCACCGTCCCTCTGTCTTCGGACATCCCCGGGTCGGAAATCGAGGCGGTATCCACCGCCGGAACTTTCGATTCCAATGTGGTGTCGGTCCAGCTGTCGTCGCCGATGATCATCGCTTCGCCGATGATCCCCGCCTTGCCCAAAGCCTGCGAGCTCATCGGTGTCACCGTAACCTGAAATGAGATATTCAGCGGATTGGAAATCAATCCCTGTCCCGCGGTCATATCGCCGATATTCCACGCCAACTCCCGAGCGCCTTCATTATAAACAAGCTTGCCCACTTGGTTCTCCGGGAACACTTTGCCGCCGTTGAATTGCGTTTCCGGAGGCAAAACCGCTTTGACAATAACATTCCTCACATCGGAATAATAATTTTTCGCCTGCCAAGTAACCGTATAGGTCGTCGGCAACCCGACTTGCGGAGGGAACGGTCCTGAATTCCCGAATATCTCGTCGCCGAAAAAAACTCTCTGCGCCAGCTCCAATTTGGAACTGATCTTGGTGATAAAATCCTCCCGCGCCGGCCCGATCATCACTTTGTTATCCAGTTCCGGCTGGCTCAAATGGCTCAAATCGTCTTTCAATTTTATCCAAAACTCGACCTTACCTTCGTCCATAACCGCCAAATAGGCCAGTTGATTGTTCTGCTTCCAATCAAAAACGATGGAATTGTCTCCCGACTGAAAATTTCCGGTATCGGATTTGATGGTGGAAAAATCATACAAATCGCCGTCCAGCTTGTCCACCATCACCAAGTTGTAAAGTTCGCTGTCGCTTATATTGCGGTAATAAACTTCGTAATGAAGCCATTCGCCGGGCTTGGCCGTGTAATCGGCCTCGCCGTTGATAGTTTGCCTCAAACCGACCGTGGGTTTAACGATCTTGGCGCCTCTCTCAATTTCTTTTAACGGCACATACTGGCCGTCTTTCCACATCCCGATCCGCGCCCGGAAAACTTTGCCTTCGCCCAAATTTCCCGAAAGCTGGCCGGTCACATCAATGGTTCCGGATTGGTTCTTGTTGAGCACCGGCACGCTCCATTCATTCTTGTCCAGCGACTTGGGAGTCGATTGCGAGAAAGCGTATCCCGACGGATAATCGATATTGACCCGCAAATCGGTCAACAGCCAGTCAACATTTGAAAAATAATTGATTTTGAAATGAAAATCTTTGTTGGCCTCCACCGTTGACGAAAGATCCATATCCAGATTTAACGGCACCTCCTGCATCACCGTGGTCGAAGTGGTGGTTGATTCGTAGCGCGCGGTCAAATTTTTGGGCTGGTACGAAAGCGTGGCTTTGGCCACTTTGGCATCGCCCGCTTTGCCGACGAGCCTCACCTTGAAAGAGAAACTTCTTTCCTCTCCCGGATAAATCGCGCCGCCGAGTTTGTTCGAATCGATCACTTCCTGGGTGTATATTTTGTTGTCTTTTATCGAAAAATCCGGCGCGACAAACATCAGCGTGGGATTTTCCAGCCGAAACTGGCCGTTGTTTTTGTATTTAACCACATATTCGACTTCCTGCCCCAACTGGGCTTCTTTGGGCCCCATCATTTCCAGTTTCAACTCCTCTTTGGAGTAAATGTTTTTGCGCCAAAAACCATAGCCCACGGCCGCCAGAACCAAAGTAAAAACGATTAATATTTTTAAAAATTTACTCATCGAATTTAATTTAAAATGTAAATATCAAAATGAAAAATGACAATGTAAAATTACAAAATTATAAATACAGACATTTTAACATTTTGCACTGTCATTTTGATCTTTGATTTTTTAATTTTTAATTATTTTTATTTGGTAACCGCCGCCAAATGGTTGCGCGCCGCCGCCAGCAACAAATCGTTTTGCCGGTCGGTCAGCCGCATCAAACTGCCGCGCTCGATATTGGCATCGCAAAAAAATTTCGCCAGCGCCAAGGTTTGAACCCCGATGCTTCGCTCGTTTGGCTCCGGCCGCCCGTCAAAGCGAGCTTCGCCTCCAAAATCGGGCCGCCAACCGGCCACATCCAACAAATGCCAAACGAAATAGTGGCAAATCGCCGCGGCGCATCCGGCATCGGCGGATTCAACGAAAAACAGCGCCGAACGCAACAATCCCCATATCCGCGAATCTTCTTGCCGATCCTTGATTGTTTCTTCCGCAAAACCGCATATCCGGCGCAAAGCGGCTGATTTTCGCAAATCTTTCCGCGAATCCGCCAATAAATTCATAATTAACGCATCAGTCAATGTTTTGCAAGTTTTCCCCTGGATAAATTCAATCTCGGCAACGGAAGCGAATTCGACCGCCGGACGCAATTTGGAAGTGATCTTGCGAATCCCCCGCGCCGTCACCTCGACCCGGCCAAAATCTTTGGTGTAAACAACCAGAAGCTGATCCGCCTCACCCCGATCGATTTTTTTAATAATCACTCCCTGCGTCCGATAATGCGTGAACATTCCATAAATTAATTATTTTTCCATCTCTTCGCGTGTTCTCCTCCCAGCGCGCCGCCAATGCCTCCCAATATGCCGCGCCTTCTTTCAGAACTGTTAAAAACATATTTTTTTTCTTCTTCGCTCCATCCTTTCAAAGACGGATCGTCGCGCCTTCCCGCTTCTATCGCTTTACCCATTTTTATCAACAAATCTTTTTTCACCCGCGCATCCGAACTGGAGACACCAAACATCCTTCCAAATGTTTTTTTGGTTTTTTCTCCTGTACCCACGGAAGAATTAGGAAGGGCATTCTTCCAATTCTCGCCCACCGCCGATCCTATTTTTTTTATTCCCGTAGAGTTGAAATCCCCTCCAGTAAAAACACCCGATTTCTTTAAATTATCTTTTAAAGATTCCGCCTTTTCGGCTTTTTTGGCCGCTTCCATTTTTGCGGCCTTTAACGCCGCGTTTTCCCGCGCGCGGGATATAACGCGGTCAAGATCGCTCTGTCGCCCGATTCCCAAACCATTTCCGCCCGTCGCGGCCGCGTCACCCGCCGCCATGGAACCGCGGCGATTGAATATTGAATTGTTGGATAAAGAAGAACCCGGCCGAACTTTTTCTTTTATCTCTTCGCTCCGAAGGGGATTGGCTTCGTCAATCGCGCCCTTGCCTAAAACTTTATCCGATTTTGACTGGCCGCTTAAACCGAAATTTAATTTGCTTGAATATGATTCATTCATCTTTTTAAAATAAATTAAAAATTTTCACGATAAACAGGAAATACAGGAACAAAAACATTATGCCTTCGCCAAAGTTGATTTTGCGCGAAAACGAGGAGATTATCAGCAAACCGACCGAAATTGCCAAAAACGGCAAACCGACCGTTAACGCCGCGCCCTCGAAAGGCAAGGGCAAAAACATCGCCGCGACACCGCACACCAAAAGCAAATTCACGGTATTGCTGGCAAAAACATTGCCCAGCGACATTTCGTAGCGCTTGCGCCGGATTGTCGCCAAACTTGAAAAAAGTTCGGGCAAGGATGTCGCCGCGGCCAAAACCGTCATCGCCAGCATTGCCGGAAAAATCTGAATGATCGCGGCAACGCTTATCAGCGACTTAATCGCGACATTCGCCGCGAAGACCAGCAATCCCGCGCCGGCCAGCGATAAAAACAGAGCTTTGAAAAAATTTTGCCGGGACGCGTTTTTAATCATTTCAAATCCCCGGTCAAAGCGCGCGCCCACCGCCTCAACCAATTTTTGGCCGCTTGAAGCTATCGCCGCGGGAGTAATGATGTCGCGCGGGGTCAAACCGGTCCGGTTGCTCCGGGAAAAAATATAAATCGTATAAACAAAAAATATCACCGCCATCAACAATCCCTCGAACCGATTCACTTCGCCGTCGCAAGCAACCGTAAAAAAGATCGCCGCGGCCGCGGCCAGCAACGGCGCGTCCAAATCAATATATTCCTTCTTGACCGGCAAACCCTTGGCCGCCATAACGCTCGCGCCCGCCACCAGCAAAATATTGGCGATTGTCGAGCCAACCGCCAGCGGAACCACCAATTCGGGCAATCCCAAAGTCACCGCCGCCAGCGCCAGCGCCAATTCGGGCAACGCCAAAGCAATCGAAGCCGCCGCGAGATCCGGCTCCCTGCCGCCGGCCGCGAGCCTTTGCGCGCCGGCCGCGAGCCAATCCGCCGCTTTAATCAAGGCGGCCGCCGCGACAATAAATATAACCGACCAAATTAAAAGTTCAAACATTCAAAATTCGAAGCACGAAGCACGAAATCCGAAACAAATTCTAATTTTCAAAATTAGAATGTTCAAAACAAAAACGAAACTTCGTTTCTGATATTTGAAAATTCAAATTTCGATATTGTTTTGAATTTCGATATTCGATATTCGATATTTGGATTTCTTTATTTTAGTTTAACATTTTTTAATGCCGATCCATAGCGGCCGGCCGCCGACCTTGGCTTCGATTTGCGCGGCCGGCTTGGCCGGCTTTCCGAATTCGATCCCGACGGCTTTGGTTTCCTTGGCCATCATTGATTGATTTTTCTCGATCGCGAGCTTCAATTCTCCCTCCGCTTGGACATAAATGACGATCTTGTCGCCGGGCGTAAACTTGGCGGTTTTACGCAATTCCTGTATCTGGCGCATTGTTTCCCGCACATTGCCCTCCTCTTCCAGCGCGGGGGTGATCGTCCAGTCGAATTCCATCGGCGTCTTTGATTCCGGATTGAATTCGATTGCTTTCACATTCACTTCGCCCGCCAGCAAACCGATCAATTCTTCATCCAGCGGTTTTCCGGCAACGATCATTTTTGCCAGCGGCTGGCGCACCTTGACGCCCCGCTTGGCGCGCTCGGCCAAAGCCGCGGCCACCAACTCGCGCACCCGCGCCATTTGTACGCCAAGGTTTTTGTCGATTAATTTTTCCGAAACTTGGGGCCATTCTTCCAAATGCACCGATTTGGGTTTGGCAAAATCATTGCCGCTTAATTTCTGATGGATTTCCTCGCTCAAAAATGGCGTAAACGGCGCGGTGATTTTGGCCAAATTCGCCAGCACATGGGCGAATATCTTGGCCGCCTGTTTCAACTCGGCCGGATTTACCGGCTGCTGCAAACGCCGGCGCGACCGCCTCACATACCACAACGACAGATCATTGATCGCAAACGATTCAAGCGCCCGCGCCGCGGGAGCGATATCGTATTTCTCAAGAAGGCCGCCGACAAGCATTATTGTTTCATTCAGCCGTGAAACAATCCACCGGTCCAGCACATGCGCCGGGGCGACGGTTTTGGGCGCTTTGATCCCGGGCGCGTAAGTCTGGAGGAAAATATGGCAATTCCAGAATGTCAGCAAAAACTTTTTAACCGCCTGATCCAAATCTTTTTCGTTGTAAAGTTTTGGATCGCCCGGATCGTTAACCGTGTAGAAATACCAGCGCACCGCGTCGGCGCAATATTTCTCGATCATTTCCCGCGGATCGATCACATTGCCTTTGGATTTGGACATCTTTTCGCCCTTTTCATCCAAAACATGCCCCAGCGAAACCACATTTTTATAGGACGCGCCGAATCCCAAAACCGCGGATACCGAGAGCAAAGTGTAAAACCAGCCGCGCGTCTGATCAATCGCTTCGGAAATAAAATCCGCGGGGAATAATTTTGGCGGTTTATTTTTTGATTGATTTTTGCCCCGCGGCCAGCCTATCTGCGCGAAAGGCATTGAACCCGAATCAAGCCAGCAGTCAAGCACTTCGGGCGTGCGCCGCATTTTGGCGTTGCATTCCGGACAGATCGGCGTCACTTGATCGATATAAGGCCGATGCAAATCAAGTTCCATCCGATCGTTAAAGGGCAATTCTTTATAATCGATCGGCCGAAAAGCGCCGGTGTCGATTTTTTTAATTTTTCCGGAATGGCGGCCGTTGACAATTGTTCCCAGTTCCATCCCTTCCAGCGTCCATTCCAAAATTGTCAGGGGCATTTCGTGCGACACGAAAACAATGGTTTTGTTTTCATATTTCTTGTCGATATCGGAAATAAATTCATAAACCCGGCGGCGCAGCGCGATCAAACTTTCTCCTCTTCGCGGTTTGGCATTCAAACAATCGGGCTCGGCATTGATGAAATCCCAAAACAGTTTCGGGTCCTGGCCGTTCAACGCGCCCACATTGAGTTCGCGCAACCGCTTGTCATAAACGATTTTGGCGCCCGTGGCTTGGGAAATTATTTGAGCGGTTTCTTTCGCCCGCAGCAAATCCGAAGAAATGATCAGATCGATTTTCCCCTTGGCCAATTTCTTGGCGTTGGCGCCGACTTTCTTTTTCCCCTGTTCGGTGAGCGGCAGCGGTTCGGGCTCGGGCCACGAACTGGAAATCTTTTTTACCTGCCGCGCCGAATGGCCGTGCCGAAAAATAATATATCGATTGTTTGAATAACGGCAGTCCAGCAGATCGCGAATCGAACCCATTATTTGAGTATGGCCGCATTCGCACTTCCATGCCGGCAGAGGCGTGCCCCAATAACGGTCGCGGGAAATCGCCCAATCCTTGACTTCGCGCAGCCATTCTCCGAAACGCCCGTCCTTCAGATAGCCCGGCACCCAGTTAATCGTTTGGTTGTTTTTGATCAAATCGTCCCGCAGCCTGGTCATTTCGATAAACCAGCTCTTTTTGGCGTAATACAACAACGGCGTTTTACAGCGCCAGCAAAACGGATAATCATGCTCGTAAAGTTCGGATTTAAACAGCAATCCGCGTTCTTCCAAATCTTTGATGATCGGCGAATCGGCGTCTTTGACAAACATCCCCGCCCACTTGGCGCTGTCAAAAGTAAACGCGCCGTCTTCGCCCACATTCATCACCACCGGAAACTCCGGCAAATTTTCGGCGCGCAATTTTTTGTTCTGCGAACGGATCGCTTCCATATCCTCGGCGCCGAACGCCGGCGCGATGTGCACGATTCCCGAACCGTCCTCCAAAGAAACGAAATTCGCGGCGATCACTTTGTAAATCGTTTTTTTCGATTCGTCGGGCACCGGATAAACCGCCTGATAGCGCAAGCCCGCCAATTTATCGCCCTTCATTTCCTCGACGATTTCATAATTTTCGCCCAAAACTCCAAACCGGCTTTTCGCCAAAATCAAAAATCCGGCGGCGGCATCCTTCGGCTTGGCTTTCACATAATCCATTTTGGGATTGACCGCCGCGGCCACATTGGCCGGCAATGTCCAGGGCGTGGTGGTCCAAACCAAAAGCGAAGTGTCTTTGATTTCGGGATTGACCACCCGGAATTTCACGAATATGGAAAGTTCTTTGACTTTTTTATAACCTTGCGCCACTTCGTGGCTGGAAAGCGCCGTGCCGCAACGCGGGCAATACGGCACCACTTTGTAATCCTGGAACATCAATTTCTTTTCCCAAGCGGTTTTCAAAATAAACCACACCGACTCCATATATTTGGAATCGTAAGTGATATAGGCGTTATCCATATCCAGCCAATAACCGACGCGCTCGGTCAGCGCGCGCCATTCCTTGATCTGCTCAAAAACCGAATCGCGGCATTGTTTGTTGAATTCCTTGATGCCGTATTGTTCAATCTCTTTTTTGTTGTGAAGATTTAATTTCTTCTCGATCTGCAATTCCACCGGCAACCCGTGCGTGTCCCATCCGGCGCGGCGCTCAACCCGAAACCCCGCCATGGTCTTGTAGCGGCAGACCATATCCTTGAATACGCGCGTTTCCAAATGATGTATCCCCGGCCGCGCGTTGGCCGTGGGCGGCCCTTCGTAAAACACAAAATCCCGGCGTTTCTTGGGTGCGCGCGCCACGGATTTTTCAAAAATTTTAAACTCCCGCCAAAATTTAACGATTCTTTCCTCCCGCCGATTAAAATTTTGTTCCATATGATTTTGCTACAATCTAAATGTAGCAAATTCCCCCAATATTTAAAACCCTTTGCCGCGCGATACGGATTGGTTATAAAAAAGAGCGCGATTGTCTTTTCGCCTCCGAATCCAAACATACTTCGACTAATTTAACTTGTAAATAGTGGACCGGCTTTTGCCGACGCGCTCGATCCTGCCGAGCTTGATCAGCTTGTTGAAATCGTTGATGCGCGACGGTTTTGACCGGGCCGTCAAACCGGAATAAATCGCATCCGTTATGTGCCCGTTTTGCTTGATGTAATTCAAAATAATTTGATGATGCGGCTTCAATATGCTTTCGGGCGTAATCGCCGAAGTTTGCAATTCATCGCCCACTCTTATCAATTCATCGATGATCCCATCGCAAAAATATTCCAGCCACAAAGTGTAATCAATCGCGTCTTTAATGTCGTAATAATTGCCTTTTTCGCCGACAAATTGAAAATATCTTGAAACATTGCCGTTGTAATAATTTTCGAAACTGAAAAGATTGAAAGTGTCCAATCCCAAATTTGCCAGCAAAATTTTTGTCGCCAACCGCGCGGTGCGGCCATTGCCATCGATAAATGGATGAATAATAACGAATGCTTTATGAAAAATGCCGGCCAAAATCAGCGGATCGATTTTTTTCGCGTTGCCATTGATAAACGCCAACAAATCATCCATCAAACCGGCAACATCTTGATGGTCGGGCGGCAAATATATCATCTTTCGCGCGATCGGATCATTAACGAAAACCGCCCCTTGCCGCAATTTTCCCGAATGAAAATCCACCGCAAGGCCGTTAGTAACGATTTTTTGTATCTTTAAAATCAAATTCAAATCAAATCTCGCGCCGCCCGATAAAAACATTCCGTTGATATAGCCAAGAGCTTCATTATAATTAAGCACTTCCTTTTCGGTGTCGCGGATATGCTCCGGCCGGGATTTCAAAATTCTTTTCACTTCGGTTAACGGCAACGGATTGCCTTCAATGCTGGTTGACGCGTGCGCCGACACTTCCCGGGCAATTTGCTCAAACTTTGCCCGCACCGCTTGCGAAAAATGGCGGCCGTTAAGTTGCGCCACAAGAACGGAAATCCGCTTGATATCCTCCAAAAGCTTGGGCGAAATATTATATTTTGGGTTAAACATGAAATATCATAATTAAATATATACTCATTATATACGATTTTTAGACGATTGCCAAACAAGGCGCTTTACAAGGGTCTGTTGCCGAATTAGCTTCAGAACGAAATTTTCAGTTTTCGAGCGAAAAGAATGAAGAATGAGGAGGCATATTTAAGCTAAATCCGGCAACGAATGATGAATTCTTTGCCGCCGAAAAATGGAAATTGCGGTTGAAGCCAATTCGGCAACAAACCCTACAATACAGCCTCTTGAAAAATAAAGGGATTTGTTGTAGAGTTTCAATTATGACAAAAGAAACACCTAAAAGCAGCATCGCTCCTGTTGCTTCAATTAATCCTCCGAAGGTCGGAGAAATTGTTAAAGGAACGGTTATCGTCCAGGAGCGTTCGTCCCTTTTCGTGGACTTGGGCGCGATCGGCACCGGCATCGTTTACGGCAAGGAATTTTACGAAATCAAAGACCGCCTGAAGGATATCAACGAAGGCGATTCCATTTCGGCAAAGATTTCCAGCCTGGAAAACGAAGACGGATACATTGAATTATCGGTCAGCGGCGCCACGCGCAAATTGGTTTGGGACGAATTGAAAGACAGCTTGGAAAACCGCACTCCGGTCACAATCAAGATCATGGGCGCCAACAAAGGCGGTTTGATCGCCAAAGTTGCCGGACTGCCGGCGTTTTTGCCCGTATCCCAGCTGGCCAGCGCGCATTACCCCAAAGTTATGGGCGGCGATCCGGACAAGATATTGAAAGAACTTCAAAAATTCGTGGGTACCGACCTTTCGGTGCGGATTTTAAACCTCAAACCCAAAACCGGCGAGATTATCCTGTCGGAAAAAATGGCCGAGATCGAAATGCGCGAAGAACGACTGAAGAAATACCAAATCGGCCAGGAAATCGAAGGCGATGTCACCGGCGTGATGGAATTCGGCATCTTTGTGCGTTTCGGCGCGGAAAACATCGAAGGCCTGATTCCGGTGGCGCAAATTCCGGAAAAACTCGCCCAGAATCTCTCGGAAAACTTCAAGATCGGCGGCAAAACCAAAGCCAAGATCATCGAAATCAGCAACGGCAAAGTGTTCCTCTCCTTGAAAGAAGAAAACGGAGAAAAATAAAATCCGAATATCGAATTTCCAATGACTGGTTTCTTCAAAAATTTCGCGCTCGTAGTCGTGTTTCTGGCGCTTATCGCCGGGCTGTTTTCGTTGTCTTCGCCGAAAACCGAAGACCCCAAACAAATATCCCTTTCCCAATTGGTTTTGGACATCAACCAGTCAAAAGTGAAAGATGTCGCGGTTACCGACAATACCCTGGCGATAACCTACAACGACGACACTCCCCCGGCGACCGCGGAAAAAGAAATCGATTCCTCGCTCTCGCAAACCTTGGTTAATCTGGGCGCCGACAAAGCAAGCCTGGAAAAGATAAACTTTGAATCAAAACAAGATACAAGTATTTGGACATGGCTGGCTCCGCTTTTATTGGGCAGCGTTCTGCCCCTGCTGGTTTTTGTCATTATCCTGATGCTGATATTCCGCCAGGCAAAAGGCAACGCCATGCAGGCTTTTGATTTCACCAAAGCCAAAACCAGAATACTGGGCGGCGGCAACCCGAAAGAAAAAACCACCTTCAACGATGTCGCCGGATTGAAAGAGGCCAAAGAAGAATTGAACGAAATCATCGACTTTTTGAAAAACCCGGAAAAATATCTGAAAATGGGCGCGAAAATCCCGCGCGGAGTTTTATTGATGGGATTGCCCGGCACCGGCAAAACCTTGCTGGCCAAAGCCATCGCCAATGAAGCCAATGTGCCGTTCTTCTCGATTTCCGGTTCGGAATTCATCGAACTTTTCGTGGGCGTGGGCGCCAGCCGCGTGCGCAGCTTGTTTGAACAAGCGCACAAAGTAAAACGAGCGATCATTTTCATCGACGAAATCGACTCCATCGGCAAAGTGCGCGGCGTGGGTTTGACCGGCGGGCACGAAGAACGCGAACAAACTTTAAACCAGATATTGGCGGAAATGGACGGCATCGAAAGCGGCGAAGGCATTATTGTTATGGGCGCCACCAACCGGCCCGAATATCTGGATCCGGCGTTATTGCGCCCCGGACGGTTTGACCGCCGCATCGTTTTGGACCTGCCCGACGCCAACGACCGCGAAGCGGTTTTAAATATCCACTGCCGCCAAAAGCCTTTGGCCAAAGATGTCAAACTGCGCGAGGTTGCCGAACGCACTCCGGGTTTTTCCGGCGCGGACCTGGCCAATGTGGTTAATGAAGCGGCCTTGCTGGCGGCAAAGCGCGACAAAACCGAAATATTCCAAACCGAATTCCTGGAATCGATCGAAAAAGTGATGCTGGGACCGGAAAAAAGAAGCCATTTGCTTTCAAAAGACGAGAAAAAAATCGCCGCGTACCACGAATCCGGCCACGCGCTGGTTTCATCTTCCCTGCCCGGAGCCGAACCGGTGCGCAAAATTTCCATCATTTCGCGCGGAATGGCCGCCGGCTACACTTTAAAAACTCCGACCGAAGAAAAGAAATTGCGCACCAAAAATGATTTTATCGCCGAAATCGCCATGCTTTTGGGCGGTTTGACCGCCGAAATCATAATTTTCGGGCAATCATCGACGGGCGCGTCCAATGACTTGAAAGTCGCTTCAAAAATCGCCCGAAAAATGGTAAAAGAATACGGGATGTCGCCGCTGGGATCGATTGTTTTCGGCGAAAAAGAAGAATTGGCGTTTCTGGGCCGGGAATTCGAAGGCCAGCGCAATTATTCCGAACAGGTGGCGGCCAAGATTGACGAAGAAGTGGCCAAAATAATC
>LQYC01000126.1_pt1 | contig 26333 bp, 19 predicted proteins | sample 661771 | NCBI WGS metagenome assembly LQYC01 (sample SAMN03483023, study PRJNA281117) | bioreactor metagenome | isolation source: benzene-degrading methanogenic enrichment culture from a contaminated... | place: USA: oil refinery in Oklahoma | collected 2011-05
CGAAAAGATCGCTTTTGTCAAAGAAAACGGTCTGGCGCGATAATCTTTGCGCGCAAAACCCCTCTCGCGAGGGGTTTTGTTTTTGCCGCGTTCCCTGCTTTTAAGGCTCCGCGGACGGAATAATTATTGTTTATTTCAACGAGAACGAAGCGCGGACGACTCCCGTTACTTTCTTTTCCAGAGAAGCCGTGTCATAGGTTCCGTAATCAGACACTTCGACCGAATTTTTAGCGGTCACCTGAAACACTCCTTGGCTGGCGGTTTGCAACGAATCGATTTTTTTGCCGGTGCTTTCCGCGATCTTTTGCGCGCGATCCTTGGCGTCTTTGGTTGCTTGGGTAAGCAAATCAAGCCGCAAATCGGCCAGCTTGGAATAATAATATTCTAGGCTCTGTGTCGTGAACACCAATCCCCGGCCCACGAAATAATCCGATGCGTCTTGGGTAAGTTTGGTGATTTCATCCACGCGGTCGGACCCAATCACGATGACCTGTTGCAAATTGTATCCGGCGGTGGGACTGCTTCCGCAAGACTGGTTGCCGAACTTATCATAAGAAATACCGTTCTGGCTCTCGCAAAACGGAGTTATAGTCACCGGATTGACGGTAATTTCCGCTTCATGGACATTCAGACTCTTGAAATATTCCCGCACGGTTTCAATATCGCTTTTAATCTGCGCGCTTCCTTGTTTTAATTGGCTGGCGTCAACGCTGCGCGAAATCGAACTTTGCCATTTGACGGTATCGGAAACCACCGATTTTTCCGCCGATCCGGTAACGGACAAAACATTTGAAAGCTGTTTGGCCCGGTAAAACGAATCCGCGCCCAAAGCGGTGGCCGCAATAACGCTAAAACCGAAAATCAATGCCGGAACAATCTGTTGATTTTTTATTTCCATATTTTTTTGATTAAACCCGTTTCTTCTTGAAAAGCTTCATCAATAATGATTATAGCACAACTATTTCAAATCAATTTTTTTTGCCGTTCCTCCAATCTATCTTTTAAGTCTTCCAGCGAATGCAGGGAAATTTCCTCCACCGAATGTTTTTTGTCGTAATACGCGAACGGGTCGTCCAGATCGCGGATCAATAAAAGCATATATATGAAAACGAAAGCCACGAAAACCGTGAAAAACAAGCTTTCGTAAAAAGGATCGATCCTTAAAAATATCATTCCAAAAATCATCGCGCCGCTCATAATTTCGGCAACGGCATAGGCCGCTTCCGAAAATCGCACTTCGCGGATTTCATGTACACGCATCACCGCCCGCCGTATCTCGGACTGCTCGTGCTTAAGGCGGCTCATGAACGAGGTTTGGCTTTTATCCTCCAGCGCCAAAAATATATTGGTGAAGCTATTGATTTTTTGCAAAACATCGCGAGTTTTAGTCTTGTGGTACAGCCAGTCCAGCACGGTTTGAGTGAAATTCAAGCAATAATCAAACCCTTCGCGCGCGGCTTCGCTGTTCGAACGCTTGTAAACATAAACGCACTCATCGGAAATCGCTTCAATGTTTGCCGCCAGTTCTCCGGGTAATTTTTCTCCGGCCTTGAAATCGGTAAGCACGCCGGAAATGTTAAAACCGATTAAAAATATATTGGCCGAAATCAACGCGGTGAAAATCGTGTTTAAATTTAGGAATTCCAAATCATAAAAATTAACGAGCGCTTTGATCGCCGCGATCGCGAAAAGTATCGGTATCACCCGCGCTCCCATTTGCCATTTGGACCGCAATAATTTAATCATATGGTTTATAAAAACAAAAATGCGCGCCACGCGCATCGGTTAAATCATTGGTATTATATAATATAATGTTTATTTTGTCAAAATTTCATCCGCGCAACCGTTTGCCGGGAACGGGATTCTAAAGGTTAATCCGTTGAAATCCCGTTAAAGCGCGCGAAATGTGAAAACACGCATCCCGGCGAACGATCACTTTCATTTTTTCAAATATTTGGCGACATTTGCCAGATGTTCGTCATAATTTTTGGAAAAAATCGTGGTACCGTCCGGCGCGCTCAAGTAATACCAGTATCGGGTTTCCGCCGGTTCGATCGCGGCTTCAATCGATTCCATCCCGGGATTGCAAATCGGACCCGCGGGCAAACCGCCATATTTGTAAGTGTTGTAAGGCGAATCGATTTCTTTATCGAATTTTCCGTTATTATCATACAAAATCGCGCAATCAACCTGCAATGGCATTTTTTCGTTTATCCGTTTTTGTAAAATTCCGGCAACAATCTTTTTGTCTTCCAAAGTTATCACTTCTTTTTCCAGAATCGAGGCCATTATAATCGTTTCGAAAATCGTTTTGCCGCGTTTTTTAATTTCTTGGCGCAACGGCGAAGTTAATTTTTTGCCGAAATTATCGAGAGCCAAACCGGCAACATCGCTTGCGGTTGGATTTTGCGGCAATTGGTAAGTATCGGGGAAGAAATAACCCTCAATGGCCGCGTTATCCGGCAGATCCGCCAGAAAATCGTATTTATTTTTAAAATTCAAAGTGGAAGAAGCGGCAAAAAATCCGTTCGCGTCGGCGATATCTTTTTGCCGCAAAACCGCGGCAATATCCGCCAATGTCTGTCCGGGAACAATGGTAACGGTTTTAACCGCGGTATCGGCATGAACCAGTTTGTATATCATTTCGGTCTGGCCGATATCTTTAAAATCATATTCGCCGGATTTAAGGTTTTTGAAATTGCCGCCTTTTAATAATTCCAACACAAAGAAAATCTTGCTGTTGATATATCCTTCCGCTTTGAGGTCGCCGGCAATCTGCAACGAGTTTTCTCCCCGCAAAATCGTAATGGTATCCTTTTGCCGCTGTTGTGGCGTGCTGAACTCAAAAAAAATCGCGAATGCCGCAACTGCCATCAACAACATCGCCAACGCAATAAATATTTTTTTCATTTTTAACTTGGCTCGCGCAGTCGAATTTTCCCCCAATTATCTTGAATTACGAAACGCTTTGTATTCGGGGTCTATCCCTTGCTGCCTGTCCCGAGTATTCCCGAGGGATAATCGCAAGGGTTAGACCCCTTCAAAGAATTTGAATTTAATGGTTTCGCAATTCAAAGCGATTATTTAAATCAACCGCGCAATTTTTGTTTTAATATAAAACTTTATTCTTTTTATGCCCCGTCAGCTCGCCGCGGGGGCAAAAAGAATGAGGATTCCTTAGCAAAGCGCAAGTAATCTTGAAGGAAACATCCTTTGGTTGACGGCGGGGTTAATACCCCGGCATCAATGTATTTTTTTATTCTATATTTTTAGCCATAGCTGAATTTATAGAATTTTTTATTTGATTGATTTTGCTTTTTCAATGTATTGGCAATACTCGCAATCAGGGTTGGGCGCCGGCGGCTGAACGGATTCCAGGCAATCTTTTATTTTCAAAAGCGTCGGCTCAACCCAAGCGTCATTGCCGTTATGGGCGATCACGGTAACGGCGAATTCCAGTTTGGCGTCAAACGCGGCGCGATCTTTGGCCGCGTTGGCGAAAACAAAATAGGCAATGTCGTTCACTTTGAATCCGCGCGCGCGAAAAAGCCACTGATAAAACTCGGCTTGGATTTTATACCATTGTTTCCATTGGTCATCCAGTGTAATCTCCTTGATCGTGCTCGTGGCTTTGTAATCAACGATATGATATTCGCCCGCCGGATTGATCCACAAATCGTCGATCGCGCCAAACATCTCAAGATTGGTCGGTTGGTGCAAAACGCGCATCCCCTTGAAATTCTCGCGCCAGATTTCCAAATCATCGTGCCGCGCCGGCACCGCGTCAATGCCATAGGCGGCCATCAAAGGATGGGACACTCCTTCCGCCCGCCGGATGTCAAATTCCTTTTTAAGCAAATGATCCACGGCATTATTGAGCGAGAATCCCGGCCCGGAAGGAATTTTGATTCCCAATCTCTGTTCCAAATAGAAACACCTCGGACATTTCAAAAACATATCCACCTTGGAGCGGCTCAACGCAAACGGCGCGGCAGAATCCGGATCGTAAAGTTTCTTCTTGTAATACGAAAATCCATTATTGGATTTTGCCATATTCTTTCTTTAATAATCCATTATAACCTATTCGCGGAAAATGAATACTCTCCGCGCCATTGATTGGCGCGGACAAAAGTTACGCATAAATATGTTCAAAAACCCGCCGCCGATGTATAATTATCTTGAATCGCGAAACCATTAAATCAAAATTCTTTGAAGCAATTCAAAGCAATTAAAAACACAGACACATATGAAAATCAGTCCGCGGCTGATAACGCCGTTTTTGTTGCTGGCAATAATCGTGATCGCGGTTTTTTTTAGGTTTTATCGGCTGGATTCGGTTCCGCCGGGATTATATCCGGATATCGCGATTAACGGGAACAATGCCTTGCAAAGTTTGCAAACCGGAAACTGGTTGCCGTTTTACGCCGATAATAACGGCCGCGAAGGAATGATTGTTTGGCTGGACGCGCTTTCAATGGCGGTTTTCGGCATCACGCCGCTGGCGTTAAAAATTCCGGCCGCGGTATTCGGCGCGCTGACCGTATTCGGCCTTTATTTATTGGCTCGTGAATTATTCGACAAGCGTAAAAATTTTATCGCGCTTCTCGCGGCTTTTTTGCTGGCAACTTCCTTTTGGCATATCAATTTTTCGCGCATCGGTTTTCGAGTGACACTGGAACCGTTTTTTTTAATTTTCAGTTTTTACTTCTTAACCAAATCTTTCCGATCAAAGAAAATTTCATGGGCGGTGGCGGCCGGCATTTTCTTTGGCCTTGGATTTTACACTTACACCGGTTATCGCCTGGCGGTTCTTTTACTGTTGTGCGCGCTCGCGTTTTGGCTGATAAATTTTTGGAAAAACAAAATTCAATTTATCAAGATTTCCGCCGCGGGATTGCTCGCGGCCTTTGCCGTCGCGCTGCCGATCGGTCTGTACTTCTTGAACAATCCGGCTGATTTTATCGGCCGCGCCGGACAAACATCGGTTTTTTCATCCTCCAATCCGGCGTTTGAACTGGGAAAATCCCTTGTCTTGCATTTGGGAATGTTCAATTTCTACGGCGACGGAAATTGGCGGCACAATTTACCCGGCGCCGCCGAACTTTTCTGCCCGGTTGGCGTCTTATTTCTGATTGGAATTGTTTTCTCAACCAAGCGCCTGATAAAATCAATCAAAATCCGCGATTTCGAACACGAATTCCAATCGTATTCTTTGCTTTTGTTTTGGTTCTTCTTTATGCTGTTGCCCGGGGTTTTGACATCGGAAGGCATCCCGCACGCCCTGCGGACTTTGGCCGTAATTCCGGCAGTGATGATTTTGGCCGCAGTCGGCGGTTTGGCGGTTTACGACTGGATGAAATCGCGCTGGCCGAAAATCGCGGTTATCGGAACCGCCGCGCTGTTTATCGCCGCGACGGCGCTAAACGGATATTGGCGGTATTTTATTGTTTGGGCGGACAACGATAATGTCAAAGGCGCGTTTACCGATACTTTTGCCGATATCGGCCGCCTTACTTCGGAATTGCATCGCCAAGGCTGGCGGACGGTTGTTATCGTTAATGAAAACGGCACGCCGGTTCCCTATCCCGACGGCATTCCGATGCCGGCTCAAACCGTGATATTCGCCGAAACCGCGCATTGCTACAGATCAGGCTGTTTGATCGGCAAAACCTGGTACAGCCCGCATTCAACCTATTTAAAGCCCGACCAGCTGGGCCAAATCGTCCCCGGCCCGAAAACCATAATTGTCCCAATGAAGGACGACCAGGCAATCTTTGATCAACTCTCGCTCTTATTTCCGGCAAGCCAGACAAAGGAACGAAGCGGAATAAGATATTTTGAAATCCCATAAATAATTTTCAATTCCCAAACTCCAATTTTCAATGAATTTTCAATTATCAATGATTCAAACGGAATGCCAATTTTGTTTGTAATATCGGAATTTGGAATATTCATTGAAAATTGATAATTGTAAATTGAAAATTTGCCAAATGCAATTATCAAACAAACGCGCAAATATTTTCGCGGCGGCATTGCTCGCTGTAATGGCCGTCTTGACATTCGGCGCCATGCGCGGCGATTCGCTGACGATGGATGAAAAAAGCCACCTTCCCGCCGGTTATTCTTATATCGCGCAACGGGATATGCGGATAAATCCCGAACATCCGCCGCTGGTCAAGGATCTGGCCGGAATCGGGCAAATTCTTTTCGTGCGCGCGATCAATTTCCCCTATGATTCCACGGCTTGGACAACGATGGTCAACGGCCAATGGGATTTCGGCCAAGCGTTGTTGTTCGATTCGAACAACCCGGCCGATAAAATGATATTTTACGGCCGCTTGCCCATGATCGGCCTATTATTGATATTGGGATTCTGTCTTTTTAAATGGACGCGCGAACTTTTCGGCAACGCGGCCGCGTTGCTGGCTTTGTTCTTGTTTGCTCTTTCGCCCACTTTTCTGGCGCACGGACATTTAGTCACGACCGATGTGGCCGCGGCTCTGGGCGCGTTTGCGGCAACCTATTATTTTGTCAAAGCGCTAAAGTCGCCAAGCTGGAAAAATATCGTTATTTCGGGCATCGCCTTGGGAATCGCCGAGCTGCTGAAATTTTCGATGATTCTTTTGTTTCCAATGTTTATTCTGCTGGCCGGAATCTGTTGGCTGGCGAGAATGTTCAGTTTCAAAAAAGCCTTCCGGATTTTGTTCGTATCGTTCGCGGTTTGCTTCCTGGTCATCGGACCGGTTTATCAATTTCATGTTTGGAATTATCCGCCCGCGCGGCAAGTGAGCGATTCAAAAGACATTTTATCGTCGCACGGGTTTAAGCTTGGGGCCGCGGCTATAGTCTGGGCCGCGGACAAGCCAATCCTGCGCCCCTACGCCCAGTATTTCTTGGGAGTAATGATGGTCACCCAGCGCGTTGCCGGCGGCAACACGACTTATTTTCTGGGGCAAATTTCAAAAGAAAGCTGGCGAGCGTATTTCCCGACAATGTATCTGGCCAAAGAAACCGTTCCGTTCCATATTTTCACGCTGACCGCGCTGATTTACGCGTTGGCAAAAATAAAAAAACCGCGATCCGGATTTAAAAATATGGCCGCGGAAAGCCGGGAAATTATTGACAAATATCTGCCGCAAATCGCGATGTTGCTGTTTGTCGCGATCTATTGGACCAGCAGTGTCGCCGGAAATTTAAACATCGGCGTGCGCCATTTGATGCCGGCGTTCCCGTTCACAATGGCTTTGGCCGCCGGCGGCGCAATCGCTTTCGCCAACCGCGTCAAATGGGGTTACGCGCTCGTGGCCGTTCTCTGCGCGTGGCAAATAATTTCCATTGCCTCCGCCTATCCCAGTTTTTTGGCCTATTATAATGAATTCGCCGGCGGTTCAAACAACGGCTATAAAATCGCGGTTGATTCCAACACCGACTGGGGCCAAGACTTGAAACGGTTGAAAATGTGGATGGAAACAAACGGAGTTGATAAAATTTACATCGATTATTTCGGCGGCGCGGATCCGAAATACTATCTCGACAACAAATACGAAGGTTGGTGGAGCTCAAAAAATCCATCCGAATTGCCGCCGGGCGGTTATTTGGCGGTTTCCGCGACATTTTTACAAGGCCAACGAGCAAGCGTTAAACCGGGCGACAATCTGACATCGGGCGAATACGACTGGCTAAGCGCCTACAAACCGGCCGCCATTATCGGCCATTCGATTTTCGTGTACCATATTCAATAGCCAACTTTTAATAGATGGTTTGCAAAAACAAAAAGCGCGGATTATTTTTCCGGCGCTTTTTAATTTACCTTGAATTGCGAAACTAGCGTTTGGGGAAATTTGACTTCAGCTTTTGGGAAGTCAATTTTCACCGAAGGCGGCGGTAACCGCGCGAATTTTGAAATCAAATTTCCGCGATTACGCCGAAAATTGATTTCAAAATTCGCTGTTTCGCAATTCAAGGTAATTTAAAATGCAGATACAAGATATCAAAATGACGATGTAAAAATTTAAAAATGCGGAATTTAAAATTTTGCAATTTTTTACCGTCATTTTCCGTTTTGATTTTTCAATTTTCAACTTTTTGCTTGAGGTACACTCTCGTAAATCTTACATCCAGATATTCAAGATTGGCTTTTTTTGCTTTAAACGATTCATCGCCGATCACCGCGGCCAATTTTGAAAGCTGGCTGTCGATATCCTTCAGGGGATTGAAATAAACATACCAACCATCCTGAGTTTGCAAATTGATCCGTTCGGGAGTTTCAATGGACGCGCCAACGGTGTTGATGCCGCTTGACGCCAGCATATCGCCTTTAATCCGCAATATGCCCGAAAGCATTTCCTTTGACACCGCTTCATCGCCAACTTTCAACGGCCGACCGGCGGCAACGCTGATTTCCAACAGTTCTTTTTGTTCGAAAACCTCCTCGAAAGCAATGCCATTACCGTCAACCAGAAACTTCTTGCCCGAACCGTCGCCCATTATCGCCACGCCGCTCCGTTCCTCGACCGACGCGATTATCTTTGAAGGAAATTGCCGTTCAATTTTGATGTTCTGCACTTGCGGAAAACGCGCCAGCAACTCTTTCTTGGTTTGCTCCATATTGAAAAGAAGAATGCTCTTGGAATCGAGAAACGCGATTTTCTTGTTCACTTCGTCATGGATTACTTTGGCACAATCCTGCTCGCTGACTTTCTCCGCCCCGGCCACTTCGATATCCTTGACTTCAAGCGCCGGCGAAAAGCAAACCAGCCATACGCTTCCGCACAACACCGCGAAAACGCAAATTGATCTCCAAAACGAAGCTTTGGCGATCAAAGGCTTGTGTTTTTTGGCGCGATGGGGTTTTTTATAAATACGGCGGGTCATTAAGAAACCAATTTCCAACGCTCAATTTTCAATTTTCAAAAAATAATCAATATTCAACAATCGAAACAACCGCGATATTTATTTGAATATTGTTTTTTTGAAAATTGAAAGTTTGAATATTGAATATTATTACAATCCGCGCTTAATTTTTCTTAGCGCTTCAAATATGTAAGTTGGCCAATACTTCCACGACAGCGGCAAATCCATGGTTTTCACATATTCGTGAGCGCGGCCGCCAAAACCCATTTTGAACAGCGTTGGGCCGGCCCAGGGATGTTTCGGGAAGGCTTTGGGGTCGGTGTAACCCCAAAAATCATATATCGTGCATCCGCGCGCCTTGGCTTCTTTGATCGCTTCCCATTGCAGCAGATACGGAATCGAATATTTCGCGAATTTCATCCGCGACGCCGCCTGATGGTAAAAAGCGACGCCGGACCAGAACACCACCAATGCCGCCGCCGCCGGTTCGCCTTTGTAGCGGCCGATAAACCATAGTGCCCGGCCGTCTTTGGCAAAAGCGTTGAATTCGCGCTCAATGTAATCTTTTTTGAAAGCCACGAATTTTTGCCGCCGCGCCAATTCTTCGTTCAACCCGCCGTAAATTTCGATTTCCTTTGCCAGCGCGCTTTTTCCGACCGCGATATCGGGATTTTTTTGCGCCTGCCGTATCAAATAGCGCGTAGTCTTGCGCATTTCTTTCAACAAATCATCCTCCGGCCGGTCGATATCCAGTTTCCATGTCGCTTCATACGCGTTTGCGTGCATCGGCGCCTCGCGCAATCCCAAATTTTTAAATATCTCCAGATTCCGTTCGTTTCTTTCAAATAACGGCGCGCAACGGATAAACGACGCATTTTCCTTTTTCGCCCATCCTTTCAACCATAAAAACAATTCATCAAGGATTTTTTGAATTGCAACCGGATTTGTTTCAATTATGTTCGGTCCATGCTGTATTAAAATATAAGTCCCCCGCTTCGCTTTTATTTTAACCGCTAACGCCAAAGCAATCAACCTTGAGTTATCCACCGCCCCCAGCCTTAAAATTTTAAACCCCTGCCCAGCCTGAAATTCGCCCCACTCCCAAGAATTCAAAAAACTTTTTCGCGCGCATTTTTCCAAAAAATTTTCCCACTCGCCTTTATTGTTGATTTCCTTGATCATTCGCGGTTTTGAATTATATGTTTCGCGATCATTCTTGCGTCTTTCTCGCCAATTTTAATGTGAGTGGGCAAGTTGATCATCTTCCCCGCGAAGCGTTCGGCGGTCGGACAACTGCCTTTTTTATAACCCACGGTTTCCGGCAATGTATCGAACGGATCGACCGGCGTGCGATACCAATCGCCAATCAGCAAATTTTTTTTCCATGACTTTCTTATTATTTCGGCCGCGGCGGCGTGTCGAACGGCAAAGCGCAGATAAACCGCTTTCCGGTCGTTTAATCTCGGCGGTAAAACAAAATCGCCGTTCTTTAATTCATTATAATATAATTTGGCCAATTCGCGGCGATGCGCGTTGAATATCTCCAATTTACCGAATTGTCTCAACGCCAGAATCGCCAACGCGTTGGGTAAACGCTTGGGAAAATAATCCGGCGCCAAACCCCGCTTTTCTTTCCAATGAATAGCTTTCGACAAGACATTGAACCATTGAAACAATACCAGCAAATATCTGCCCAAAATTGAATATGCCGGCAAAACCAGCCGATCCATCAACACCGGATGCAACAGCTGTTGGCGAATCCAGCCGTTTGGCGGATAACCGGCTTTTTCTTGAAACGCCGCGATCTTTCGCGCCAATTCGTCATCATTGGTCACGGCCATGCCGCCGTAAACGCAAGAAATCATTTTATCGCGGCCGAAAGAAAAAAACGCAGCCTTGCCGAATGTTCCGACTTTGCCGCCTTTATATTCCGCGCCCAACGAATGCGCGCAATCTTCTATAAGAATTAAATTATTCTCATCGCAAATTTTTTTGATTTCGTCCATATCCGCGGGCAAGCCGAAAGTGTGTTGCACCATCACCGCCCGGGATTTTTTTGTGATTTTTTTCCTCAAATCCGCGGCGGACAAATTGTAATTTTGGTCGCAATCGACGAACAGCGGCTCAAGCCCGGCCCAGCGTATCGGATTGGCCGCCGCGTTGCATGTAAACGCCTGCAACAGCACCTGCGACCCCTTTGGAAGCTCCAGAGCGTCCAATACCGCCATTAGCGACGAACGCCCGCTATTAAAGGAGTAAGCGTGTTTTACGCCCAGATATTTTTTAAACTCCGCTTCCAATTCGGCGATCGCGGCGCCTTCGCGCCAACATCCCGAATCGCGCCCAACCGAAATCGCCAACTTTATATCGTCGGCTTGCGCGTTGGGCGACAAAGATATCGATATCGGCCGAAACGAATTCATAATCATTTATTCTTTTTATGCCCCGTCAGCTCGCTGCGGGGAGCAAAAAGAATGAGGATTCCTTAGCAAAGCGCAAGTAATCTTGAAGAAAACATCCTTTGGTTGATGGCGGGGTTAATACCCCGACATCAATGTATTTTTCTATTTTACCGCCAAAAATAATTCCATCAAACTTTCGGCCAGCCTGCCTTCGAGCAAAACCCCGTCACCGTCCGACAAACGGCTTTCTATCAATTTTTTTACCTCAACCGATTTTTCAAGAAACACGATATTGTTCGGTTCCATTCCCGCGCCAACGGCGGCTTTTCTGATTTCTTCAAAATGGTCGCCGGTGGTGATAATCGCCAAGTCGCAAACTTGGGAGATCTTTTGGCCGATTTGGCGATGGATTTCTTTGGACGCGCTTCCAAGCTCGATCAAACAAGGCATAATTATCGCTTTCTTCCCGGAATGCAATTTCAAATAATCCAAGTGCGCGATAACGCCATCGGGGTTGGCCGAATAGGTCGAATTAAAAACATCGATTTCTTTTAAAAGGGTCCGACCCTTTTGGTCTAAAAAGGGTCGGACCCTTTTAAATATAATATTAAACGGAGTAAAATCGGTTTGATTGATAATCCTCGCGACTTCGGGAAAAGCCATTCCCGCGGCGATCGCGCCCGAAACCGCCAACAATACCGGCTCAACCATAAATGCTCCGCGGGCGTTGATGTCTATGGCGATTTTTTCGTTTTTATAATTAAGAACAAATCTCAAGCGATCAATTGCCGCCGCGATTTCCCCGGCCCAAATATCTTTTCCGGCCAAAATGACATTATCTGTTTTGATTTTTTGTTTTTCAATACTTTCCGCGACCAGCCGGCTGTTGAAATTCAAAATTGCCGTGCCGTTTTTCGGCAACGCGTCCAAAATTTCAAATTTTCCGTCGATTATGTTTTTTTGGCCGCCGAATACGCCCAAATGTTGCTGATTGATCCCGGTTATAATCCCGATTTTCGGCTTGACGATCCCGGCCACTTGCTTGATCCGACCCTTGTGCACCGCGCCGATCTCGCAAACAAAAATTTGATGTTCGGGTTTCAGATTATTGATTATGGCAAGCGCGACCCCCATTTCCGTGTTTTGGTTGGCTTGGGTTTTTAAAACCTTGAATCTTTCGGAAAGGATGGCGGCCAACAATTCCTTGGTCACGCTTTTACCGTAACTTCCAACGATTCCGATTACCGTCAAATCCGGCCGTTTTTCAATGACCGCGGCCGCCTTTTTTAAAATTTTATTCTTTTGCCATATGGTCAACGGCTGGAGAATCAGCACGACCGCTGAAACAATCAAGGGAATCAACACATCGAACAACAACAGCCAAAACGCCCCGGCGGCAAAATCAGGCACGCTCATTTCACCCAAAAAAACATTAAAAAACAGGATGGCGGCGCCAAATAACAGAATATGGCTTGCCGCGGCCAGCAACAGCGATTTTTTCGTTATCGCGGGCTGCAACAAATTCTTTTTTGCGATATTCGCCAGCGAAACCGCCGCTTGCGCGAAAAAAATTAAAAAGATCGCGACAATCGACAACAAATATTCTTTCGAATCCATTAAATACAAATAACCGAAAATCAAGACCCCGGCTTTGGCCAGAAACAAAGGGTTGATAAATATGCTTTTGCCTTTGGCGGTTTCAAAGTGCGCCAAAAACCGCCCCGAATGATATTCCTTCAACTGCCACAAATAAAGCCAAAACAAAATCTGCCGATGGGCGGCCAGCATCCAAAATAAAAACATCGCCAGATACCAGATCAAATAAGGATAAGCCCAGAATTCCATAATGCAAAGATTTATGATTTATGATTTATGATTTATGAATAAATTCATAATACCGGCTAACTCTTGCGCGTGGGTGCGGTGCAGTTTATGTCCGCCGCCCTTGATGATTTTCAAGCGCGATCCGGCAATCGCGCGATTTATTTCATGCGCGTCTTCAACGGGAGTTTCATTGTCCCCGTCGCCCCAAACGACCAATGCCGGCGCCTTAATTCGTTTTGCCGAATCAATCACATTCTCGCCCACCACATTCAAAAAAGTTTGCGCCATCACGCCTTGCAATCGCGCGTAGTCTCTTGTTCCGGCAATCCGGTAAACAATTTTGCGCAACACCGGATATATTCCCAACGGAATTTTTTGGAAAAAAATTTTCCCCCGCGCCGCGAATTTTGCCAGCCGCTGGCGCGAACCCAGCCGCGGCTTGCGGATTACCGCGGCCGCGCATAAAACCAGCGCGTCAACTTTATCCGGATGCTTGGCCGCGAATTTTGCCGCCACCTGTCCGCCAAATGAATGTCCCATCAAAATAAATTTACCCAACTTTAACTCATCGGCAAAGCTTTTAACCCAATCAACATAATCATCGACATTCCATGGCCGTTGGGGCGTTTCGCTTTTTCCAAACCCGGGCATATCCGGCACGATCACCCAAAAGCCGTCTTGCGCCAGCAATACCGCAACCTCTACCCAAGAATCCGACCCGACCCCCCACCCGTGCAACGCCAAAACCGCTTTCCCGCGCCCGAAAGTTTTGCGGTTTATCGATAATTGATCAATGATAATTTTTCTCTCCTCCATCTTGACAAAATAGTTATTTTATGCTATGTTATTCTTATGAAAAGTCGGATCCGATACCTGGCCATCGATTGGTGGCCAGTATTGCTCATCGGCTGGGCAACAGTATGCCTTGCCGGAGCATACATACTAAGACAATGGGGCTTAATTTAGCTCCTCCCTTTTTTTATTAGTGACGATTTAAAATTTTCGGGTTTATATGGTTTCAAGCGCACAATTTTTGCCGGGATTGCGGCTTTTTTTAATTCGGATTCAAGGTTAGCGGTAAATGAAGTTTGGTCATAGCCCAAAGCGATGATGTCGGGCCGGATTTTTTTTATGATTTCGTAGGGGTTGCCGAAGTTGCCCAGCATCGCTTCGTCAATCAATTCGCATTGTTTTACCATCTTTAGCCGCAATAATTCATTGCGTTTTGGCAACCGGCCCTTAACCTCCTTAACTGTCACATCCCGCGCAACGACACTAACCAGATAGCCGCCGAGTTTTTTCGCTTGCGCGAAAAAATTGATATGACCGGGATGCAAGCCGTCAAAAGTACCGAAAACGAGAACCTTTTTCAAATTGAAAATGTAAAAATCAAAAATCAAAATGACAATGTAAAGTTATAAAATGTTAATATCCCGACATTTTACATTTTTAATTGTCATTCTATGTTTTGATATTTTATCTTTTAATTACTTTCATTCCGCCCAAATATGGCTGTAAAACCTTGGGGATCAAAACCGATCCGTCTTTTTGTTGGTAATTTTCCAAAATCGCGATCAAAAGGCGCGGGCTGGCGACAACCGTGTTGTTGAGCATATGCGGATATTTGATATTTCCTTCTTTGTCGCGATAGCGCGTGCTCAAGCGCCGCGCTTGCCAATCGGTGAGATTGGAATCGCTGTGCGTTTCGCCATAAGCATTGCGGCTGGGCATCCATGTTTCAATGTCATACATTTTGTATTTTCCCGCGCCCATATCGCCGGTGCAGATTGATAAAATCCGATGCGGCAATTCCAAATCTTTCAATATCTGTTGGGAAATTTCGCGCATGGTTTCCAGCCATTTTGAAGATTCTTCAATATCGTTTTTGCAAATCACCACCTGTTCCACCTTCATAAACTCGTGCACGCGATACAAACCCCGGGCATCTTTGCCGTAACTGCCGACTTCGGAGCGGTAACACTGGGAAATGCCGCACATTTTTATCGGCAAATCTTTTTCATTAAGAATTTTTCCGGCATGATAGGCCAAAAGCGACGGTTCGGCGGTGCCGGTAAGATACAGCGGCTCTTTGACTTCCTCGCCGCTTTCCAATTTGCCGGGATTGTCGATTTGATAAATCTCGTCGCGGCCGGCCGGAAGATGGCCGGACCCGACAAGCGCGAATTCGCGCAGAATCGTGGGCGGCACGAAAATCGTAAATCCCTTTTCGCGCATCAAATTGAGCGCGTGCCAAAACACCGCGAAGTGCAAAAACACTGCTTCATTTTTGAGGTAATAACCGCGGAAACCGCCGGTTTTAACGCCCGCTTCGGTATCGATCAAATCCAAATCTTTGCCGATTTGGATATGATCCTTGACCGGAAAATCAAACTTCTTGGGTTCGCCCCAAGTTTCGGCAACCACATTGCCGCTTTCGTCCGATCCGACCGGAGAATCATCGGAAGGAATGTTGGGAACGCTAAGCATCAATTGTTCGTATTCCGCTTCCAGCTCCTTGGATTTTTTGTCCAAATTGCCCACATTCTCGTCCAGCGCCTTCATCGCTTTGATGATGCCTTCCCGTTCAACCGCGTCCTTCGCTCGCGGGATCGCTTTCGAGGCTTTGTTTTTTTCGGCCGCGATCGCTTCCAATTCCCGCATTACTTTTATTCTTTTTTCATCAACATCCAAAAGATGGTTGATGTCGCATTCGATATTTTTCTTTTCGCAAGCGTCTTTAACAACATCGGGATTTTGTCGAATAAATTTAATGTCCAACATTTCATTAAATCAAAATTTAAAAATCAAAATGGAAAATGACAATGTAAAATTTAAAATAAAAAATACATCGACATTTTGACATTTTTAATTGTCATTTTGATTTTTGATATTTACATTTTCAATTTCTATCGGTTTCTCCCGCGAATTTAAATCAACCGATTTCGGTTCCACGCGCGGTTTCATAATCGGAAACAATATAATTTCGCGCAGAGCGTTGGAATCGGTCAACAGAGCGACCAAGCGATCGATACCCATGCCAAAACCGGCGGCCGGCGGCATACCGTGCTCCAGCGCCTCGATGAAATCATCATCGGTGCGCTGGGCTTCTTTAAAGCCAAGCTTAAACATTTTTTCCTGTTCGTTAAAACGGTCTCTCTGTTCGATCGGATCGTTTTGTTCGGAAAACGCGTTAACCACCTCGAATCCGTTCACAATCAACTGGTAGTTGGCGAGAATATCGGAATCTTGCTCCAGCTGTTTGGCCAATGGTTTGCACTCCTTGGGATAATGGATCAAAAATGTGGGCTGGATGATGCGCGGCCGGCAATATTTTTTGTAGATTTCATCGGCGATCTCGGCTTTGCCCGCGTTTTTATCGAATTCAACCCCGAGTTCTCCGGCTTTGGCGGCCAGACCATCGCGATTCAGTTCCCAATAATCGACTTTAGCGTATTTTTTTAACAATTCATTGAATTCGATCCGGGGCCAAGGAGTCGTGAAATCTATTTCCGTTCCTTGGTAAACAAGTTTTTGTTTGCCAAAAACTTTATCCAAAATTTCCAAAAACATTTCTTCGGTCAGTTTCATCAAATCCTTGTAACACGCGTAAGCCCAATAGAACTCCAGCATCGTAAAGTCCGGATTATGCTGTTTGTCCACCCCTTCGTTGCGGAAACATTTGCCGATCTCGTATACCTTCTCGAATCCGCCCGCCAGCAAGCGCTTTAAAAACAATTCCGGAGCGATCCGCAAAAAAACATCCATATCGTAGGCGTTAAAATGCGTTTTAAACGGCTTGGCCGTGGCGCCGCCGTAGATCGTCTGCAGAATCGGGGTTTCCACCTCCATAAAGCCGCGTTTGTCCAGGAATTCGCGAATGGCGGTGATTATCTTGGTGCGAACAACGAATTTTTGCTTAACTTCGTCATTGAAAATCAAATCCAAATATCGCTTGCGATAACGCTCCTCGGTGTCCTGCAAGCCATGCCATTTTTCCGGCAAAGGCAAAAGACTTTTGGACAATATTTTGTAACCGGCAACATCAATGGTTTTTTCCCCGCGCTTGGTCACAAAAAGCGTACCCCGCACCTCAACGAAATCGCCGATATCAAAGTTATCGCAAAAGAACTGGTATGATTTTTCCCCCAAACCGTCTTTTTTAAAGAATGCTTGTATTTTGCCGGTGCCGTCCTCAATATCCGCAAACGACAAACCGCCATGGCCGCGCATTGATTTCATCCGCCCGGCAATCACAATTTCTTTTTCGGAAGCCGCCAATTCATCCCAACCCAAAAACGCTTCGCGAACCGTGTGCGTCCGGCTTGTCGCGATCGGATAAGCCCAAAACCCGGCTTTCTTCAAGGTTTCCAGTTTCTTTAACCGCGCCCCTCTAAGTTCCTCAATATTTGCCATTTAAGTATTCGTATTAGGGGTCGTTCCCCTGCGAGCGCGCAGGGGTGCGACCCCTTTATAAATTGTTTTCAATTGACCTCAGCTTTGGAAGGTCAATCCTCCACAAATTCGCGCCTTGCCATATCAAACTTAATTTATAATCTTACCCCAATTTCTACATTTCCGCTACCCTTGACAAAATTATAATATAATGCGTAATAACTATGCCTAAAATGATGTAAAACGATTACATGGAATCGCCCCTGCAAATTCGCAAAACACAAAGAGCGGGCACAAGACCCGCCCCTGTAAAATACAAATACGAATTACGGTTTCTTTGCCGCGTCAATCATTTTTTGGCACTCGTTGGCCTGAAATTCCAACTTTGTTACTCTTCGCTCAATTATAGTGTAATCGTCTTTATCAACCTTGGTTTCCAGTTTATTTTTAATTCCCGCCACTTCCGAGTCAATCGCTTCCATAAAATCAATTATTGTTCCAAAACCGCTTTTCATCTCTTGCTCCATCGAATCCATTCTTCTTTCCAAGGAAACTATTCTTCTCTCCAAGGAAACTATGCGATTGTCCAGCCCGTCAATTTTAGCGCTTAATTTTTCATCCAACCTGTCGATTTTTTGATCCAATTTCTGGTGGCCATCAATCAATCGATCAATGTTGGTATTAATATTTTTCAACATTGCGCCAACTTCTGTTGCGGTAAAAGATTGTTTGTCCTTTTTTTCGGAAGCATTAATTTTTTTCTTTGCGAGTTTTTGCGCCATGTCTCTTGATTTATTGTATTTTAATTTTATAACAGCCGCTTATTGTTTGTAAATAACGCTATTCTTCTTGCAATTCTTCCTGTACAATCGCGGGCGCGGATGATGTCGCGCCGATGGCGGCGCCGGCATTTTCAGTGGTTGTCGCAATCGCAGTTTGCGATATTCGAACGCCGTTTTCGTCTTTCGGCTCAAAATACCATCCCAGAACATCTTTTGCCACTGGAAGAACCGCCAGCTGGCCTTCGTGAACTTCTTCCATCATCACCAGCAGAACGATTTGAGGATCATCGTAGGGCGCGAAAACACCCACCCAGCTGTTCATCAAGTCCTTGCCGTCACTGGCTTTGCGCAGCTGGGCCGTTCCCGTTTTAGCGGCCATCGGAACGCCCAATGAATTTAAGATCAGCGACGACGCCAAGGGCGCGCCGGCGCCGTTAACGCCGCGGCGCATACCTTCGCGAATCACCTGCAAATTTTGCGGGTCGATAAAACCCTCTTTTAATATGATCGGTTTTTTTTCCTCGACAACGCCTCTGTCCTTGTCGACAACCGTCTTCACCATTTGGGGCTGATAAAGCGTACCGCCATTGGCGATGGCCGCGTAAGCATTGGCCACTTCAATGGGCGTAATGCCGATGAATCCCTGGCCGATCGCCAGATTGTAAGTGTCGCCATCGGTCCAGCTTTGGTCCTGCGTTCCCGCGAATTTTTGCTTTTTCCAGGCCGGATCGGGAACGAATCCGGCGACTTCGCCGGGCAAGTCGATATTGGTAAGGGCCTCCCAGCCGAACAAATCAAGATATTCTTTGATGCGCGTGGGCCCCAATCCCTGCTGATTTTCGTAACCGCCGCCAATGGTCTGGAAATAAGCATTGCACGATTCAGCAATCGCTTTGTACATATTGGTCAAACCGTGGGTATGGTTGTCGGGAATGAACCATATTTTTTCCGGATTGTACGCGTCTTGTATTTTAAGCCCGCCTTGGCAATTTATATTTTTATCCGGCGCGATGATTTTCTCCTGCAACGCCGCCGCGGCTTCCAGCGGCTTGATGGTTGAACCGGTCAGATATTTCCCGGAAATCACGCGGTTGAACAACGGATCGGTTTTGTCTTCAAACAAGCTTTTCACATCCTGCAAACCGCCGGCCGCGAAAATATTGTTGTCGTAATCGGGAAAAGATACCATTGCCAGCACTCCGCCGGTTTGCGGATTCAAAGCCACGGCCGCGCCCTTTTTCAATCCCAAATTTTCCAACTGCCGCTTCATTGAATCGTATAGTTTCTTTTGCAAATCATAATCGAGCCACAATTGGATACTGTCGCCGGATTCCGGAGTTTCGGCCACATCGCGGGAGATAATGTTTCCCTTCGCGTCGCGCTCGATTCGGAGCTTGCCCGGATCTTTGCGCAAAACACTCTCATAAGAGCTTTCCAGTCCGGAACGGCCGATATAATCATTGATCGAATAAATGTTCGTTGCCGCTTTCCATTCGTCGGGTTCGATCTTTCCCATATATCCAAGCAAATGCGACAAACCAATGTCTTTGACATAACCGCGAATGGGCCGCCGAACAATGGAGCATCCCGGAAAATCGGCAATCCGCGCTTCAAGAACGATCAGCGCTTGATGCCCCAAATTCTCCACGGTGGGAATCTTGGCGCCGGCAATCGCGTTTTCGATCTGCCCTGCGTCAATTTCCGCAACCGCCGCCAAACCGGAAATCAACGCTTTTTTCTCCGGGCCGGCGGGCATTTTTTCGTCAATACATTGCAAGTCGAATGTTGATAAATTTTCCACCAGGGGATTAAAATCGCTGTCATAAATGATTCCTCGATCGGATTGCACTTTATAAAAAAGATACTTGTTCTGCGCGGCTTGAGCTTGAAACTCGGCGCCTTCGACAACCTGCAATTCCACCACGCGGCCCAGCGCCAACGCGAAAAGAACCGCGGCCAGTATCAGCGGCAATCGCAAAGATTTCCGGGGCAAAGATATTTCAAATTTTTTTTCGCCGATATCGGCCGTTTCTTCGTGCTTCTTGGCCAGATAATCATAAAATATCTCGTGCGGCTCGATATCTTCGCGCCGGTCAAAAAAAATTTTACCGTTTTTTTTACCAATATGAAGGAATCCGAACATATTTTTTAACCACAAATTTTATCAATGCCACCAACGCCAAAATAAAAATCATCCAAAAGCCGAAGAATCTGCCCGAATACAAATCAAGAAAAAATCCCCCGCAAAAAGCGGCCAGCCAGCCGAACTTGTTGCGGCGGCGCTCGAAAAGCGCGGTAACAACCACGGCGATGTTCACGAAATTCACCCACTCAAACCATCCTGACGAGAACAGTTCAAAATGCGGAGCAAAACTCGCCTGCGCGACAGCTAAAACTCCTAAAACCGCGATTACGGCAATCTGTCTTTTTCTCATTTCTTGGTTTGGTTTTCAACCGCCGCGGTTCCGTTTTGAAAACCGGCCGGATATTTTCCGCTGGCCGCAAAAACATCGATATCTCCGTTAATATCGAAAGCCAGCGACAATTCGGCGGATTGAAAAGTTTCTATATCGTTTTTGTCGATCTCTTTTATGCTCCCCACAACCAATCCGGCCGGAAAAATCCCGCCCAACGCGCTGGTGACAACCGGCATATCATTTTTTAATTCCTTGCCCTTGGACACCAGATCGACATAGGCCGAGAATCCGCCCTTGCCCCTTACGAGACCGTCGATTCCTTCCGATCCGATCTTTACATCAAAAGAAAAACTCTTGTTCGTAACCAAAGTTACCTCGGAAAAATCATCGTACACTTTCGATATCTTGCCAACCAGCGCTTTTTGCCCGGTTATCACCGGCATCCCCGCCAGCACCATATCTTTGGCGCCTTTATCGATTATCAAAACATCCTGCGCGATGTTTTTGCCCACGATACGGGCCAGTTTCAAATCGAAGTCTTTGTTCAATTCCAAATTCAAACCTTCTCTAAGCATGGCGTTCTCGTTTTCCAATTCGCCGATCCGCGCGTTCTTTGCCGACAAATCAACCGTGTCCCGGCGCAAACGCGCGTTTTCATCGGCCAGCGCGCCCGCTCTGGAAAGCGGCTCAAAAAATCCGTAGACCCGCGCGCCCGCGACCCAAGCGCCGCTTTGCAAAGGTTTGACGATAAAATAAGCCGTGTTTTTAACCGCCGAATTAATTATCGGAACATTCATTATGGCAATTACGGCCGCGACCGCCGCGATCGTAATTGCCGCCGCCAATCCCCGCGAAGCAGATATTTTCATATAACAATTATATATCAAATACTCAAGAATTTTCCACCCCCGCGCAAAAATTTCGCACCGCCGCGCGGACAATGTCAAGCATTGTGGATAACTCGCGAGTTCGCCTATTGACAAAAATTTGCAGATAACTAATATATGAAAATGTGATAACATTTTCATCCGCCTCAGACTGCCTCGGCTAAAGAAAATGTGATAACATTTTCATCCGCCTCAGACTGCCTCGGCTAAAGAAAATGTGATAACATTTTCATGGTTTCGGAATCGCCGAAACAAAGAAAATCCGCCAAGGTTTTTAATCCCAGAAATCCAGCAATCATAGCCAAAGGTCGAGATATTTTTTAAAATATCTTTTATTATTTAAAAGGAACTTTAATGATAGACGACACAATACAAACCGCGATCGCTTCGCAAGAATTGGAAAATTACGACGACAACATCGTTGACGAGGATTTATCCGACGACGATGACGATTCGACTTTGATCGACGACGACGATACCGGCGACGATCGCGAAGATGAAGCCGACGGCGACTTCTAAAACCCAAAAAAACCGCGCTGGTTGAATCAGATGCGGTTTTTTGTTTGGGAAGCAAAAGATTGATTACTTTGGATTACGAAACCGTTAAATTCAAATGCTTTAAAGGGGTCTAACCCTTGCGATTACGCAAGAGATAGACCCAAAATACAAAGCATTTCGCAATTTAAAATATCATGATTATGCAAATTTTGCGATAGCAAAAAATACATATTTGTAACAAAAAATTGCGCGCATTGTAAGAAAGCTACCTACTTTCGCCCGATCGGACTATCATCGGCCCTGATGGATTTCACTTCTGTGGTCGGCATGGGAACAGGTGGAGCACCATCGGTATAGCTTCCTTACAATGCGCGCAATCGCGTATTGTTTTGTTGTGTTAGTTATTTTATTCCAATTCCAATCTTTTTGCAATTAAATTAAGGTCATTAATTGCTAACCAAGGCAATTTTGATCGTTTATTAGTACTGCTTGGCTGAACGCGTTGCCGCGCTTACACCTGCAGCCTATCAACCTCCTGTTCTTGGAGGAAACTAAGAGTTATAATCTTGGAGGAGGCTTCGAGCTTAGATGCTTTCAGCTCTTATCCGTTCCCGACTTAGCTACCCAGCAATGCTCCTGGCGGAACAACTGGCACACCAGAGGTCAGTTCAACCCGGTCCTCTCGTACTAGGGTCGACTCTCCTCAAAACTCAAACGCCTGCGATAGATAGGGACCGACCTGTCTCGCGACGGTCTGAACCCAGCTCACGTACCATTTTAACCGGCGAACAGCCGGACGCTTGGGAGCTTCTCCACCCCCGCGCTATGATGAGCCGACATCGAGGTGCCGAACACGACCGTTGATATGGACTCGTGGGTCGTACTAGCCTGTTATCCCCGGAGTAACTTTTGTTTGATAATCTCTGCCGATTCTAATAACCAGCATCGGTTCACTAAGTTCTGCTTTCGCATCTGCGCGACACATCCGTCTTGCAGTTAAGCCAGCTTATGCCTTTACGCAACATGCACGATTTCCATCCGTGCTTAGCTGACCTTTAAACGCCTCCGTTACATTTTAGGAGGCAAGCGCCCCACTTAAACTGCCCAAGTGACACTGTCATTTTTCAAATTAGAATAATGAACTTTAAAGATGGCTATTTCACTGTCGGATCAGCCCCGTCCGAAAACGAGACCTCAAATCCTCACCACTATTCTACGCATCAAAATTCAAAACTCAATATCACCCTACAGTAAAGCTTCCGGGGTCTTTCCGTCTAGTCGCAGGTAGGAAGTATCTTCACTTCCATTACATTTTCACCGAGTAATTCGTGGAGACAGTTCTCAGATCGTTATACCTTTCATGCGGGTCGCAACTTACGCGACAAGGGACTACGCTACTTTAACACGGTCAGAGTTACCGCGGACGTTCACCCGTAGCTTAGACCGATGAGCAAATCCAATCTTGCGATCAAATCCACCCTCAGCTTTAACACACGGGCACTGGTCAGGTCTCAGCCCCTATATTTCCTCTTACGAGTTTAGCAGGGACCTGTGTTTTTGGTAAACAGCCGCCTGAGAATCCTTCGCTGCGCCCTCCATATTGCTATGAAGGGAATGCATATACCTAAGGTACGCATACTTGTTTGCCTAGTTCCTTCACGAACTTTCACTCGTTCACCTTGGCAATTTGACGCCAACCCACCTGTGTCGGTTTACGGTACGGTTTCCCTTTCTTGATAGCCCTTGAAAGGTTTTTCTGGGAAGCTTGCTCGTCTGAATCTATCTCCCTTGCGGGAAACATCTCGACAATTCTTTCATCCCGAGCTTGCGCCCGGAACAATCAAATTGGCAACGGGAATCCAATAACCCGCCCAGAGTACTAAACTTCGTCACTTTCTCAGCAAGAAACGGAAGGACTGGAATATTAACCAGATGTCCATCAGCTGCGCCTCTCGGCTGTGCCTTAGGACCGCCTAACCCGTGACTGATCACCATTGTCACGGAACCCTTGGGTTTTCGGTGTGCATGGATCTCACATGCATTGTGGTTACTCATGCCAACATTCTCACTTCCCAACGCTCCACGAAACCTCACGGTTCCGCTTCACTGCAATGGGAACGCTCTCCTACCGCGCCCCGCAAAAATGCGGGACACCCTCGTCTTCGGTATCAGGCTTGAGCCCCGTTAATCTACGGCGCAAAACTCCTTAGCTAGTAAGCTGTTACGCACTTTTTAAAGGATAGCTGCTTCTGAGCTAACCTCCTAGCTATCAGAGGAATCTCACTTCCTTGTTTTGCACTTAGCCTGATTTGGGGACCTTAGACTGAGGTCATGGGCTTTCCCCCTTACGACCACGGACCTTAGCGCCCGTAGTCTTACTGCCCTGCAATGGTTCCGGCATTCGGAGTTTGATAGAAATACCTGACTTTCGCCACGGAATTTCTTTCAGTGCTCTACCTCCAAAACCATTAGCGCAGGACGCTAACCCTAAAGTTATATCGGAGAGAACCAGCTATTACCAAGCTCGATTAGCTTTTCACTTCTTACCACGACTCATCCGAAGATTTTGCACAGTCAACCGGTTCGGTCCTCCTCCCGCCTTTCGGCGGGATTCAACCTGGTCATGGCAAGCTCGCCTTGGCTTCGGGTCTTAACCCATCAGTACTCCCTCGCTTACGCTCGGGATTGCGCCCTATTAAGACTTGGTTTCCCTATGCCTTCGCGTCAGAGACGCTTAGACTAACTGATAAATTAAACTCGTTGGCTCGTTCTACAAAAAGCACCCCGTCATACTTCGGCTTGCGCCTCAGCACTCCGAGTCTTTGTAAGCATCATGGTTTCAGGATCTATTTCACCGGGGTCACCCCCCTACTTTTAACCTTTCCCTCACGGTACTTGTGCACTATCGGTGACTGGGTAGTATTTAGCTTTGGCTGTATAGTCCAGCCGAATTCCCGCAGGACTTTCGTTTCCCGCGGTACTCAAGAATAAAGATTCAAAGCTTGCAATGATTTTCACTTACGGGGCTATTACCCGCTATGGCCTCCCTTTCCAGGGTAGTTGGGTTAACCAAATTGCATATTGATGCGCTTTGTCCCTCGCTTACGCTCGGGATTATCCTTACCTTATAACCCCAGCCTGTATTTCACTTATATCCACCAATTTTGATGAACATAAGCGAAATACAAACTGGTTTGAGCTCTTCTCTTTTCGCTCGCCGCTACTAAGAGAATGTCCCTCGCCGAAGCGAGGATTTTTTTCTTTTCCTCTGCGTACTGAGATGTTTCCCTTCCGCAGGTTCGCTTCCCTAGCTTGCGCTATGGGATTTTCCGGTTCAACGCCGGAAAGGGTTTCCCCATTCGGAGACCCCGGGTTCAAAGGTTGCTTGTCACCTCCCCCGGGATTATCGCAGACAGGCTGCGTCCTTCATCGCCTCCCAGTCCCAAGGCATCCACCATGTGCCTATAATTTTACTTACCTTGGCTAGCAATTAATAACTTCAATTTTTGACGGACTTTGGCGGTGGATAAAATTACCATTACCACTAATGGCATTGTCTATTCCGCGAAAATCCTTGAAGACTAATTGTTTCAAAAAGACTTTGGAATTGCCAATGGACTCGATGTAAGTTCCATTTGGCAAATAACTAACTATTTAATTTTAGAAGTTCTGGCCCCTCTGAAATCAGCCAACAAAAAAACCGCTTTGGGAAGCGATTTTCCACAAGAATTAAATCCGCGGAAAATTTAGCTTCTTAGTGTGTTTTTGAGTATGTATATCGTTAACATTATTTAATCCAACAATGAGAGATTAGCAAAAGATTAAACCTGTGTCAATAGTCCCGCAACGCCGCGTATGTGGATAACCCGATATGTACAAAATCCGCGCGAATTTTCAATAAAAAATCCCTCGGCGTTACGCTTCGGGAATTAATTTCAATCCGATTTTGGTTGCGGTTTGGCGATGCCATTTTTCGTGTTTGTCAACTTGGCGCTTCAAACCAATCTGATCGGCGCGATAATCGTCAACCTTGTCGCTTAATTGCGTGATCCGCGTCAAAACTGCGTCAATATCCGATTTATCGGCTTTCTGGTCAAGCTTTTCGTAAAACTTTTCAAATTGATTCATCATTAAATCCGCCAAACCCTTATAATCCGCGACATATTCATTTTTAAAAACATCAAATTGTTTATCGATGCCAAGAAACTTTTGATCGATTGCGACAAACTTTTGATCGATTGCGTCAAACCTTTTATCGATGCCAAGAAACTTTTGATC